>Ga0209396_1006959_pt1 | contig 10224 bp, 8 predicted proteins | sample GOMGulsemesocosm_6_FD_184638 | JGI IMG/M metagenome (GOLD analysis project Ga0209396, IMG submission 184638) | Methane-oxidizing microbial communities from mesocosms in the Gulf of Mexico - GOM8C Gulf of Mexico (SPAdes) (version 2) | ecosystem: Environmental > Aquatic > Marine > Cold seeps... | reverse complement strand
AAATATTACTATCACCTCGTCATATTTCTGTAACATTGTTGAAACATAATCGTCACGAATTTAAAAACATTAGAAGAAGTCGCCTGTAGAAATAAGCGGCTTTCATATTTAGATAAATAAGTGGAAATGATTATGAAAAAGACAGCCCTATCTTTAGCTATCGCAGCCGTATTACCCGCTTTTGCCAACGCTGACAAAGTAGAAGTCGAATTGCCTAAGTTCTACGGCAAGATCAATGTCTCTGTACAAAATACGCAAGAAGGCGATACCAGTATTTCTGAAGTCGTATCAAACGCTTCTCGCTTGGGTGTTAAAGGTAAAATCGATCTTAAGCATGGCCTACAGGGTGTGTATAAAGCAGAATATCAAACAGCAGTTGATGATGGCGATAATAGCGGCCAAACTTTCAGCCAACGCAATATCTTCGCGGGTATTAAAGGCGATTTTGGTCAAGTTATCGTCGGTAATTTTGATACGCCACTGAAGAAAGCACAGAAAAAGATCGACCTTTTTAACGATCTAGAAGGTGATATCAAAAGTGTTATTACGAAAAGTGATAACCGCACTGCCAACACGGTTCAGTACAATACTCCTAAGATGGCTGGCCTAGCCGCGACAGTTGCTCACATCGCTTCAGAAGATGAGACGATAAACGATGGTACTTCTAGCTCTTTAACTTACTCTCGTAAGAAAATTTACGCAGCAATTGCTTATGATACTGATGTAGAAGCTGATGGTATCGACGTAACACGTGTTGTGGGCCAATACTCAATTGCCGGTATTACTTTAGGCGGTCTTTGGGAAACTCAGCAGCAGGATGGCGATAATAAAGATGGCTGGGTGTATTCAGCGGCCTACAAACTAACGTCAGATATTAAATTGAAAGCTCAATATGGCGAATCTGATATTGCCAAAGATGATGCTAAAACCTATAGCTTAGGTGTTGATTACAAGCTAGCGAAAGGTGCTAAGGCTTATGCATTCGCTACTAACGAAGAATTTGGCGATGATAGCAGCAATGAATACTACGGTATCGGTTTAGAATACAAGTTCTAATACAATAACTGTTATTAGACCCATTAAAAAAGGGCTTCTATTTACTTAGAAGCCCTTTTTTATTACTTGTTATTCTTAGTTTAATAATTAAGCCGTTTTCTGACGAATACGCTCACTGGGGATAACAAAGCTAAACCGACTACCTCGCCCTAAAGTTGATTCTATTTTAAGTTGAGAATCATGATGCTCTAAAGCATGGCGAACAATGGCTAAGCCTAAACCGGAGCCCCCTACCGTTGACTCTCTTGACTCATCCACCCGATAAAAACGTTCAGTCAAGTGTGCTAAATGATTAGGCGCGATGCCATCACCTTTATCAGAAATGGCAATTTCTAAACCTTGATTATTCAGCTGAATAGCAATATTCACTTCTGCAGCCTGTCCTTCCTTACAGCCATACTTAACAGCATTCGTAATTAAATTAGAAAATACTGAACTTAGTTCATCAGCGAATCCTAAAATTTCGATATCAGAAATACAATCGCAATGAATTTTGGCCTGAGGAAATTTTTCACCAGATAAGGATGTTGGCGCATAGGCTTTTAACTGATCGACACTCACCGCACATATAGGCTGAAATTCAAACCAATCGTAGCCAATTCCTGCATTATTACTTTCCAACTTAGATAAGTGCAGCAAATCGTTCACTAAGCTTTTCATACGATCCGTTTGCTCGCTCATTTGACGAATGGCACGAGTAATACCAGGATTCATGTCGGCATCCGCTAACATTTCTAAGTAGCCATTAATAACGGTAAGGGGCGTTCGCAATTCATGAGAGACATCGCCAATAAAGTTCTGCCTCATTTGCTCAACACGTTGACGCTCAGTCACATCGCGAACGATAAGTACTTTTTGGTCAATGCCAAATTGGGTAACTTGAATTTGAACGATTAAGTTTGAACGATGAGGAGATTCTAATTCAATGACATCACTATAATCCCCTTTATCAAAGTATTTAACGAAACGCGGAGCACGGATCAAGTTAGTTATATGCTGGCCTTTATCAGTATCAATCCTTAACCCAAGCAGATGGCATGACGCACGATTAAAAGCGTTCATATAACCGGCTTGATCAACAATCAAAACCCCATCTTGTAAAGATTCAATGCCTTCAGCAATACGCTTAAGTTGTTTGCTTTGCTTATTTATTTTTTTATTTAAGTCCCGTTCACGGCGAATCAGTATATCCGCGCTATAGCCAACCAAACCACTGTCTTGCGGTGCAGGGCCTCGGTTATTACTCCAAATAAAAAGTTCATTCAAGCGTCTCAATATTAATACTTGAGAAACAACCAAACCGATTAAGGCACCCCAGAAAGGTTTCTCAAATGACATTCCTGCAGCCGTTGCGAGTGCAACGATAATTACAATGCGTAGAAACTCACGCTGCCAAGCTATTTGTTGCAAAATACTGCATCCTTACAACGTTTATTAATGACCCAAATTGGGTTTAATTTAAGATTACTTTGGTTTAAAGTCTTCAGCCGAGAAACGATAACCCGCACCTCGTACTGTTTGAATCATTGTCTCATGATTCAATATTGAAATGCTTTTTCGTAAGCGTCGAATATGCACATCGACGGTTCTATCTTCTACGTAGACATTACCACCCCAAACTCGATCAAGTAGCTGTTCGCGGGAGTATACGCGATCAGGGTGCAACATGAAAAATTCTAACAAGCGAAATTCTATTGGTCCTAGATTTATATCATCACCTGCGATATTAGCCTTCTTAGCAGTTCGATCTAATAGCAATTTTCCAGCGCTTAAACCTTTACCTTCAACATCGGCATTACCTCGGCGCAATACTGCCCGAATCCTGGCTAATAATTCACGTGGAGAAAAGGGCTTAACCACATAATCATCGATACCCGCATCAAAGCCGTTAATTTTATCGTCTTCCTCCGACTTGGCGGTTAATAGAATAATAGGGATTTCAGCAGTATTTTCTTCGCGCTTTAATCGCTTGGCCAGTTCAAGTCCCGTCATCATGGGCATCATCCAATCTGCCAAAATCAAATCAGGTACATCATCGAGTATCATTTGATAGGCAATCTGACCATTAGCTGCACGCTTCACTTGATAACCCGCCATTTCCAGGCTGGTCATGATCATTTCAGCAATCGCTTGCTCATCTTCTACGACTAATATCTTTGGGCTAGCCATTAGGACTCCATTGTACGAAAAATTGCCTAATTAAATGTGACACTTTAATGAATATTATCAACTCCACTTTTTATCGTATCCATAAGGTCTGCGCAACTTTAATTAGTAAAATCTATTATCTATCTTCAATACACACAAAAATGCCCTTATTGATTACAATAAAGGCATTCGTAATAGATGAGCTCGTTATAGGTGAGCTCTGTATAGGTGAAGCTGGGTATTAATTATTGAATATACTTTGAAATTATTTTTTTAATCTCTCCTGCGGATTTCATCGCTTCAATCGTTTGATTGAAGCTGTCAATAAAGGCTTTAACATCCGCGCCGCTATCTTTATTAATGGCCACATATCCTTTTTCAATACCGAGCACGTGAGTTTCTACAATACTGCTGCCGTTATACTCTCCTCGATTCGCCATTTTTTTTAATTCATACAAGATAGATAAGCGATCATTCACATAACAATCAATCCGTTTCTTCACCAACTTTTTCAAATTTGTCGCCATTCCTTTGGCTTCTTTAATCTTAATAAGGTTGGCCTTAACGGCATCATCTATAGCCTTACCAGAGGCAAATCCTGCATTTTGTCCTAAACTAATTTCTTTGTAGTCAGCAGGAAAACTTTTCAATCGACCTGCAACAGCACTATTACAAACGATAACTAATGTTTCATCCAATATATCCGTAGAGTACTCCATATAAGGACGCTGCTCTGGGCGATAATAAGGCGGAAATAAGGCATCAATAGTTTTGAGTTTTAGCTCACTCAATCCTCTCTTCCAAGGCATAAGCGTTAATTTCGAGGTATCCTTCATTGTTAGTAGTGCTTGGCCAATAATGTCGCTATAGATGCCTGTAATCTCACCCTTATGTTTAAAAGAGTATGGAGGGTAAGAGTCATCTCCAACAATTGAAATTGACCAAGAAGCACTAGCAAGAGAAAGTAAAATTAAACTTGTGATTAGTTTCATTGGATAATTCTTCCTCTATAGATCAACAGAAAAATCGTAACGCATGCCGAGAGTAAATGCAGAGATCGTATCTCCCTGATCAATATCTTTAGTTAAATATTCTGCATGAATTCTAAAATTGTCTGCAAGCTGGCGCTCTAAAGTTACATTAATACCTTGGTGCTTAGCACTAGTAGCTCCTGTTACATCATCGTCGTACATAAATACTCCAGCCTTAACTTTATATCGGCTGGGCAAAGCATAGGATGCGGATACATCCAGTGTGGTAACATCCGTTTCAGCACCCGTTTCAGGCGTCTGGGTCACCGCTTGATACGCTGCCGCTATATACAATTTGTTCATGTTCAAATAGGCGGCAAATGCTATATTTTCACTTTCATCGCCTTCCTTATCAGCCGCTCCTACGCTCGGTTTGATTGATTTTAAATAAGCACCTGCAACATAAAAATCGCCGATACTGTAACCTAAACCAGCATTGACTAAATCTTCAGCATTTTTACCACTTTGCCCATCAGTACGTACGGCCACTCTAAAATCTAGGCCTGACATTTGATATTGATACATTGTTGTATTATCAATAAAGAAAGGCGCGGCATTGTCATCTGCGGCATCATAACCATAAGGACTGTCCGCATGATTAAAAATATCAACATGTTCACTAATTAAACTGTACTGGGGAGGTCTTTGTTTACCAATAGTAAGTTGGCCTAAATTGCCGCTCAAGCCAACAAAAGCTAATCGAGCTCCTTCTATTTGTCCACCATCAGCAATTTTAACGTTCCACTCCCCCTTAAAGAATACTTTGCTTGATTCTAATACCGAAGTACCCCCTGTTAATCCAAAGCGTGATAATGCATCCCTAACATCGGTGATAGTATCAGTACCATCATCTGCTTGAGTCAACACAGGTCTGAAAGAACCATAAAGACTCAGCTGACTGGGATCATTTCTGCCAATACCTGCCTCTTTACGAATTTGCTCTATCTCTTGCTCAAGCCTAGTTAAGTCACTTTCGATATCGGCTAAAACAGGGGATGAAACGATTAACCCAGCAAGTAGCAATGGAGTTGTATGCGTATAATGTAATTTCATGCTAAGACTCAAACTATTGTTATATAGTTCAGCCTAGATGAGTTAAATCACTAAAAATGATCATATAAAAGAATAATCTAATTAAATATTTTTCATTCCCTATAGTTACTTACAATACCCTTCTGACAATACCTTTCTTACAACACCTTATTTTACAATACGTTCCAGTCATTAGATGCTACGACACACGACAGGCTAATAGAGCCTTCTCTAATACCTGCTTATTTATTTCTTTATTATCAATTATTTCAATACGACTCTGCGCTAAAGAACGGGTTGGCATTTCGCTAAAAACTTGATCTTTCAAGTTCATAACACGAGTACCTTTATTGGTAATCAGCAAGCCTTTCACCCGTTCAACACCCAATATCATTAACCATTGACTGAGCGCTTGATGATCAAAGACTTGATCCTCTGCAAAAAGCCAACCCAGGGAGTAATATCCCATTCCTTGATTTTCGAATGATTGATAGTTCTTACCAGGAGCTAAGCTCACTGGTCGCATCACATCATTATCACCTTTCTTATTTGAATCTGAATGCGAGTGAGAATGTGGATTATGGGCACCCTTGCTGTATCGATTTTTATCGCGCTCGAAATCTAACCAAGCCAAATCAAGCTGGCCATTTTCTACCCAACCTAAAACCTTTTTTTGCGGATCTATTGTTTCTGCAAAGCGATAAAATTCTTCTTTATCTTGTCCACTACACATATCAATTTTATTCGCGACCAATACATCGGCAAGATAACATTGATCATTAAAGGTTTCATGCGATTGGTATCGAGGGTCTTTTAATTGTCGAGGGTCCAATAAACAAATTGAGGCCTTCAACTCTGTTTTCTGCAAATATTCCTTTGCAGTTAAACTGCGAATTAAATTCTTCGGATGACCTAAGCCCGTCGGTTCAATGATTATTCGATCAGGTTTCTGCTGGGCTATTAAGCTTGATAGTGCCACTTGAAATGGTATTCCAGAGACACAACATAAACATCCACCTGGAACTTCGCTAATAGTCATACCTGATGCTGCAGAAAGTATCGCACCATCGATACCGACCTCTCCGAATTCATTGACTAAAATGGCCCATTTTTCATTTTCAGGTTTCTTCTTTAATACATTCAATATGGCCGTAGTTTTACCGACGCCAAGAAAGCCCATAATAATATTTATGCTGATTTTATTTTTCATAGGTTTCTCACAATTACGCTCTTTTATAATGCTCTTTTATAACTTTCTTAAAATAACGAGCGGAGGCTGATTAATCACTACGCTTAAGCTTCGGTGGGCTAAACTCGCAATTAAAACCGCAGCTAATAGCGGCAGCCACAACCAGTAAGACAAATGCCATGTATAAGGTATTTGAAATAAGCGTTGATAAAGCAACCAACAAATAACTTCTGCACCGATGACTGCGATAAATCCAGCTAGTGCGCCGAGTAATAAAAACTCTATCCATTGTATTTTTTGCAGTTGAATACGCTTAGCACCAAAGGTTCTCAATACTGCGCCTTGCTGCAAGCGATCATCTAGACTTGAATGTAACGCGGCCATGAGTACTAAAACCCCCGCCAGTAATACTAATATTAACAAGTATTCTACCGCCAACGTCACTTGCGATAACAAGCCTTGTACTTGAATCAGTACCTGGCTCATATCCAACAGGGTGATACTCGGATAGTTCCTAATTATCTGAGTTAATTCTTTGGCTTGAGCCTCTGAGGCATAAAAACTGGTGAGGTAATTCAAAGGTAACTTCTGCACGATATCTGCTGAAAATAAAATATAAAAATTGGGCTTCATGCTGCCCCAATCTACTTTTCGGATACTACTAATATTTGCCGCGATTTCCTGCCCCGCAACATCAAATACAAGTTCATCTCCTATAGTAATATTCAATCGTTTGGCTAAACTTTCAGCGATAGATATCTGATTACGGGATTGGCCATCAAACCAATCACCGCTAGTAATAATATTACCTATGGGGAGTTGATCACCACCACTTAAAACGAGATCTCGCTGTACCGCGGGATCTTGAGCATAGCGCTCACTCTCTTTTACTAGGGTGTTATTAATACTTAATAGTCTGCCCGGCACCATAGGAAAGGGTTTCGACACGGTAAAACCCGCTTGTATTAACTCCTGTTGATAGTTATCAAGTTCATAACTCTGAATATTCATAGCAAAGAAATTGGCACTATCTTGGGGCAAGTTTTTTTGCCAATCTTGCAATAGATCATTGCGAACAATCGCAATAATTAGCATCACCATCAAGGTTAACGAAAAAGCCAATATTTGAATTGAGCTGCGATAGCGGTCGCGATTTATTTGCTGCCAAGAAAAACGAAAACTCAAGCTTAGCTTAGCTTTTGGCATAATTCGATCTGCGATTAAAAGAAGTGCTTGTAAAATAAATAATAATATTAGCAGTATGGAGAAGCCGCCAAATATGATAATCAGCGTCATCTTGATATCACCACTGAACCAAAAATTGAGCAGCGCCATCATACTTAGACCCAAACCATAGATAAACCAGCTATTCCATGCCATTGGCTCTAGCTCACGCCGTAATACCCGTAAAGGTGAAACTCGACCGAGTCGTAATAAAGGAGGCAACGCAAACCCTATTAGGGTGACAGGCGCCGTTAAGCTAGCAATTAGCCAAGCGGATATATCTGCACTAGGGAGCTCTTGCTGAAAAACTGAGGATAATAAATGCGTTAATAATTCCTGGCCAAGATAACCTAGCACCAAACCAATAAAACTACTCATTAATGCTAAATAGACTAACTGATCAAGATATAGCTTGGTCACATAAGCTCGACTTGCACCAAAAGTCCTCAATAACGCACTGCTATCATAACGATGCCGCGCATAATCTTGTGCCGCCATAGCAATGGCAATACCGGCTAAAATAATTGCCAGCATCGCCGCTAGGGATAAGTAACTGCGAGCTTTCTGTAATGACGCAGCCAAAGCCTGATTATTATCGGTTAACGATTCAAAGCTCTGATGACTCGCTAGTTGCGGCTTAATAAGCTGCTGAAAAGTGATGATCGCACTTTCATCACCTGCCGCAAGTAATCGCCAACTCACTCGACTACCCGGCTGCACTAATTTTGCCGCAACTACATCCTCTAAATGCATCATTAAACGCGGCGATAGGCTATAAAAATTGCCTGCGCGGTCACTTTCGTTACCTATGATAGCGTCTACCGTGAGCTGAATGGCTCCAACATCCACGATATCACCCACTTGTGCATTGAGCAGCGCTAATAGCCTAGGTTCTAACCATACTCGACCCGGTTCTGGCCCTTGGTCTTGGGGCTGTTGAGCTGAATGATTAAACGTACTGAGCAAGCCTTTTAACGGATAGTCGTTATCCACCGCCTTCACCGCCGCCAATGCCATTTCATCTCCAAGCAAGACCACACTTGGAAATTCAAGGGTGGTCGCCGTTTTCAACCCTAAGGTTTGCGCTTGCTGATACCATGTATTGGGCAATGCTTCACGTGAGTGGATGCGTAAATCAGCTCCTAATAACTCACTGCTTTTATTCAGCATGGCATTATCTAGACGCTGACTGAATACACTAATAATAGTTGCCGACGTCACCGCTAATATCAGTGCCAATAAGATAAGCATCATTTTGCCAGCACGAATTTCAGAGATTAATAGCCTAAAGCTAAGCATCCGCAAGCTCCTGTCGCTCATCTTTAGCAATGTTGCCATCATGAATATGAATACTGCGCTGACAACGCTGAGCAAGGTGTTCATCATGGGTCACCAAAATTAAACTGGTGTGGTTCTGAAGATTCAATTCAAATAGCAGGTCGATCACCTGTTTACCCGTATTCCGGTCTAAGTTCCCCGTAGGCTCATCGGCAAATAATACGCTTGGCTGACAGGCAAAAGCCCGAGCTATTGCGACTCTTTGCTGCTCACCACCGGATAATTGACTCGGGTAATGCTTAACCCGCTGACTCAAACCAACTTTATCAAGCCATTGCGAGGCGCGGCTTCGACACTCAGCCAAACTGAATTGATTCGACATTTCTAGCGGCAAACTGACGTTTTCTAACGCGCTTAACGCCGGTAAAAGTTGGAAGTTTTGAAAGACAAAACCCACACCTTCGGCACGAACAGCTGCCCGCTGGTCTTCGTCTAAGGCATGCAAGGGGTGGCCTTTAAGCCAGACTTCACCAGAGCTGGCCTGATCAAGTCCGGCCATAATGCCTAGTAGAGTCGATTTGCCGCTGCCAGAAGCACCAACAATCGCCAAACTTTCCCCGTGCTTGATCTGGAGATCTAACCCTTGCAGAATGGTTAGCTTATCCGAACCCGTTTTGACCTGTTTAACTACATTTTTCAGATTCAATAAAGGAAGCTGCTCTTCATGCTCAATATCTTTAATCATTCGCCACTTCCCCTATTAACGATCATATTCAAACTTTTATTAGTCATGAGCTTACCTCAAGCTCATGCTGGGGAAAATAGTCAATCAAAGCAACAGACTATCTTAATTATGGGAGACAGCATCAGTGCCGGATTTGGCATAGATAAAGACGACGGTTGGGCTGCCTTAATGGCGCTAAAACTAAAAAGTGTAAATTCACAGCATCAACTGGTTAACGCCAGTATTAGTGGCGAGACCACCAGTGGGGGTGCTCATCGTATTAGCAGCTTATTAATACAATATAAGCCCCACATAGTAATTATTGAACTTGGCGGTAACGATGGCCTTAGAGGTAGCCCGATAAAGGTGATCACTCAGAATTTATCCCGCATGATTCTACAAAGTCAGCAAGCTGGTGCTGAAGTCATTCTATTAGGTATGAGAATCCCGCCAAATTACGGCCAAAGATACAGCGACCTCTTTGCGGGCCAGTATCAGAAAATAGCATTAGAGCATAAGGTTATTCATCTACCTTTTTTACT
>Ga0209396_1006953_pt1 | contig 10230 bp, 10 predicted proteins | sample GOMGulsemesocosm_6_FD_184638 | JGI IMG/M metagenome (GOLD analysis project Ga0209396, IMG submission 184638) | Methane-oxidizing microbial communities from mesocosms in the Gulf of Mexico - GOM8C Gulf of Mexico (SPAdes) (version 2) | ecosystem: Environmental > Aquatic > Marine > Cold seeps... | reverse complement strand
TGTTTTAGATGCATCTACTTTAGGTAAAATTGATATTCAAGGGCCTGATGCAAGAGAGTTCCTAGGGCGTGTATACACCAATGCATGGGCTAAGTTGGCAGTGGGTAAGTGTCGTTACGGCTTAATGTGCGGCGAAGACGGCATGGTGTTTGATGATGGCGTTACCGCATGCCTTGCTAATAATCACTTTGTCATGACGACGACCACCGGTGGTGCTGCAAGGGTGCTTGAATGGTTGGAGATTTACCAGCAAACAGAGTGGCCTGAGCTAGAAGTGTATTTCAATTCAGTCACCGACCACTGGTCAACGATCACAGTAACAGGCCCTAATTCACGTAAAATCATTGAGCAAGTGGTCGATGACATCGATGTATCGAATGATGCATTTAAATACATGGATTGGAAAGCGGCGACAGTGAAAGGTGTTCCTGCGCGTATTTTTAGAATCTCTTTCACGGGAGAACTCTCTTTTGAAATTAACGTGCAAGCCAACTATGGAATGCGCATTTGGAAAGCAGTGATGGCAGCAGGTGAAGCTTATAACCTAACGCCATACGGCACTGAAACGATGCACATATTACGTGCAGAGAAAGGTTTCATCATTGCCGGGCAAGATACGGATGGATCTGTTCACCCTTATGATTTAGGCATGGGCTGGGCAGTATCACCTAAAAAGCCATTTAGTTTTATTGGTAAGCGCGGTATGGCACGTGAAGATTGTGTTAAAACGGGACGAAAACAGCTTGTCGGTATTACGACTAAAGATCCTAAACAGGTGATTCCTGAGGGTGCACAAGCGGTGAATAACCCTAATGAGTCGATCCCGATGACCATGATTGGTCATGTGACATCCAGCTATTATAGCGCTTGTTTAAAGCACTCTATTGCTATGGCTTATATTCGTGACGGACATGAGCGCATGGGTGAAACTGTTTACTATCCATTGGCAAATGGCCATGTCATTGAAGCGACTATCTGTAGCCCGATCTTCTTTGACCCTAAGGGGGAGCAACAAAATGTCTGAGCAAACAACAAACGAATCTTACCAGTATGCCCAAGGCATTAATTTGATGGATCAGCTACCCGCTGTTAACAGTGCAATAGTAGGGGAGAGCCCATTAGCACATGTGGATCTCGCAGATTTAGCGAGAGCTCAAAAGGATAGTAAAGGTACTGTTGAGCTGACAGAGTTGGCAATGCGCGCGCATATTGTGTTGCGCGGTAATCCTGAAAACAGCGGTTTTGCCAAAGGGGTTGAATCGGTACTTGGGGTGGCGCTTCCTGATACACTAACAATGCACAGTAAAGAAGAGGTCTCGATACGCTGGATTTCTCCCGATGAGTGGTTAGTGATAACGCCTGCTGAGCAAGGCTTTGCAATAGAAGAGGCATTAGTCAATGCCGTTCAAGGGCATTGCGCTATTGTGAATGTTTCAGGTGGTCAAACACTATTGCGCTTATCTGGTGCTAATGCCCAGCAAGTGCTGCAAAAATCCGTACCTTTAGATGTGCACTCTCGTGCCTTTCCCGTAGGTAAAGTGGTGACCAGCGTTTTTGCTAAAACTCAGGCGGTGATCAGCCGTAATGCTGATGCTCAGTGGGAGTTAGTGATTAGGCGTAGCTTTGCCGATTATGCTTGGCTTTGGCTGCAAGACAGTTGTGCAGAATATGGTTTAGTCATAAAACAAGATGCGAATGATAATCCCTAAAAGTAATAACCGATTTAAAACATGCGTATTTGCTGTAAGGTGAAGATTAAACAAATAAATTTGCTATTAAAAACCGTTTTCTAGTAAAATTACTACTTTAGTCTGATGGCGCAGTTTTTTAAACTGTGTTTTAATCGGCCTGCTTTCAATCCCGGTGACAGTTTTAAGGTTCTGTCACTGGGTTTTTTTTATGCTTTTTCCTGCACTATTCACTCCTCTTTCCTACCTTTAAATCAAATTTTTGTTTTTATTACTTCGCTTTATCTGTCATAGCGCCAATTATCTCTATGATTACGCCCCGATTGCTTGGTAATATTAAGTTTGAATATTTTGAATGAATTCCGCCAAGCAATGCCTATTTTAGAATCAGAAAACGGTAAAAAGAGTCTGCGTATATGTTGTTAATGATCGACAATTTTGATTCCTTTACCTATAACTTAACCCAGTATTTAGCGGAGTTAGGCGCCCAGGTAAAAGTGGTGCGCAATAACGAAGTTCAGTTATCGCAAATCAGCCAAATGCCGATCGACGCCTTGGTTATTTCACCTGGACCTTGCACGCCAGCGCAAGCGGGTATTTGCGTCGACGCAATCACCCTATTTAGCGATAAAATACCCATTCTAGGGGTATGTTTGGGGCATCAAAGTATAGCAGTGGCCTTTGGCGGTAAAGTGGTACGTGCGCAAAAAGTGATGCATGGTAAAACCTCGTGGATAAAACATGCTGATAAAGGGGTGTTTCAAGGGTTAGATAACCCGTTACAAGTAACTAGGTATCACTCTTTAGTGGTAGAGCTGGAAAGTTTACCAAAGTGTTTAGAAGTAACGGCTTGGACTGAACATGAAGATGGTACAATCGATGAAATCATGGGTTTAAGGCATCGCCATTTTGATATCGAAGGTGTACAGTTTCACCCAGAGTCGATATTGACACGTCAGGGACATGACCTACTGAATAACTTCTTGCAAAGCAAAGGAAGTAGCGAATAAGTCCCTGATTGTTCCCTGTGCTTTTGTAGGGTAAGTCTAAGAGGCCAGATCACGGATAAGGAAATGCAGTGAATGGCGAGTCCTTTACGAGTTTTCTGACAAAGGAAATGGCCTCTTAACTTTCTTTAAATATGTAAGCACCCTATGGGGCGCACAGGATATTCCGTGCTCTTTGTTAATGCTTTTCGCCGGGTAACCTGCCCGCCTATAAGCATTGCTTCAATCACGAAAAATCCTGTGCGCCAGGGGCGTCAGGGACTTGTTCGCTGCTTCCCTGATATTAAAGATGATCTAGAGCGCGTCTAATTCATCTCTATTAAATAACTCAGAGATCGGGTAGCTATTTTTATGAACCGGTTTCAAAACCAAGAAGACATATAATATGGATATAAAAGAAGCACTAGCGGCGGTTGCTGAACGTCGTGATTTAACCACTGCTGATATGCAGAAAGTGATGATGCAAATTATGACAGGCCAAGCCAGTGACGCTCAGATGGGTGGTTTTTTAATGGGGCTGCGCATGAAAGGCGAAACCGTTAAAGAAATCGCAGCGGCTGCGCGGGTAATGCGTGAGTTAGCGATTCCCGTTACAATTGAACATCAAAATGCCGTTGATATCGTTGGCACAGGTGGTGATAGTGCCAATCTATTTAATGTATCTTCTGCTTGTGCAATCGTCGTTGCTGCCGCTGGTGGCACTGTAGCCAAACACGGTAATCGCTCTGTCTCTTCAAGCACAGGTGCGGCAGATTTATTAGAAGCTGCTGGGGTTAATTTAGCGCTAGAGCCTAGTCAAGTAGCGCGTTGTATTGATGAGGTGGGAGTGGGGTTTATGTTCGCACCGCAATATCACAAGGCTATGCGTCATGCGATTACTCCACGTAAAGAAATGGCACTGCGTACTATCTTCAATCTATTGGGGCCTTTGACAAACCCGGCCGGTGCCAAACATTATTTATTAGGTGTGTTTGATAAATCGTACTGCCTACCCATTGCGCAAGTGATGCAAGAACTTGGTGCTAAACATGTATTAGTCGTGAGTGCGAGTGATGGCCTTGATGAGATTACTTTAAACGGTGAAACTTTTGTCGCAGAGCTAAAAGACAATACGATTAGCGAATACAGCTTCAACGCCGCTGATGTGGGGGTTAATCCACAGAGTCTGAATGGGTTACAGGTCTTTAGTGCACAAGAGAGTTTGGCAATGATTAATGCAGCATTTAATGGCCAAGATTTAAAAGCGGCTGATATGATAGCGATCAATGCAGGCGCTGCTCTATATGCCGCGGATGAAGTGAGTGATATTGCAGCAGGTGTTGTGAAGGCTAAAGAGGCGATAACGAGTGGTGCCGCTGCCAAAAAATTTGCACAACTTGTTGAGTTTAGTCGCTCTTTTAGCGATCAATAAATTAATAGGAGAGTTCTACATAGCGTAGCGAAATACTCGTTATGTAAGCTCCAAGAGATAAACATGGCAGAGATACCAACCGTATTAAAAAAAATAGTCGCGCGTAAAGTTGAAGAAATTGATGAGCGTTCAGCCCATAAGAGTATCGGCGATTTAGAAAAGTCGATCGCAGCAGCGCGTGATAGCGATCAAGCACCGCGTGGCTTTGTAGAGGCGATGGCTAAGAGCATTGCAGCGGGTAATCCTGCCATTATAGCTGAGGCGAAAAAACGCAGTCCTTCAAAGGGGCTGTTACGTGATCCTTTTATTCCCTCTCAGATAGCGCGCTCCTATCAAACGGGCGGTGCCAGTTGCATGTCGGTACTGACAGATGCAGACTTTTTTGAAGGTAGTGAACATTATTTAATAGAAGCTCGTGCCGCTTGTTCTCTGCCGGTGATCCGCAAAGATTTTATTATCGATCCCTACCAAGTGTTTGAAGCACGCGCTATTGGTGCTGATTGCATTTTATTGATTGTCTCGTGTTTAGAGCAACGTCAAATGCAAGAGCTCAATAATCTGGCGAATCGTTTGGGCATGGATGTATTGATTGAAGTTCACGGCGGCGATGAGTTGGAACAGGCGTTAAGTCTTGATAATAAATTACTCGGTATTAATAACCGTAATCTGCACACATTTGAGGTGAGTTTGGATAATACCTTTGAGCTATTACCTTTTATCCCGAAAGATAAAATTGTCATTACTGAAAGTGCCATTCACACACCGGATGATGTTGCGGCTATGCGCGCGCAAAACGTCAATGGCTTTTTAGTCGGCGAGGCGTTCATGCGTGCAGAAGATCCAGGCGAAAAGCTGCGCGAATTGTTCTTCTAATAAAAATGAATTAGGCGCAGCCTGATTCATTAAAGATTTCATTTATAAGTACGCTGTTTTACAGCGTAGAACCTATAACGAAAAGGTAAAAAAATGCAAGTATCGGCAAAATGGGATGGTGATGTACGCTTTGCAGCGAGAACTGAATCAGGGTTCGATGTAATGATGGATGGTGAGCAGAAGCAGGGCGCCAGACCGATGGAAATGATGTTGTTGGGCGTGGCCGGTTGCTCTAGCTATGATGTAGTAGGTATTTTAAAGAAAACCCGCCAAGATATTGAAGATGTAAGTGTTGATGTAAGGGCTGAGCGTGCAGATACGGTCCCTGCTGTTTTTACTAAAATTCACATTAAATTTACGGTTTCAGGCCGTAACATTAAAGAAAAGCATGTTGAGCGCGCTGTTGCGTTATCAGCAGATGAATATTGCTCTGCTTCAATTATGTTTAAAAATGCGGGAATTGAAGTTACTCACAGCTATGAAATTGTTCAGCTCACGGAGTAAGGCTGTACCTTAGCGGCTCTCATTTGAGCTGCTAGTTTTTTCTTTGTTTTGTCTTCGCTTACTCTCCTTATTAATGTTTGTAATTCCTCTTCGCTCAATTGTCGCTGCTTAGACAAGTATTCTCCTTCACTATTCAAAACTATTCAGGTTTATATTACGTATGTGCAGTGTGAATGGCAGTGCGCTAGAATTTCTTGGATAGGTTGATCGCCTTGGTGATGTGGTTCGGTGAAAAAGTAGGCCAAAGGGGAGCGGTTGATTTAGGAAGCTGACGCTTCTTCTTTAATTTGCTGTTGCGCTATTGGTTTGATCAAAATCAGTGATACTAATCCTCAGGTATATCGACTTGAGTGTCGTATTTTATGCGGTTCATTGAGATTAATGTACGAAATTGACGCAAGTTAGCGTGCGAGTATAGAACCTTTTCACAAAAAGCTTCATAGCTGGGCATGTCAGGTACAACCACCACTAATACAAAATCCACTTCACCAGTGACTTTATAGCATTCGTGAACTTGTTTGTTTTGCTGGATAGTTTTAATGAATTGCTGGTTCTTTAAAAGATTATCTTCATGCATCATCACTTCAACAATCATGTGCACACAGGGTCCAAACTTACTTTGGTCGATAAGCGCGACACGTTTGCTGATAACACCTTTATTTTCAAGGCGCTTCACCCGTTTTAAACAAGCGGGGGCTGAAAGGCCAACATTATGAGAAAGTTGTAGATTACTTATTGAGGCATCTGTTTGTAGATGGCTTAAAATAGCTCTGTCTAGTCGATCAAGAAACATTATTAATATAAACCTTAAAAAAAGAAATTTATATTAATACAAAGGTAGTAAAAATAGAAATATTTCTAGTCTCAGCACTTATAATATCGCCATTAATAATGCTTAGAGTAATAATGTGATGAAAAAAATGTTTCGGGAAGTTTTACAAGTTTATATCAGTTTGTTGAAAGTCATGGTCCCTGCGATTATAGCGGTGAAAATATTAGATATGCTTGGTGGTACGGTGTATTTAGGGAAGTTTTTAGCACCTGTTATGCAGTTGATAGGATTGCCTGAGCAAATGGGTTTAGTGTGGGCGACAGCTATCTTAACGAATATTTATACCGCAATGGTGGTGTTTGTAGATGTGAGTAGCTCCATGGAGCTATCAGTCGCTCAGGTCTCTGTTATTGGGGTGCTGATCTTGTTATCTCACTCTATCCCTATTGAGGGAGCCGTGGCAAAAATGGTGGGGGTACGCTGGCGTATTACCATCGCATTGAAAATATTCGGCGGTTTAACGATGGCGGCCTTAGTCAATTGGCTGTATCACAGCTTGGATTATCAACAGCAAGCAGCTACTTTGCTTTGGTCTAGTGATGTGCAAAGTTTGACCTTGGGTCAATGGGCTATTGAGCAGCTAAAATTACTGGTGACCATATTCTTTATTATTAGTGCGCTGATGGGGCTATTAGCCTTACTGCGCAAGATAGGTGTAGAAAAATTATTGCACATCGCATTATCTCCTTTCTTGAAACTACTCAATATCAGTAAAGATGCGAGTAGCATTACCATTGTAGGTATTACACTAGGTTTAAGTTTTGGCGCGGGTTTACTGATTAACGAAGTAAAATCAGGGAAAGTCAGTAAAAAAGATGTATTTTTAAGTATCTGCTTTTTAAGCCTTGCGCATAGTCTAATTGAAGATACTTTACTGGTGCTGTTACTGGGGGCGGATATCGTAGCTATTCTATGGTTACGTATTTTATTTGCGTTTGCATTGGTGGCTATTATCTCTAGGGTTATGTTCAAAGTTGAGGCAAAAAAGGCGATAGCTAGAGTGGTTGTAGATGAGTGATAGTGTCAGATAATGTTAGCAAATGGCTAATTTAGGGCAATCTTGATATAGATCATCACTGGTATTTAAGGCAAAGAGTATGCTGATGGTAGGAGGAATTACTATGAGTATACTGGCAACGCTACATCAAGATCATATCAACATGTCGAAGCTTTTAGACCTGTTAGAGAAAAACGTACAGCAGATTGCATCGGGGGGAAGACCCGATCTGCGGCTGATGGCAGAGGCAATCGAGTATATAGGCTATTATGCAGATCTGTATCATCACCCATTAGAGGATATACTGTACGAACACTTCGCAAACCGCAATAAGGCATTAGATCAACTGCTCTATAGTTGTAGAAAAGAGCATCGTGAGTTGGCCGGTTATTCGCAGAGCGCTCTTGCACCGATAACACTGACTTTAATGGACGGTATGCTACCAATGGAGCACATCATTAAAGTGCTTGAGCAGTTTTTGAAGGCAGAGCGTGACCATCTCAATTTTGAAGAGGGGGAGGTTTTTCCAATGATAAAAGCGTATGCCAATGACGAAGATTGGAAAATTCTAAGAAAGCGTTGTAATGCGGGACTAAAATCCGAATTGGGAGAATTCGACATGATGCAATACCGCTCTCTCTACGCTGAGCTCAAAAATGCGCAATGCGTGTGAGTTGATTCAGTGCTTGCATATCAAGCTGGTGGCTCAATAGGGTACTTTGAATATAGTCTTTGTTCAGGTGCCCATGATCCTGATTCGGTGATTGAATCACGAATGTTAGTACAAGCTCTTGATGCACCAAGAAAACCAGAATATTCTCATCACTAACAAGGAAACTACTCATTTTTCTGATTTCCTATGCACATCCATTACTAGATCTCCTTCTTCGCGCTCAATCGCCGAATCCAACATGATGAGAAGCTGCTTTACACCAATGCTAGGTAAACATCATAAATAGCTGTTTTATCATTTCATAATTGGACAAATTCTTAGCAATACGAATTAGGCCCAATCTGCAGCCAACTCCTGATGCTCAAATTTCCCATTGATTCTACGGGATTTTATTATTCAATCATTCATACACACCGGTAATGCACTTGAAAGAACAAAATATGCAAGGGTAATTAGTGACGCTATTATTACGCTATTGCATGTAATATTCAGTGAAACTGTATCTATTGCTAACGACTATTTTGTAAATATACTTGCTTTTAAAAAAATACTGAGCATAATGCTGTGTATTCATACAGTGTTTTCACTGATTACAACATTTAGCATAGACTCTTAGGTGACAATATGGACGATAACAGAAAAAAAGCATTAGACGCGGCACTCTCACAAATTGAACGTCAGTTTGGTAAAGGTGCGGTAATGCGCATGGGTGATCAACCACGTGAAGTGATTCCCTCTGTATCGACAGGGTCACTTGGTTTAGATGTCGCTTTAGGCATAGGTGGTCTACCTTATGGTCGTATTGTTGAAATCTATGGACCTGAATCTTCTGGCAAAACCACATTAACGCTACAAGTGATTGCTGAAGCACAAAAGCAAGGTAAGAGTTGTGCGTTTGTTGATGCTGAACACGCTTTAGACCCTGGCTATGCCGAAAAGCTCGGTGTTAACGTCGATGATTTATTAGTATCCCAGCCAGATACCGGTGAGCAGGCATTAGAAATTACTGATATGCTGGTTAGATCCAACTCGGTGGATGTGATCATTATTGACTCTGTTGCGGCGCTAACGCCTAAAGCAGAAATCGAAGGGGAGATGGGTTCTTCACATATGGGACTGCAGGCGCGCTTGATGTCACAGGCATTGCGTAAGCTAACTGGTACCGTTAAAAATGCAAACTGCCTATTAATCTTTATCAACCAGATCCGCATGAAAATTGGCGTTATGTTCGGTTCTCCTGAAACAACTACAGGGGGTAACGCGTTAAAGTTTTACTGCTCTGTGCGTTTGGATATTCGTCGCATCGGTGCTATTAAGCAAGGTGACGAGGTTATTGGTAACGAGACGCGTGTTAAGGTTGTTAAAAACAAAGTGGCGGCTCCGTTTAAACAAGCCGAATTCCAAATCCTGTTTGGTAAAGGAATATACCGAATGGGCGAGCTAATCGATATGGGTGTGAAGCAAGGTTTAGTAGAAAAAGCCGGTGCTTGGTATGCTTATAACGGTAGCAAAATAGGTCAAGGAAAAGCAAACGCCGCTAAGTATTTATCTGAACATTTAGAAGATGCAGAAGCAATTGAAGCGGCTATTCGTGAGCAATTGTTAGCTGTTGATGATAAAAAAGAGAAATCGGCTAAGTCCCCAGTGGCTGAATAAATTTAAGGGCTGTTAAATGTTTGGTAACAACAAATTATTCAATACAGCGACTTAAAGAACAAGTTTTGCAGGCAGTTTTCAGGCTGCTTGCAAATCATTAACACTCTAAAGTCGAGCTGGCTCGAAAGCCAGCAGTACGCTGTCTCGAACTTATGATGCTCACACAAGAAATAGAGCAATGCATAGTCGACAGTTATCAAAGTGATGAAAGATATGCACAAATGATTTTCGGGTAGGTACAGACCAGCTTTATGGCTTTAACCAGCCGTTAAAAATTAAAAGGTATTAGCTCAGAGACTGCTAAGTGCGCATTTGAAGAGTTGGACGCTGATAAGTACGAAGTTGCACAGCAGTATTTTAATCGTAAGTATCGTCGTCAGAACGATGCAAAAAACCGCAAATCCCACGAAAATGTTTTTGTTCTATGTCCGCTCGCGGCTTCAGTATTGATTGGATATATCACTCGAACGAACAAGCAGGCCCAGACTTCTATTAACGCATCAATGCGCTATTTATCCTTACATTTCTTTTATACATTTATAAAGTGTAGTGTCTCTAAGACATATTTTTAATAAATAGTTCGAACAAT
>Ga0209396_1006945_pt1 | contig 10237 bp, 9 predicted proteins | sample GOMGulsemesocosm_6_FD_184638 | JGI IMG/M metagenome (GOLD analysis project Ga0209396, IMG submission 184638) | Methane-oxidizing microbial communities from mesocosms in the Gulf of Mexico - GOM8C Gulf of Mexico (SPAdes) (version 2) | ecosystem: Environmental > Aquatic > Marine > Cold seeps... | reverse complement strand
AAGTATGGAATTCCTTTTTGTAGGCCATTCGATTGCAGGGATGCAATCGCTGAGCTTACAGGGAGAGCGAAGCGGCGTATTTACAGCGTGCCGAACAAAGAGGAGCTCCATGCTGAGCGCAAGCAATTAGCGGTTAATACCCCAATACTGTGCCAAACTAAAACTAAGGCGTTAAGCAATAAACAATACAAAGAACAAATAAGGATCAATCGTGAGCCAATTTTTTCAGATACACCCAGAAAATCCACAAGCGCGCTTGGTTAAGCAAGCTGTTGATATCATTCAAAAGGGCGGCTTGGTCGTATTGCCGACGGACTGTGCTTATATATTGGTTTGTCATATTGGAGACAAGTCTGCGATGGAGCGTGTAAAAGCCCTGCGTCAACTGGACGATAAGCATAACTATACCCTGGTATGTCGGGATCTGTCGGAACTGTCGAATTATGCGAAAGTAGATAATGCGACGTATCGGCAGTTGAAGCAGCATACTCCCGGTGCTTTTACCTTTATTCTAAATGCCACCAAAGAAGTGCCTAAGCGTTTGATTCAGCCGAAGAAGAAAACTATCGGTATGCGAGTTCCCGATAATGCGATTTTACAGGCCATTTTAGAAGAGCTGAACGAGCCTTTGATGTCGACGTCTTTGATTATGCCGGGTGAAGAGTTGCCACTATCAGACCCCTACGATATTCGTCAGACACTAGAGCATAGCTTGGACCTTGTGATTGATGGTGGATATTGCGGCTATGAGGCAACCACAGTTCTTGATTTAACCGACGAAGAAGTCGTATTGCTGCGCCAGGGCGTAGGGGATGCGTCGGCTTTCTTGGAATAGCCTCACTACATGACTGAAAGGTCGAATTTAGCCGTTAATTTAGGTATGATGGCGGGTTTTAGTACCGCCTCTTTTATCTCCATCTAAATTAGATACAAATTCGGCGATCAGTATTCATGTATAAGTGAGCAGTTGATGAGCAAGCAGCGAGTTTTAACCGGAATTACCACCACAGGTACTCCGCACCTAGGTAACTATGTTGGCGCCATTCGCCCTGCGATTGAAGCTAGTCAAAATAGTGAAATTGATTCATTTTTCTTTTTGGCTGATTATCATGCCTTGATTAAATGCCAAGATCCTAAGCTTGTTCACCAATCTACCATGGAAATTGCGGCAACCTGGCTTGCATTAGGCTTAGATACCGACAATACCATGTTCTATCGTCAATCCGATATTCGTGAAATTCCTGAGCTAACTTGGATGCTTAATTGTGTGTGCGGCAAAGGTTTAATGAACCGTGCCCACGCGTATAAAGGCGCAGTTGATGCCAATATAGAAAATGGCGAAGATGCTGACAAAGCAATTACCATGGGGCTCTTTAACTACCCTGTATTAATGGCGGCTGACATCGTTATGTTTGGTGCTAATAAAGTCCCTGTGGGTAAAGACCAGATTCAGCACGTTGAAATGGCTCGTGATTTGGCGCAGCGTTTTAACCATATTTATGCCAGTAAAAAACAGCCGATCTTAACGTTACCAGAATATGTAGTAGACGATAACGTTGCTATTTTGAAAGGTTTAGATGGCCGTAAAATGAGTAAGAGCTATGGCAATACGATTCCATTGTTCTTAACCGAAAAGAAATTGCAGAAACACATCAATAAAATTCAAACCAACTTGCTTGAGCCAGGTGAAGCGAAAGACCCTGACGGATCAACGGTTTTCCAAATCTGGAATGCGTTTGCTAATGAAGAACAGGTTGCTGAAATGCGTCAGGCATTCGCTGATGGTATTGGCTGGGGGGATGCGAAGAAGCGTTTGTTTACCTTGATCAATGATGAAGTGAGTGAAGGTCGCGAACGTTACAATGACTTGCTAACGCGTCCGCAAGATATCGAAGAAGAATTACAAAAGGGTGCTGCGAAAGCGCGTATCCAAAGCCAGCGCATGATGGATGATGTCCGTCAGGCCGTTGGCATCTATGGTTTGAAATAGAAAAATGACTAGCGCAGCAGAGACTCAGACATTAGAAAAAAGCGTTGATACCGATAAAGATACGGTAGAAACATCTTCGTCTGAGAAAAAAAAGACGGCTGCGCGTCAACATGAGATGCCTTTTGCTTTAGTGCAAGGGCAGCCTATGACTCAATTACCGATGGACTTGTATATTCCACCGGATGCATTGGAAGTTATTTTAGAGCAGTTTGAAGGGCCGCTCGATTTATTGCTGTATCTCATTCGTAAGCAAAACCTCGATATCCTTGAAGTAAACGTGGCCGATATTACCGCGCAATATATGGGCTACATCGACATGATGAGCTCTATGCAGCTAGAAATGGCCGGTGAATATCTTGTTATGGCGGCTATGTTGGCTGAGATTAAAAGTCGAATGTTACTGCCTCGCAGTAAGGATGGCGAGGATGAAGAAGAAGGTGATCCTCGGGCAGAGTTAATTCGTCGTTTGCAAGAATATGAGCGCTTTAAAAAAGCTGCTGAAGATATGGGTGAGCTACCGCGTATGGGGCGCGATAACTTTGTCGCCCAAGTTGATGCGCCAGAAAAAATACAACAGCGAGCCCATCCTGATGTTGATATGAAAGAACTGATGTTGGCGATGGGGTCGATTATGCGTCGTGCGCAAATGTTTGAGAAACATGAAGTTGCGAAAGAAGTGCTATCTACCCGTGAGCGCATGTCGAATATTTTGGCGACGTTAAAAGGTGGCCACTTCGTGAACTTTAGTGATTTATTTACCCCTGAAGAAGGTCGGCTTGGGGTCGTGGTTACCTTTTTAGCCATGCTAGAACTGATTAAAGAATCATTATTAGACATAGTGCAGCATGAATTATTAGGTCCTATTCATATTAAAGCGAGAGTGGATGGCCCAGGGCATATTGAATCCAGTCTATTAGATGTCGATTATACTTCTGAATTCGACTCTCCAGAAAGAGAAGGGTAGAGCTTTAATCATGGATTTGAAAAAACTAAAGCAGATCATTGAAGCGGTATTAATGGCCAGTGGAGAAGTGCTGTCCATTGAACGTATACAGTTATTATTTGATGAGTATGAAAAGCCAAAAAGTCCTGCGATCAAGCAAGCAATAGAAAGCTTAATGGAAGATTTTTCTGATCGTGGTATCGAGCTGGTGGAAGTTGCTTCGGGCTATCGTTTACAAGTCCGTAAAGAAGTAGCGCCTTGGGTTACTCGTTTATGGGATGAAAAGCCGCAGCGTTATTCGCGGGCATTACTCGAAACTATGTCGCTGATTGCTTATCGGCAGCCAATTACCCGGGGTGATATCGAAGATGTACGAGGCGTGGCTGTTAGTAGTCAGATTATTCGTACCTTACTCGATCGTGAATGGGTGCGAGTCGTTGGCCATCGGGATGTGCCCGGCCGCCCGGCTATGTATGCTACGACTAAAGAATTTTTAGATTATTTCAGCCTGAAGAGTTTGGATGAATTGCCAAACTTAGATGAAATTCGTGAAATGGATGACGCTAATCAAAGTCTAGATTTGATCAATTCTGAGAAGCAAGCCTCGGCGACTCGTGAATACGATTTTGCTAGTGAAGATGAGGTGAGTGCTCGCGGTGAAGAGATTTTAGCGGAAACAGAGCTGGAATTAGAAGAAGCTGAAAAGCTGGTTCAGCAAGTTGAAGACAATGTCTTTAATAAGCCAAGCGAAGAAGAGTTGGCGGCTGAGCGTGAAGCTGAGCGACAGGCAATTTCAGCCTTGGCTGAAGAAGAACGATTGGCTGAAGAGGAGCGCTTGGCAGGGGAGACGGCAAGAGAAGCATCACTTTTACAGCCATCTTTTAAAGATATGGCGAATAAAGCTGAGCAGCGGCTAACGACTAATGAGGGGCGCTCTGGGGTTGAATTATCCGACCGAATAGCAGATCACCAGGCGCGTTTAGCGGGTATTAATACTGAGCAATCAGGCGTAATAGTTGAGCAGCCAGATGAGGCATTATCTTTGCTACAGCAGCAAGAGCAATTAATGCAGCGCTTGATGCAAGAGGAATCTCAACGTCAGACGCAGCAAGTTGAGCAGGATGTTAGTGAAGAGCCTGATGCTGAGGGATTTGATAGCCCATCACTGTTTGAGAAAGAAGCAGAAGCTGAGGATGAATATGAGGCTGAGCTATTAGCGGAAGTTGAAGCAGAGAAGGAATTATTAGAGCAAGAATCCGCTGCAGAAAGAGAATTGCTTGAGCAGGAAGCTTTTGAGAGAGAGCAGTTAGAGAAAGAGCTGTTAGAAAAAGAGCGCTTAGCGGAAGAAGCCCTAGAAATGGATGCTCAGGAAGATGAGCTAGGCTTAGATGATGGCTCTTCGTCTATTAGTACAAATATTAAGAAAAACTCCTTGTTTGACGACTGATGGTAATTATTCGTTAAATATAACTATTGAAAAGATTAAAGGTTACATAAGCCCTATGAATGAGCGCTTACAAAAATTATTGGCTGTTGCCGGCTTGGGTTCACGTCGTGAAATTGAACGTTGGATTGCTGATGGCCGTATTAAGGTTAATGGCGAAATTGCTGAGTTAGGTCAGCGCGCGAGCCACCTTGATAGAATTCAAGTTGATGGTAAAGATATTAAGCTGGAAGGGACTGGTAAAACACGTCGAATTCTTGCGTATAACAAGCCTGAAGGTGAAGTATGTACTCAACACGACCCTGAAGGTCGTCCAACTGTATTTGATAAGCTGCCTAAGCTGAAAGGTGAGCGCTGGGTGAATGTGGGCCGCTTGGATATCAATACCAGTGGTTTGTTATTGTTCACCACAGATGGTGAGCTAGCGAATAAATTAATGCACCCTTCTTCGGGTATCGACCGTGAATACGCAGTGCGTGTGCGTGGTGAAGTGACCGAAGAGATGATTAAAAATCTAAAAACGGGCGTAATGCTAGAAGACGGCATGGCGAAGTTTACTGACGTTCAATACTTTGATGGCGAAGGTTCAAACCAGTGGTATCACGTGGTATTGATGGAAGGTAAGAAGCGTGAAGTGCGTCGTCTTTGGGATTCTCAAGGCGTTACGGTAAGCCGCCTTAAGCGTGTACGTTACGGCTGTATCTTTATGCCTAAGCAAGTACCTGTAGGTACTTGGATTGAATTGAAGCAAAAAGAAGCGGATGACTTATGTGCTTTGGCAGGAGTAGAAGCTAAGCCAATTAAGCATCTAGATGGTCAAGAAAAAGAGAAGTATGAGCGTCAGGCGCGTAAGCAGAAAGTGCGTCAGAAAACGACTTTTAAAAAGCGTCACTAGGCTTACTTTAAAAAGCTAAAGAGCAATTAACCACAGAGAACATAGCATTCCGTGTCCCTGTGGTTAATAGCTTTTAATCTCAGTTTTAATTCAGCAATATCCCCAACTCTTCATAAGTTAAGCCAAATTGATCCTGGCTCCAATTCACGACAATAGGGTGGTTGGGTTTCAGTTCCGCGCAGCGCGTAGCCAGCTCATACCTAGGCAAGTTATGTGAACTTAGCCCTTCACAAAAAGCAGCTATCCAAGCTTTATCCAAATCTGTTTTAACCTCATTCATCATGCGATTACCAATAGCTGAAAACCACTGTGATTTATTCATTAGTTTTGGTTTTAGTGGGCGAACATTTTTCTTTTTAAATCGCGCTTGGTGGGTATAAGTCTGGTGCACTTTGTCGGCGCTTAGTTCTGAAGCTGAAATGCTCTGTTGTTGCAGCTTGCCTGATAGCGTCAGGTTGTGTGATACCGTTTCGATGATGCTTTGACCTTTTACTCTGACGGTTTCTTCAGTAGGAATAATGTTTAATAGTTTACGTTTGATGATTTTAGGGTTTTTCTTATCTTTAATAAGTTCGTAAACTTCTTTTTTTGCTGGATATATAAAGCTGAACGTATGCGGGGTGGTACGTTTTTTATAGCTGACTTTACCTGTTAGTGATAGATGCAGTGGAGATTTTGCCTGCTGGCTAAACCAAGGGTGATTTTTAATTTTTTGCTTAAGTGTTTTGCTAAATGTATTTTTGTTTACGCCAATTTTATTACTAATGGCCAGTCGTGAGGTTTTGAATGCTGGCTGGGTATAGCGGCTAGGATCTTTATGCAGCGAATAATTAATGCTTGTGCCAAAGTTTGAGCAGTAAGCTTGCCAAGCATCAAAGTAATAGTAGCTATGAGGATTCAATTCAGATTTCATTTCTTTGCACTGGCGCTTACCTAGGGTATTCATTTTAGGTTTTGCTTGTCTGATAATTCGCTCGTTATAGCCCGCATCTATTATATGCTTGTATTGTTTAAGGCTATAGCTAAAGCGATTGTAGTCTTTGGCTTTTTCTAGGCGGGGTAATTCTTTATTTAACCAGCGGGCAGCGAATTCAACTTCTTCATCGATGGTAGCTTTGACGGCACTATCGGCTCGAATTTTCCAGCGCGTCATTTGGTCCAGGCTTTCGTTCAGTTTCTTTGCCGCTTTCACTTGCAGCTGCGATTGGCGAAACATGCGCACTTCAATTAAATTTGCGCCGACTAAGCGACTGCGTGCAAATGAAAGCTTTTGAGTTATTTCTTCGTCATCAGGATTGTTTTGATACGATTTCTCGTAGAAAAATACAGCTTGATCATACTGTTCAGCTTCCATCATATTGTCGCCTTTACGCTGGTTGCTGGAGCAAGCGGAAAGAAGTATTAAACTGAATAAGACTATGAGAATTTTCACTAAGCTATCCTGATGGTATTTATTTTGAATAGCAGTCTACGTGAAAATAGTGGCAGAGATAAGGCTGGTGTTCTAAACCTTGGGCATTGGCTCAAATCAATAAATTGAATCTAGCTAAAGCCCAAGGTGGGTAAAAAGACGGGTGAAATCAGTAGTTCCTCTAATTGGTTGCCAGCATGGCTTGTTCGCGATCGCTAATGACTCGATTACGACCACTGTTCTTGGCCTTGTACAGCGCAGTATCTGCCCGCTCACAGATGCTTTGCATGGTATCTTGAGCATATAATGTGGCGCTGCCAATACTACTGGTAATACTTAGGCTGCCCTTCTGATGAGTGAAAGTGGCTTCCTCAATAGAGCTGCGAATACGTTCGGCGATACGGTGTGCGCCTTCCGTATCGGCACTGGCGAGCATGATTAAAAATTCTTCACCGCCGTAGCGAAAACACATATCGGTTTGACGGATGCAGGCGGTGATAGATTTCACTACTTGTTTCAATACTTCGTCACCCATTGCATGGCCGTAGGTATCGTTAACATTTTTAAAGTGGTCGATATCAAGCATCAGCACTGACAGTGGTTGGTTGTGGCGTTTCGCCAATTCCACTTCGCGCTCAAGGGTTTTATCTAGGGCGATACGGTTACCAGCGCCAGTAAGAGGATCACGAAAGGCTGCGGCTAGGGCTTCACTATAGCGAACAGAATTGCGCAGTGGATAGACCAGGGTGCTAATTAGCCCTTCGATATTGGCCAGCTCATGCTCGCGGAAGCGAGTGCTGCGACTGAAAGTTAGTTCACCCATATAATCTTTGTGGGTGGTTAGGCGGTAAGTGCAGCTATGTATGCCTTCCTTGCCGTAACTATTCAGTAAGTTCTGATTGCTATTGCTGTAGCACATACCATCTACGAGTACGGCGTGCTTCATTTCATTGAAGAAAATGTCGAGCACTTGCTGCAATTCGAGTGTGGTTTGAAGTCGGCTACTGAGTTTCAGTAGAAGCTCGGGTTTGATATCCGGCTTAGGCATTAAATCCGCAAATGGCGCGATTTGTTTGTCTTCAGTTAGTGCTGCTCTTCCGCTGCTCTGCAAACGCGTAACCATACGCAACCTCTTTCACAAATGTTTTTATTCAGTTGCTGAAGTAAATGCTAAAACTGTGCCAGTCTTGTGTAATGTTTTATTTCGTTATAAATCAATGGGTTAGGTGTTTAGTATCTGGCTGAGAGGATTGTGATTGAAGTTTGACGGATATGAAAATATGTCGCTGTCGGGTTTATGACTCAAAAATCAGATAAAAGTGTTGGGTTAATTGACGTGTTTGTGACCCCCAAGTGACTGCCCATAAATGGGCAGGTCGGGGGCTGAGTGGGCGTAATCAGAAGCTGAAGTTATTTAGCTTGAGCGTCCAGGGCTTGGCCGTTGATATGCTTGGATTCGTCGCTCATTAGGTAAACGTGAATATCCATAATCTCATCGGGGGTGGTTAAGTGCTCTGGATTTTCAGCGGGGTAGGCCTCAGCGCGCATGCTAGTGCGGGTGCCGCCTGGATTCAAACTGTTGACGCGGATGTTGCGGCTGTCATAAAGCTCTTCTGCAAGAATCTGCATCATACCTTCGATAGCGAACTTAGAGACAGAATAAGCACCCCAATAAGCTCGTCCTTCACGACCAACGCTGGATGACGTTAATACTAGGGAGGCGCCGTGTTCGGAGCGCTCTAATAAGGGTGTGATGGACTTAGCTAATAAAAACTGACCATTAACGTTAATATCCATAACCTGCTTCCAGGCCGCCCACTTGTAACTTTCTAGAGGAGCTTTTTGGCCTAATACGCCAGCATTTAACAAGGCGCCATCTAGGTGGCCAAATTCACGTGCGATTAAATCTGCCAGTTCAATGAATTTTTCTTCATCGTTACAGCCTAGGTCGAAGGGCAATACAGCGGCTTGGGGCAAACCTTCTTCTTCAATGCGGTCATAAACAGCCTCAAGCATATCTTGAGTACGGCCTAATAAGATGACGGTAGCGCCTTCGCGGGCATAAGCCAGTGCGGCGTGAGCACCGATACCATAACTTGCGCCTGTCACTAAAATGACGCGACCTTTTAACTTTTGTTGGTTTTCAGCGACTGCTTGGCTCATTTTTATCTCGGTTTATGTCTAAATTCTGTAAGTTCTATTTTGCTAGCGGCAAGTTAATTCCGCTAGCGGTAATTTTGTCAAAAGAATTGCCGTTACAGCTGCTGTCTTTTTAATGGCATTCTAATTTTGATTTAATAATTCAGTAATTTCTTCGACCGTATTAACCATTAAATCTGCTTGCCAAGATTCAGGTTTATCGTGCGGTTCGATATAGCCGTATAGGGTGGCAATGGTAAACATGTTTGCCGCTCTGCCTGCTTCGATGTCTCGAATATGGTCGCCTAGGTACCAGCAATTTTTTGCTTCGATGTTAATTTTATCGGCGGCTAAAAATAGAGGGTCTGGATGTGGCTTAGTGCGTTCTACATCGTCTGGGCAAACGACAATAGCGCAGTGCGCTAATATAGGCAGTCGATCCGCTAGGCGTTCAAGTAACAGTTCGGTATATAGACGTGGTTTATTGGTCACTATGCCCCAGGGTAGGGAGTTTTGCTGGCAGGTTTCTAGTAGCTCAATCATGCCGGTGAATAAGTCACTCTTACTGGCAATATGCTCGACATATAGATCCAGTAATCTTTGTCTTTTTGCTTCGAACACCTCATCCCCTGCTAAGTTACCTTCTACCTGTGGCAGATCTAATGCTAGGCGCGTTAATGCGCGGCCACCATTAGAGACCTGCTGGCGGATGATGTTATCCGCTAAAGGTGGCAGGCCGTGTTCTTCTCTTAGGGTATTTACCGTGGGGAAAAAATCGGGAGCGGTATCCATTAGGGTGCCATCGAGATCAAATAACAAAGCTTTAGGCAGGGTTATGTTCTTTCGGCTAAATGAGGCCATTAAAGGGCTTTCTCAGCGGCGACTTTTTTGCATTCAGCTTTTTTACACGCAACGAGATAATTTACATCGACGTCGTTATCAACCAGCTTGTAGTTTTTACTAATTGGGTTGTACGTCATGCCAGTCATATTGACTTGCTTTAAATCTACCGGGCGGCACCAGCGCGCTAGCTCAGCGGGTTTGATGAACTTATTGTAGTCATGGGTGCCTGTTGGAACGAGCTTTAAAATATATTCAGCACCGACTACGGCCATTAAATAACTTTTTGGATTGCGATTTATTGTCGAAAAGAAAACATGACCGCCGGGTTTTACCAGTTTTGCACAGGCGCGCACAACGGACTCAGGATCTGGAACGTGCTCTAGCATTTCGAGGCAAGTAACAATGTCGAAAGTCTCTGGGTTTTCTTCGGCAAAATCTTCCACTGGGCGGCATTGGTAATCCACTTCCACGCCCGATTCTAAGGCGTGCAATTTAGCTGTGGTTAAATTGGCCTCACCTAAATCAAGGCCAGTAACGCTGGCGCCACGTAGGGTCATACCTTCACTTAAAAT
>Ga0209396_1006936_pt1 | contig 10243 bp, 6 predicted proteins | sample GOMGulsemesocosm_6_FD_184638 | JGI IMG/M metagenome (GOLD analysis project Ga0209396, IMG submission 184638) | Methane-oxidizing microbial communities from mesocosms in the Gulf of Mexico - GOM8C Gulf of Mexico (SPAdes) (version 2) | ecosystem: Environmental > Aquatic > Marine > Cold seeps... | reverse complement strand
CTAAGGTCCGCCGTGGCATGTAACCCACCTCTTTGTCGATGTGTCTCTTCCCCTTTACTGACGCCATAACGAATAGCAAAAGTGAGCAGCTTGTTGGCGATGGCTTGATAGCGGCTATCAAGCCCTTGATGTATCGCACGATCCAATAAGTACGCCCACTCCACCTGGTGGCCTAAATAAAGTTGCGTTCGGTCCCCATGTCGAGGGGTGAAATTCGGAGTCAGGAACCTCTCGGGGAGGCAAGCGCAGGACTGGATCAAACGTTCATCAAGAAATTTCGCCATGGCGACGATATCAGCCCAAACTTCAACAGAGTCAGTGACCTCATGTAATACAAGCAACGCCTCAAACAAATGCATATAGGGGTTTTGTGACCAGCTCGCCTGCGTTTTTTGGGGTGGTAATTCACCTAAAAAAGCCCACTCTCGTGCCGCTGTTAACCCCGACCAAACACCACTGCGCCACGTCTGTATCGCCCGTTTCAAATAACGTTCATCGCCACTGACGCGATATGCGTGGGACAGGGAAAATACAACAAAGCTGTACCCGTATGGGTGGGCACTGCTATCGATAATAAGCCCCGACGAGCTGACACGTTTTACCCAGCTGGCCGGTGTTACGCCCTGCATATGTCGCAACATAAAATCAGCGGCGTTAACCATTGCCTCTAGGTATCGAGGCTCGCCACTGAGATCAAAAGCGGCAGCGTAGATATACACTAAGCGTGCCTGAGAGGTAAGATCCACCGTGTCTTTCTCTGGCAATTCGCGCCAATCACCATCGAACTCAGTTTTCTGAAAACCATTTGGCGTGGCTGCATGTGCTAGCCAAGCACTCGCCAGACTTTCCGTCTCGGCACGCAACCGTGCTCTATCAGTCGCCTCAACGCGACCCATATCAGTGCCGCAAGCGACTAGAAAACATAAGACAACACAAATTAGTCCGCGCATAGCACTGCCTTAAATGCCACGTTAAAGAATAGAAACCTCACAGTTTCACTCCCTACAGTGTCACCCAACTAACCATTCGACTCGATGCCGCTTGGCCTAAAAATACCGGTATCTTTTGTTAAACACATCCACACTAAAAGATAAAACAACAATCCAATCCTTGGTTCATCAAACAAGCTGTCAAATAAACCAACACTAGCCGCGCCGACAAAAGCAGCGGCCAATGGAATCACCAACCAATCACCGTGGTTCAACTTTTTAATCAACACCCAAGCCAAAGCGATACCGAGAAAAATGAATACGCTCAAGCCTAACCAACCGCCCTCAAATAGTGCATCCACCCAGATATTTTTAATGTGCCAAGCCAAGTGATCCCCCGAATACAACAACCAATGATCAAACCCCTCACTGAAGTCATTATTGGATAATAATTGCTTGCCACTGGGCGTCACTAACGCGACATGACCAATTTCGATACCATCCCTAATTCCACGATTGAGTATTGCCAAATCAATGGGTCTTGAACCATACCAATACTCTTTACCCAGCCCTGCCACCTCGACAGGTTTGTAATAGGTTTCCCAGCGATTGGGGTCATCGTGGCTGTTAATACCCAACCACCCGCACTCTTTATAGACTTCAAAAATAAGACGTTCACAGACTTCCAACAAGAGCCGCGTTGAGCGCTCCTGAGTGGGGCGAAGGCTTATTTTCAAGCGATAAGGGCCAGGCTCAGTAACCGTGAAACGCTGTCTTAAAAACAGACTGCCGTTGCCATCACTGGGGCTAAAACGAGCGAAAGCCTGCCCAGACTCCGACGCGTGAGTCACCGTCGCCGCGACTTGTGCGTCTGGGCGTGACCAGAAATAGCCGCTGGGAAAGCGCCCCTTACCCACCCCTAACATATGTGTTGTGCTGTCATTGGGCATAATATTCAATGCCCCCTGCCAGTGATCCAATCGTGTTTGCAAATCGGCGCTGACCGAGCTAAAACGCTGCTGAATATAATTACCCGACAAGAGCGGAACAGTTATCATCAATAATAAGACCAAGCCTCCCCACAGACGTTTATGGGATCGCTGATGCCCATAAACATGCCGCATTGTTTCGAAGGAGTCGCGCGCCAACCACAGGTCCGCGCCCACAGCCGTTGCCAACCCCAACATCAAGGCTGGGTAGTTAGCCCGACTAAAGGTAATCGCTGTCGCGTAGAGTGCCAATGCCAATAAAACCAAGCCAGCAAAGTGCACCACTTGCCGCGACCAAAGTACAAATATCAACAAGGTAAAAGGCAAGGTCATCAGCAGGTGGGCATCCACCGATGCCCCCCCTGTCGCAATCCCGGAAAATAAACCCGTCGCGCGATAGGGGGTATCGAGATTAAACAAACCCGTAAACAGCGCCCTCTCCCAAATCAAAGCCAACAAGCCACTGGCCAGGCTACACAGCATACCGATGGTAATCAGACGCCCCAGTGCGTCAGAGTCAGAGCATAACTGTTGCCGAGCGAGAGCCTGCCCTAAGCTCGGTAACAACAACAGCGCCCAGAAAAAACCCTTGGCCATGCGCAGGCTGTTATAACTGCTGTAAAAACTGTTAAAGCTGTTGCCATCGATCAGCTGCAGCGGAAAGAGCCCTCGATAGGTGGTATAGCTTTGCCAAACGATCAGTAACAAGATCAGACACCAGCTACGTCGAGAAATCCCCAGCACACGGAGCCAAGCCTCAGGCCGTAACAAGCTGAAAGCGATGGTTGTCAAAATCAATAAATCAAATTCAGAGAAGTAAGTACGGCCACTCCAAGGGGTCAAATCGAGCACAGGTAGGAGCCCAGGCAAGACAAGCAGCCAAGCCGTTGGCCAACGCCATAAAACCAGTAGATAAAACCCCAAACCAAAGGCAATCGGCAGCTGCGCAACGGGAAAATCTTGCAGGCTAACCGCGATGCAATAGAACAAACACAGAGCCAATAGACGCTGTAACAGCAACACTGGCATCGACGCGACGTAACCTTGATGAGGCAGTGTTATTGGGACCTTGCCTTTAGGTCGGCTTGCAGAAAACTGAGTATTGGCAGACATAACCTCACCCGTAGGGAAACCTATTGTCTTAGCCTAGCAGGCGATTGATCGTCTTTTGCGGTTAAGTAATTAATGAGAGGGAAAAGAAACGAACGCGCAGCGGGTTCGCCGAATGATCACTATCGACAGCACGAATAGGTTGTAGCTCAGTGCTTATCCACTACCTCATCTAACAGTTTCGCCAAGACGCTACTGGCTGCTCGGCGAGAATATTTCTCGGCCTCGACCTGCGGCGCGGTCTGTGCACAACCGCTACGAATCGCCGCGATAAACGCCAGTAACTGCGTAGCAATAGCCTCGCTATCATCCAGCGGAACAATCGTCGTGAGCTGCATCTGCCGCATGGTCTGAGCGGTATCACCGGCAGGATCGGTCAACGCCAAGATAGGTTTTCCGGCGCGGAAATACTCATAAATCTTGGCGGGCACCTGATGATTGCAACCACTGGCCTGTAAAATCAATAATCCATCGACCTGAAGCATCTCCGTAAGCGCCGCTCGATAGTCCAGCGCAGGCGCCAGCAGCACTAGGTCCTCTATGCCATATTCCGCCAACATTACTCGATAGACCTCGTCGTGCCCGCTGGCTCGTAACGTAATCGTCAACGCTGACGCGTCAATGGTGCCGGCCTGCTTTAAGCCAGCTAGTGCGGCGAAGAAGCAGCGAGGGTCTCGCTCCTCGGGGTAAAGCAGGCCACTGTGTAATAACGTTAGGGGCCGCTGACTTGCGCGCCCTACCTCGCCTGCAATTACCGCCCTGCTATACCCAACCTCCCCACTGCCCCCAGCCCCTCCCGCTAACTCGGCCTCTAGTTCAGAGAATATGGCTTCGTTGTAACCATTGGGAATCAGAGCCCAGCGCTCCGCCGGCAAATCAGGGTAGCGCTGTTGGTACATGCGCACCGCACCAGGAGTAGTAAAGATCACCCGACTCGCCGCCTGTACAACCCGACGCTCCAACCAGAGATATACCCTGCGACGCTGCGCCTCGCGGGGGTAGCCAGGCTCGGTCATAGAGTCACGGAAGTCAGCAACCCAGGGCAAACCCGTGAGGCGCTGTAAGGTCAGGCCGATGAGGTGCGCTGTGGCCACAGGGTAGGTTGAAAATATAACCTTAGGCCGCTGTTGCCAGATCATTTTAAGCCCGGAAAACAGGCCACCCAACCACCAGCCCACCCACCTATCGGGTAACGCCAACAGGCCCCAATAACGCCCTCTCACCGCGAGATGACGAGCGCTGTCACAGGCGAACGCACGCGTAACGAGCAGGTCGGCAGGCACCTCCTTGAGCAGATCTTGACTCGGCGCCGTATCCACGCGCGGGTGGGCTGTTAGTACCAGTGGTCGCCAGCCCTCTTCTGGCAGGTAACGCGAGAAGGCCAGGCTGCGCTGCACACCACTGCTGATATGAATGGGCGGGTAATGAAAAGCCACCATCAATACCGCCGGTGGTTCAGCGTTCACAACCGGTGCAGCAGAGCTACAATCTGCGAGTGCCCTCATCAGCGGTTCACCAGGACTGCAGCCACCGCCGCGTCCGCTCGGCAGCCTCATCACGCCATTCACGGCGTGAAAAAGTATGATCCGCCTCGCTCATATCGACGCGTGTTACCGCTGGACGCAACAGTAATCGCCGCAGGCTAGGGTGCTCAGCTACCGCCAAATCAAACTCTCGGGCGGTTAGGTCCCGGCCACTGACCAACAGCAGCACGCGGCCCTCAAACGCCTGTAAATTTTCCACCCATTGCCTCACTAGATCTATCTCCTCAAGCGGATTTTTCGACTGGTGGGGTGGTGACTGGCTTCGAGCTTTGCCGAACAAACGCCAAAGCGCCGCCAGTGCCGCAGGCACATTCACGCGTCCGCCGACTAGGCCACGCCAGAAGGCGACGCTGTATAAGCGCCGCCAATAATAATGCTGCAACTCTACTCGCGCCGCCCCCTTCTCGCTGTGCACCCAAGGGTTAAGCAACACTAGCCCGCTGACTCGAGTATCGCGCGCGGCAAACTTAAGCCCGGCGGTCGCCCCATCACACAATCCCCAAAGCACAAACTCCGTCAACTGAGGCTGCTGCTGCTGGAAGGCAGAGAGCGCCGCGCTTATGTCTTCATCTATGTGCTGAAAACCGCGCAGGCCAGCAGGGCTATCACCCATACCACGGTAATCAAAACGCAGCACTGGGATTCCCGCGCTGGCCAGATGACGCGCCAAGAGCAGAAACTGCCTATGGCTGCCGACGCGGTATTGAGGACCGCCAACCACCACCAACACCCCCCGCGTCGCTGGTTTAATCGCGACGGTTGGCCGGTGCAAGAGCCCCTGCAGGCTGTGCCCCAAGCAAAGAATATCAATGGGCTGCTCGGCCAAACTAGAGCAGGAAAACAGGCTTCCTAATAATTCCGTGACCGGTCTGCTCGTGTGACCAGCAGCCTTTCCCCCACTCTTCTCCTCACCCCTCTCCTCAGTCTTCTCCTCAGCCACATACCCATGACACAAAGCCTCAGTCGTCGCCTGTAGCAGAGCTGGCACCTCAACCAGCTCCTGGGCAGCCCAAAAGCCATCGCCCACCACCTGCCTCGCGGCCACCTGAACACCCACTGCCTGCCAAGCCTCAATACAAACCTTTGACGCTGGCAGCAGCCCTCTTTCTGGCTGGCGGGCCACCTCTAACCACTCTACCGACAACGGCTGATCGCGAGCAGAAAGCGCGATAAGATCGGCATCGCCCATGAGTGACTCAGATTCAATCGCAACCAGTAAAGGCAGTGGTAGGTTGTAGCCAGCCACTTCGAGCTGCTGCTCACACTGCAAATACTCACGCAGTTGATCCAGTGTCTCTGTCGCCCCGCCTGTCAAACCCGCCACAGCCCTTAAACGCAAGAACTGTGTCATGGCTCGCTGGCCGTCAAGGACAGGCTGCCAGAGGATTATGCGTTCAATAATAAGGGGACTGCTTCGCAGCAGAGGCGACACGAGCAGGCAGCCTAGGCGCAGCCCCCACAAGCTCAGGCGTTCGACACCCAGCTCTTGCAACAAGCTGATCAGCTTGCAGAGATCTTGCTGCCACAGGGGCCAGCGGGCGGCCGATAGATCTCCAGCACTGTCACCACAACCGTAGAGGTCCGGGATCAACACAGCCCACCCTTGCTCGGCCAACTGCCGCGCCTGCTGCGCCACTATCGCTCGACTCTTGTTCATTTCATCGGTAAAAGCCGGTAGGTGTAACAACCAGCGAAGAGGCAGGCGGGAGTGGTCAGGCAGATAAAGCGTGACAAATAAGCGTCCTTGTGAACCGGGAAAAAACCCACAATAGCGCGCCACTTTAAATACCTCAGCCAAAGCTAACCGGTCAGTTTTTGGACCACAAAATCGTGCAGGCTGCCACAGGTGGCAAAAGTTTCCGCGCTGATTTCATCATCGCTCACGGCGAAACCAAAATTGTCCTCCAGTGAGCCGATCAGAGAAACCACCGCCATAGAATCGAATTCCGGTAGACTGCCCAGCAGCGGCGTGGAGTGATCAAAATCATCCACTCGAGCCCCCAGCTGTAGCACCTCATCGAGCAACTGTTTCAACTCATCAAAGCTCGCCATAATGTTGACCTCCTAACGCCCTTACCGAATCAGCAGCGGTTAGAGCGGTTAATGAACGTCGATCAAGACCCCTTCTATTGCAAGACTAGTGGATGGCTACTGGCTTAGCCAACGAGCGCTGAACATGTGCTGATAAATCGGTAAAAATACCAGCAAAACAGCGGCCATTGCCTAAACTTTCCACATGACCCGAATAATGAGATTGGCCGCAGCAACAGGGCCTCCCCTCAGTTGGAGTGACCGGTGAGCATCGACACTCAAGCAAACCATCAACAGAGCCATGTAAGGCAGCAACAGTTTGTTGGTCACTGCGGCCTACAGCTGCCGGACAGAGTCAGCCTGTCACAAATGTGGGGCGCCATCCCCGTGACCCCAAGCGCCAGTACCGAGCAGGATAAATGGCCGCGAAAAAGCCAAAACGAGGGCCGCTCGCTTGCAGCTATTCAAAAAATAAAACTTGCAGGCCTAGGGTGTCTGGCGCAGGGCAGTCAGTACCAATCGCAGGATCAGCTGCTGATTCTCTGCGGTCAACCGCTCTGGCCCAACACCGAACTTGAACAGCAGGCCAAACAAAACGGACCCGCTTATGCGTTTTATCAACTTTTGAAACAACAGGAACAACAGGAACAACAGGAACAACAGGAACAACAGAGTTTAGAATCTGCCTTGGCGCTGATGTCTGGCCACTTCAGCCTTATTGGCTGGAATTCTGACACCTCAACACTGCTGCTGGCCACCGATCGATTTAATCAATGGCCACTGTACTACCAGCCATCCCCAAGTGAGGCACAGTGCACTCAGCTGTACTTTGCCAGCAGCCTCGCCGCGCTACAAACAGCCCAACCCAGAGACAGCCAGCACCGCGCCTTGAGCGAGAAAGAAGTACTCTCCCAGCCCCGCTCACTGGCACCGCAAGCCATACACGACTACCTATATTTTCACACGCTGCCCAGCCCAAACACCTGCTACCAAGGCACCTACAAACTGCCAGCAGGACACTGCCTCTATGCGCAGCTCGACCGGTCATCCGTCATCAGTAGGCGCTACTGGCAGCCAGAGTTTAAAGAATCAAGCACCTCTTCCAAGCGGCAGCACTACCCCCGAGTGAGAAGCATACTGCGGCACTCAATCGAACAAACCTGCAGAGCAAACCCTGGGCCGTGCGCAGCCTTTCTCAGCGGCGGCCTGGACAGCTCCAGTGTCGCTGGCACACTGGCGGAGCTGGCGCGCGCGCGCGGCGAGCGAGCGCAGGCTTACACCATCGGCTTCAATGCCGAGGGCTACGATGAAGTCCCCTACGCTCGCATCACCGCCAAACACTTCGACCTCGATCTACACGAGTACTATGTCACCCCCGCCGATGTCGTCGAAGCACTGCCGAAGATAGCCGCCATCTTTGACGAGCCTTTCGGCAACTCCTCTGCCCTGCCCGCGTATTTTTGCGCAAAAGAAGCGGCCAAGAACGGCATCAAACTGTTGCTCGCAGGCGATGGTGGCGATGAGCTCTTCGCCGGTAATGAGCGCTACCAAAAACAGGCCTTGTTCGAACACTATCAGCGGCTGCCTACGCAATTGCGTCAAGGCATCTTAGAGCCGCTGCTGCAATACCTGCCGCAGACAGCGTTTAAGAAACTGCGCAGCTATATCATCCAATCCAATATTCAGCTGCCCGAGCGGCTGGAATACTACAATTTTTTACGCCAATACCGGCCAGAAAATATCTGGCACGCCGACCTCTTGGCTCAAATTGACACGCAGCGACCCTTGCAACACCAACGCTCTGTCTATGCCGAACCACAAAATGCCAGTAGCCTCAACCGCATGCTCTACCTCGATTGGAAATTGACACTGGCCGACAACGATTTGAAAAAAGTCGGCAGTATGTGCCAGTTGGCCGGCATAGACGTGCACTACCCCATGCTGCACTCTGAACTGGTCGACCTATCCTGCGAACTGCCCAGCCACTGGAAATTAAAAGGTCGGCAGCTGCGTCATTTTTACCGAGAAAGTGTGCGCGGCTGGCTTCCCGAAGCGACCCTTAATAAATCCAAAAAGGGCTTCGGTCTGCCGTTTGGCGTTTGGATGAAGGGTTACCCTCCTCTGCGTGAGCTGGCTTATGACAATTTAAGTAAGCTGAAGCAGCGAGGTTATTTTAACCCGCAATTTATCGACCAGTGTATCGACCGACATAGTAATGAGCACGCGGCCTACTACGGAGAACTTATCTGGGTGTTGATGATGTTGGAACTCTGGCTCAGCCAACAACATGCTCATGAGCCAGCACTGGGGGCAGCATGACCCCCAATTCAAACGAGCAATACCCCAAGGCGGCCATCCCTCTGGCGCCAGTGTTATCGGTTGCCTCTATCAGCTGCCACACACAAGCCGCTCACCACCGGAGCGTACTAGCAAACGCCCACCGCCTGCACACCACCAGTGGCCGAGCCGCTCTGGCCCTAGCTCTAAAACAGGCACAGGTGGGCCGTGATGATCAAGTGTTAATCCCCGCGTTTCACTGTGAGTCGATGATCGCCCCGGTACTCTGGTGTAAAGCCACACCCGTTTTTTATCGAGTTAAGGCCAACACGGATATCGATCTGGCAGATATCACACACAAGTTAACGAAGAGTACTAAAGCGATTATAGCCACCCACTATTTTGGCTTTATGCAAAACCTAGACGACCTAAAAACTTTATGTAATAGCCGGAAGATCCTGCTCATCGAAGACTGCGCACACGCGTTTTTTGGCTATCTCGATGGCCATCACGCTGGCAGCTGGGGCGACTTCTGCATTGCCAGTAGCATGAAATTTTTTCCGGTATACGACGGTGGCATCCTCAGTTCCAACAACAGGCCTCTAACCAGTCAAAGCCTGCAGAAGCCACCGCTGCGCTTTCAAATAAAGTCACTGATCAACACCCTGGAAGTTTCCAGCCACTATCGGCGTTTGGGGCTTGGCGGTCGCCTGCTAACGCAGGCATTAAAACTAAAGACTTGGTTGGTTCGCTCACCCACAAACGGAGCAGGTAAGGGCTCTCGACTTGGACCCAGCTCCTCCAATGGTGGCTACGGGCTAGACGAGCACTGGATTCATCGACGGGCCTCCAGCACCTCCCAGCTGATCATTAAAAACAGTAACCTGCAGCGTATTGTGAGCCTGCGCCGCAGCCACTATTGCCGGATAAATGAGGCCCTCAGAGGCCTCGCCGGATGCCACGCGCTTTTTAGTGAATTGCCAACTGGCACCGTCCCGCTTGTATACCCCCTGTATGTAGAGCAGCCAGACCAGCACTTCGCCGCCTTAAAATCCCTCGCTGTGCCCATCTGGCGCTTTGGTGAGTTCTTGGACCCGGCCATCGACAGCAGTGTCTGTGCTAACAGCGTTGAGTTGTCCCGGCATATATTCCAGCTGCCCTGTCATCAGGAATTAACGCACTCAGAAATCGACTGGATGACTGACACCATCCGCCAGCAATTGAATCAGCGCAATACAGGGCAGCAGCATGCGTAGCCCCCCCCCCTGGCAGCTCTACCCCATCACCAGCTTTGATAGCCACTCGGCTAGTTGGGATGCCCTTAACCAGGCGAATGGTCAACTGCCCATACTCGCCAGTGATT
>Ga0209396_1006935_pt1 | contig 10243 bp, 9 predicted proteins | sample GOMGulsemesocosm_6_FD_184638 | JGI IMG/M metagenome (GOLD analysis project Ga0209396, IMG submission 184638) | Methane-oxidizing microbial communities from mesocosms in the Gulf of Mexico - GOM8C Gulf of Mexico (SPAdes) (version 2) | ecosystem: Environmental > Aquatic > Marine > Cold seeps... | reverse complement strand
CCTTGTTTTATAAATTGCTGACACGCATCAAATACACCATCAATAAATTCAAAGTCTTCAATTTTAGAGACATAGGCATGATCATGGTTTATTACACCATCTCTATCTAGAAATACGGCCTTATTCATGAAATGTGCTCCAATATATTTTTATCACTTACGATGCGATCAAACATATTAACAACATCTTCAATTTGAATTTGTGACATTAAGTCCTTACCTTTACAGCGCTTACCCCAAGGTAGTTGCTCTGCGGTTTTACCAAACTGTACTTTTAAGTTTTTATGATAAACCTCAACAGCGTAATCTTGATATTTATAAGGACCTGTGCGTTTAGGGTTTGAATGAGCATATAAACCGATAACGGGCGTATCAACAGTAACAGCCATATGCGCAGGCCCAGTATCTGGCGCTAATACTAAGTCTGCTTGTTTTAAAATACATAACAATTGTTTTAAATTCGTTTTACCGACTAAATTTAATATTTCAAAATCACAATGGCCTTGGATATCACTGGCAAGTTCTCTTTCCATATCAACAGGCCCGCCGGTTAATACAACTTTAAAGCCTTCTTTATTTGCATGTGTCGCTAAAGCGGCATATCTCTCGGGTAACCAGTTTCTTTCTTTTTTACTGGCTGCAGCTGAAATAACAAATATTTTTTTATTTTGCTCATCAAAATGATTTAATTTTTTAGTCGCAAAATCTAAATCAGCTTCACTATATGGCATTTGCCAGCAAGGCTCATAATGAGGTACTCCTATCGCTTTAACAAAACCTTGAAAGCCATCTAAAACATGAGGTTCAGATTGCGAAGCAATACGTTTGTTGGTAAAAATAGCATGGCCTTCTTTACAGCGAGACCAATCAAATCCCATTTTTACTTTTGCAGGAATGTATGCAGCTGCAATATTTGCTCTTAATGCCACTTGCATATGCAATAAAACATCAAACTTTTTGCCTTTAAACTCAGTTTTAAGTTTTTTATACGCTGCTTTGCCTTGTTTTTTATCAAAGATAACAAACTTTATGCCAGGTAAATCCGCTAACAACATGGCTTCGACTTTACCTAAAACCCAAGTGATTTTTACTTTTGGGTTATATCGCTGAATTGCTTGAACAGCTGATACTGCATGACATACATCGCCAATGGCTGATAACCTAAGAATACATATATCTTGATATTGGTTGGTTTGAACCACAATTCACCTTTAATTTATAAACACAGCAAAATACGAATAGTTAGATTTTAAATGACTTAAAGCAACAAACCAAGTTTCACATATATCTTCAACAGCGGTAAACTAACAATATCTTGCATTTCATACCTTTTTAAATGAATACCCAAATACAAAAAAATAACAATCAGTATTTACTAAGTTGGCAACTAGACCAAAATCACTTATCAAGTGACTGGTTTAATCCTGACTATTGGCGTGAACAAAATAAAATTTATGCACAAAAAAAAGGGCGTGCCAGTGTCTGGTTTTTTAAGCATGACAATATTAAAGGTGTTTTACGTCATTATTGGCGTGGAGGTTTAATAGGAAAGTTGTTACAAGATCAATATTTCTATTTGGGATTGAAAAAAACCCGTATTTTTCAAGAGTTTGAGCTATTAACGCAACTAAAACAAAAGGGTTTAAACGTGCCTGAACCTATTGCTGCACATATAACAAAAGTAGGATTAATTTATCGCGGAGATATTATCACTTCTGCAATAAATGGCGCTCAAAGTGTGCTTGATATATTAAAACAACGAGAATTCACAGAACTAGAAACCATACAGGTTGCACAGTGCATCGCTACATTTCATCAAGCAGGTGTTTACCATGCAGATCTGAATATCAATAATATTTTATTTGATGATCAAGGTAAGGTTTTTTTTATTGATTTTGATAGGGGTGAACTTAGAAAACCACATTCAAACTGGCAACAGAGTAATATTTCACGATTAAAGCGCTCTTTTGAAAAAGAAAAAAACAGAAATTCAGAATTTTATTGGCAAGATACTAATTGGAATGAGTTACATAATACGTATAAAAAATGCATGGCTTAGTTCTTCTTATTAAAGATTAAGTCATGCATTATTACCAACAGTTTAACAGAGTAAAACCTTAAAACTGTTGAATTTTTTTAATTACATTTGAAGTTGAACAACCATTTAAAAATTCTAGTACTTCAACCTTTCCGCCATTAGCTAATACAAAATCAGCACCTGCAATTTGATCGACAGTATAATCGCCACCTTTGATCAAAATATCAGGTTTAACCTGCTCAATAAGTTTAGCTGGTGTATCATTATTTTCTAATTTTCCAAATGGGATCACCCAATCAACAGAACCTAAGGCAGAAATCACCATAGCACGCTCATCTAATGGATTTATTGGACGCTCAGGACCTTTTAATCGTGCAATTGATTCATCATTATTTAAACCAACGACTAAACGATCGCCTTTAGCCTTAGCTTGCGCTAAATAACGCACATGACCTGCATGTAAAATATCAAAACAACCATTTGTAAATACAATTGTTTCACCATTTTGACGAGCAAACTCAATATGTTGCAATACATCATCAAAAGGTGCTTGATAATGCTCACCTGTTTGTACTAAATATTGGCTTAATTTACGACCGAGCTCTTCTGGCGATACTGTTGCAGCGCCTAATTTACCAACAACAATACCAGCAGCTAAATTAGCCACTTCAACCGCATCTTTTGCTGGCATTCCAGCAGCTAACATAACTGATAATGTTGCGATTACGGTATCGCCAGCACCAGTTACGTCTGAAACTTCTAGTACTTGGGCTGCAAAGTCATGCTTTTCATCTTTTGTAATTAAAGACATGCCCTGCTCTGAACGCGTTAGCAACATAGCACCAATTTTAGCCGACTTAATAATTTCACGTGCAGAATCAGCAATGACTTCCTCTGAACCAACTTGACCACCAGCAGCGCTATATTCAGTTAAGTTTGGTGTAATATAATCAGCACCTGCATATTGGCTTAAATCTTTAGATTTAGGATCAACTAAAACAATTTTACCCGCTAATTTAGCAACCGAAATCATCTCTTTAATTAAGCTTAATGAACCTTTGTTATAATCTGAAAATACAATAAAATCATATTTTTCAATAATACTTTCTAATTTATCGAGTAAAAGTTGGCTATGTTTTTGTGTGAAGTTTTCTTCTAAATCAAGTCTAACAACTTGTTGATGGCGACTAATAATACGCATTTTAGCTATGGTAGGGTGATCTTTTTGCATCACTAATTGAGATTCTATTTTTTCATCTGTTAGTAAGTGCTTTAAAGTACGGCCATATTCATCATCACCAATAATACCTAATAAACTCACTTGACCATCTAAGTGCGCTATATTTTTTGCAACGTTGGCAGCGCCACCCGCTTTATCTTCAAGCTTATTCACTTTAACAACCGGTACTGGTGCTTCAGGAGAAATACGCCCAGTATCGCCATACCAGTATCGATCAAGCATTACATCACCGACGACTAATACTTTAGCTTGTGATAAGTTCTTTAGAAACGATAAATCCATTAAGCTTTACTCTCTGTTATTTCATCACAAATTAAATCAAGCGCTTCACATAACCAATGACCAATAAACATATGGGCTTCTTGAATTCGGGCTGTTTCATCATTTTCTATAATAATTGGTAATTTTGCGATACTTTTTACTTCGCCACCATCACGACCGGTTAATGCAACTGTATATGCGCCAATTTCATTAGCTGCAGTTAATGCCAAGTTAATGTTATTACTTGTACCTGAAGTTGTTAATCCTATAACTAAATCATCACTTTTACATAAACCCCAAATTTGTCGCTCAAATACAGAGTCAAAATGATAATCATTAGAGTGAGCAGTTAAAATGGACGTATCTGTTGTTAAAGCAATTGAAGCCAAAGGCGCTCTTTCTTTTTTATAGCGCACCATAAACTCTGCGGCTAAATGTTGTGAGTCAGCCGCACTACCACCATTACCAAACCAAATGACTTTACCGCCATTAGTGAGTGTTTTTTGACATTGTGTCAACAATTCTAAAGCTTGCTCTTGATAAGCCTCCATAGTGTCGAATGCTTTACGATGTCGTTCTAAGCTTTTTAAATAACTATTCGAAACACAATTTTGAGAGCTCATAGAAGTATCCTTTATTTTTTCATAATGAAACCATGATATTTGAAGCTTATTATCCATAATTTTGAATTATATTTCGAGTAACTAACAATAATTAATTGAAAACGAGAGAAAAACGAACTCAAACTAGGATTTTTTTCCCCATCAATGATATCTTTATACTTTAAATTAACTCTGAATTTCAAAGGTTACAATTCACTTGTCCCAACTCATTTCCAAAGCACAATTAAAAAAAGCTAACCGTATTTTATATATGACACATTTAGCCATCGGGGACTTTGTATATCAGGGGGCTTTTTTAAAGGCATTTAAAGAACAAAACCCACATATTGAATTAGATATTTGGATTGATGATAGCAGAGCTAAGCCAAAATCGTGGCATGCAGACAGAAATACAACTTTATGCCAATGGTTAAATGATGAAAACTATATCAATCAAATTTATCCAATTGTTCAAACAAATGCTGAACGTAATAACTACATAAAAATAGCACAAACTAACAATTATGATGTGATATTTTTTATAGCAACAACTCGCTCTGAAAGTTACGCTAAAATTGCGAGGGAGATCTCAAGCACAGCAACAATAACAGGTATTAAAAGTGCGCCATTAAAAAGCCCATTGAAAAGTTGGTGGCATTTTAGAGCGCTTGATAGCTTTTATTTTGAAAACTCAAAACAACAAAAAAGTCATAATCACATCACTAATTTATACCAAACTCGCTTTAAAAAGCTTATTGGCTTAGAGGTTGCTGAAAATAAAAGAGCTTTGAAAATATTACCTGAGAAAAAATATTTACTTTCTGCACAATACACATTGAGTGAACTTAAAAATGAATATGATTTAGTAGATGAAAAAACGGTCTTTATAAATCATTTATCAACAACAAATAAACGTGACTACCAATGGCTTCAAGTCAAAGCGTTATTATTAAAGTTATCTGATTGTAATAATAAGCTAAGCTTTATAATCAATAGCCCTCCTTCTCAACTTAAAAATATTGAAAAACAAATAAATGATGATGAACAGCTTAATAAACTGCCAATTAAAACATTTAGTGCGGTAGGTCATTTTTATGAATTACCAGCAATGATCAAATGCTGTGATTATGTCATTTCAGTTGAAACAGCTATTATGCATTTAGCATCCAGTGTTGGCACTCCTCAGATTGCATTGATCCGAGAATCAGCTCATCATTGGCGTCCTTTAGGTAAAAGTATAGTTTTATTTGGTAAAGGACGAGTTGATATGATTAACCCAGATCAAATAATAGAGGCTTTTGAAGAGCTGACTCAGAAAGAAGTTTTTACTGAGCCAAGCTTTTAATATGAATCACTACCAAAAATAAGAAACTGATAAGTGACTATATTTTTCATCATAAACATCTTTACCATAAGTTAGCTGAGTTTCCACTCTTTTACCTTGCCAATCACGGCTATTTAAAATTTGAATTTCCATGCCCTTCACATATTTATCAACATCTTCACTTTCATTATTAATGACAACAAATTTGGTTTGCCACAATGATTGCGTATCCGAAAAGTAATCTATGCTTAATGCGTGAATCTGAGCAGGAACACCATCACCGTCATCTCTTTGATCTGCTCCAAAGTGACCATATACATTACCATTATTTGTATTACCAAACTTATAAAGATGATTGGTATACCATTTTGTTTTCCAATCATTAAATTCATAACGTAGCGCTATATTATTTGTCAATTTTGGTAAATGAACTCCTATAGAGTAAACTTGGTTGCCAAAACTATAGTTACTACCACCTTGAGTATCTTCACCTCCATATTCAAAATAAAGTTCGGTTGGCATGCCCCAATTAAAAGCAAACAAACTTGTAACTGAAGCTAGCTGGTCGCCTAGTTCATCATCCTTACCTAAATCATCACTATTATTATCATTACTAGCAGGGTCAAAATATGCCTTCATCACATCACTAAAACTTACTTCCCGGGGCCCACCGCCAAATTGCATCAGTCGATTAAAGCCCAACTTCCAACCATCCATAGGTTCAATACTGATATGGGTACCCGCTAATCTTGGGCGACCATCATGCCATTCATCTTGATAAAGAATGCCTTCTTCAACTCTCTCTAGTTGTGAATAATACAATTCAAAATCAAAATTCCACCAATTTTTTAAAGGCTCAGCCAAACTTAACGAAACAGAAGGTGATGATTCTGCATTAGTTGAAATTAACTGTGATGACATTTTAAAAGGTGAAAACCAATGCTCCTTATAACCCATGTCTAACTGCAAGTTATCTCCCGCAATACTAAAAAAAGTATTGTAGTTAACGATATCACCACTATTAATTCGATAGTCTAGACCTACTTGTAATAAAGTAGAATCACTTGGACGCCAAATTCCTTCAAAAAAGCCTTGTCCCCACTCATCAGAAGTTAAACCTCTTTGATTCGCAATAGATATATCTTTATCGTTGCTTAAAGTAAATTTAACGCCTGTGCGACTAATGTCATCACTACCTCTGTATCGTTTTAACTTAATACGAACCGAGTCATATAATCTGTTATCAATTCTTTTTAATTGCCTTAACGCAATATCTATTTCTCGTATTGCATAAGGTTTACTCATAGGTGAGCCGGTAGTTAAAGCAAACATGCGATCAATTTGTTGTTCTAATTGCGCATCCATAGCAATAGGTAAATACGCAGTTGGTTTTGCTTGTGTAGTAAAGGCACACAAAGCAAAAACTAAAGAAGATAAGGTTTTGAGTTTCATAATATTGGTTAATTTTTTAAGTGAATAAAATTGGCTAATAAATACTAACAGAAGTTAAAAAACCTTAATAGCAGCTAGCTGTGTAAAAATGTAAGTAAAAGTGGTTTTGCTATATGCGAGTTCGCGCTAAAATAAACTTTGACCTAAAGCCCTTAATTTAAGATTCTATCTATGGCACATTTTTTTTACTCTTTTATCTTATATTTATTAAGCCCTATTATTTTACTTCACTTATGGTTAAGAGGTAGAAAATCACCTGACTATCGTAAGCGTTGGCATGAAAGGTTTGGCTTTATTGCATCACACAACATTAAAAAACATGCAATTGTTTTTCATTGTGCTTCTGTAGGTGAAGTTGTGGCCGCTACCCCTCTAATTAAGGAAGTCCAATTAGCATATCCCAATAACACGATTATCATTACATGTAATACACCTACGGGAACTGAACAAATAAAACGTAGTTTTTCAAATACTGTTGAACATGTTTATTTACCTCTCGATTTTCCATGTGCTACCGCTCGTTTTATAAAATATCTTAGACCTAAAATGATTTGTATTTTAGAAACTGAGCTTTGGCCAAACTTAATTTCAAATAGTAAAAAACAAAATATCCCAGTTATCCTGCTAAATGCCCGCTTATCGGAAAAGTCTTTAGCTGGTTATAAAAAAGTAGCCCCTTTAAGTAAATCAATCATGCAAGGTATAACGCAATTAGCTGCGCATGATAAAAAGGATGCAGCACGTTTTATTGAACTGGGATTAGATGAACATAAAGTCATTACCACTGGCTCAATCAAGTTTGATATTAATATTGAACAAAATACGTTAGATAAAGTATCGCAAATTAAACAAAAAATTAAACACAAACATCCTATTTGGATTGCAGGATCTACTCACCCTGGTGAAGATGAATTATTATTAAAAGTACATTCTGATTTATTAAAACTTCACCCTGATGCATTATTGATATTAGTACCAAGACACCCAGAACAGTTTGATAAAGTTGCAAGTTTAATAACTAGTTCAGGTTTATCTTTAGAGCGAAAATCATCTTTATCCAAAACATTTAGCGCGCAAGTATTACTCGGTGACACGATGGGAGAATTGGGAGTTTTATATGGCGCAGCACACTGCGCTTTTATTGGCGGAAGTTTAATTGAGCGAGGCGGGCATAATCCACTAGAAGCATCAGCTTATGGCATTCCTGTAATAACAGGGCCACATATTTTTAACTTTTTACATGTTTACCCTGCATTACTTGAAACCCAAGGCTGTTTAAAGATTGATTCTAGTGAACAAATAATTACGCTTTTACATAAAATTTTTAGCAATGAATCTTATCGCGATAGCCTAGGTCAGCAAGGTGCTTTATTTGTTAAAAAGAACCAAGGTGCAATCAAAAAGACAGTTGATATTATCGCAAACCATTTAAAATAATTATTGAGAATATACATGTCACAAAGCAGTAATACAGTCACACAAATGAAATCTTGGATTGCTAATGTCATTGTTAAATATAACTTTTGTCCTTTTGCACGAAAAGAAGTCGAAAATAACAGCATTCATTATCATCTATGCGATACCTTAAACATTGAAGATGCTGTTTTAGAAATGATAGAACAATGTATTTACCTCAATCAAAACCCTCAAATTGAAACTACACTATTAATATTAGATAAGGGGTTTAGTGACTTTAATGACTTTTTAGATTTAGTTGATTTAGCTAATGCCATGTTAGTAGCACAAGGATTTGAAGGGCAATATCAAATTGCTAATTTCCACCCTAATTATGTTTTTGCTGATTCAGATGAAAATGATGCAGCTAATTACACCAATAGAGCACCATTTCCTACTTTACATATCATTAGAGAAGCAAGTATGGCTGAGGCATTAGAAAGCTACGATGATCCAGATTCGATACCTGAAAATAATATTCAGTTAACCCGTAGAAAAGGAATTGATTTTTGGCAGCAATTATTGGAGAACTGCCATAAAAGCTAGTTTATGGCATACTCAGCTAAAAAGCTTAGTTGAGTTTATTCTTGTTTTTCAGAGCTAACTATCATAGACCTATATTTAGCTTGCAATACTTCTATTTTAGCGCGACCGTCAACGGTACTATATGGCTTAAATAAAAATAAAACTTTTAAAACCCCCGCATAAATATCAGATAAAACCAGTTTACCTTCCGGTCTTTGTGTTTCTACATAAGGCGTCCAAAAACTAACCGTTATTTTAACCATATGAGCTAAATCAATAATATCTTCGTCATCTATATCAATGATATTAGACTGTTTTAACCCAGTGATAACACTCTGCGCCTGAAACAGTAATTTATCTTGTAGTGCTAAATAATCTACTTTCAGCACTTCATCACGGGATAAAATATCAGCAAGATTGTCGTAAAAGAAATGATATTGCCACATCAATTCAAAAATAGAATCTAAATAATTAACCATTTGAGATACAACATCTTCTTCTGCATTTAAAGTTGGAAAATTAGTTTCTAAATGCTCTCGATAAAGGGCGAAAATATGCTGTAATATATCTTCTTTATTTTTAAAGTGATAATACAAGTTGCCAGGGCTTATACCCAACTCTGCAGCTATGTGGTTTGTACTAATTGCACGCTCACCATGTTCATTAAACAAGGCAATACTTGTTTGTATTATTTTATTTTTAGTACTCATTTAGCTTTCCAGACATCCTTTTATAACAAAAGTATATAACAAAACAGGTGTCCCTTTAAAGGCTGATATTCATCATAATTACTGATAAACTAGCAAACAACTACCAATATACTCAAACTAAGAGCTTTTGAGTATGAGATATTTGCATAAGGTTACTTAAAGCGACATGAAAGTTAAAGCTATCTATCCAGGCACTTTTGATCCTATCACTAATGGTCATACAGACTTAGTTGAACGCGCTGCAAAAATGTTTGATACAGTTATTGTTGCCATCGCCTTTAATCCAAATAAAAAACCTTTTTTTGAATTAGATCATAGAGTCGAATTAACAAAAAATATTTTATCTCATTTAGATAATGTTGAAGTCATTGGTTTCTCTGGTTTATTAGCTGATTTGGCAGTACAGCAAGATTCCAATATTTTAGTACGTGGCTTGCGCGCAGTATCTGATTTTGAGTATGAATTTCAGTTAGCAAATATGAATCGCCGATTAAATCCTGATTTAGAAAGTGTATTTTTAACACCTTCTGAAGAGAACTCTTTCATTTCTTCTACCTTAGTAAAAGAAGTGGCTATTCATAAAGGTGATGTTTCTCAATTTGTACATCCACTTGTTGCTCAAGCTTTACAGGAAAAA
>Ga0209396_1006932_pt1 | contig 10244 bp, 13 predicted proteins | sample GOMGulsemesocosm_6_FD_184638 | JGI IMG/M metagenome (GOLD analysis project Ga0209396, IMG submission 184638) | Methane-oxidizing microbial communities from mesocosms in the Gulf of Mexico - GOM8C Gulf of Mexico (SPAdes) (version 2) | ecosystem: Environmental > Aquatic > Marine > Cold seeps... | reverse complement strand
CTCTTTTTTTGCCCCTTGATTTCGTTCGTCAGTTTTAGCCAGCACAACCGCGCCGACCAGGGCGACCAGCAGAATGACTGAAGCGACCTCGAAGGGCAGCAGAAAATCCCTGAATAAGGTTAAGCTTAGTTGTTTGGTCGGTTCATCGCCAATGACTCTTTGTGTTGCCATAACTGCATGCAAGCGACTGCTTTGACTAAGTAGGAATAGCAGTTCTGAGGCCAGTGCTAGCAGCACGAAAATGGTTGGCATTGCACCTTTTTGAATAAAGCGAGTATGGGCTTCTTTACGTACGTCTAGCATCATGATAACGAATAAAAACAGCACCATAATGGCGCCGACATAAACAAATAGCTGGACCACCGCCAAAAATGGTGAGCCCAGCAGGATAAACAGGGCTGCAATCTGCACAAAACAGGCGACAAGAGACAGGGCGCTGTGGATAGGATTTCTGGCGATAACGACCAGCAAGGCGGAGCCTATGGCAACCAAGGCAAGTAATATAAAGAACTGCTGCTCCATTGATTAATCCTTTTAGTTATTTTTTCGAAAGGCTAAATAATGTTGGTTACTTTTCCCGTCTGATCAGCTGCCACCAGTCGTGGGCTTTGGCGTTGTCATGGGCGATGGTTTTCCCACTACCATCTTTAGCTAGTGATGCTTGCACGACGGTTCCGGCGTCTTCTTCAGTTTTACGTGGAGCTGCTATCAGATCCTCAAGATGTACTACTAACGCATCTGTTGTTGTGCTGGCAACCTCGTATTCTTGACCGAGCTTGATTGCGTCGGCTGGGCAGGCGTCTTCACATAAGCCGCAATAAAGGCAGCGCGATAAATTGATATCAAACACTTTCGGTCTTCGATTACCTTTTTCATCTTCATAAGGCACCACTGTGATGCAGTCACAGGGACAGATCTTGGCACAGAGTTCACAGCCGACACAGTTGACGTCGCCTTCATCGTTGGTTTTGATGAAATGATGTCCGCGATGACGATTGTAAGGCCGCCATTTTTCATGGTCTGGGTATCTGTGAGTAATGGTTTTAGAAAGCATGTAGCGCAATGTCAGCCGCAGTCCAGTCCATAGATCACGGAATAATAACCAACCGATCCAGCCTTGCTTTTCTTGTACTGTTCTGGCCATGTTGACCCCCTAAAACACAAATAACCCACTAATTAAAATGTTTGCTAGCGATAGAGGTAAAAGCACCTTCCAGCCAATCGCCATTAACTGATCATAGCGGTAGCGCGGAAAGGTAAAGCGGAACCACATAAACACCCAGATGAAAAACCCAACTTTTAGTAACAGCCATACTGGCTCAGCAATAAAGGCTGGACCGCCATGCCAACCACCAAAAAACAGCATCACATTAAGGAAACCTATGATCACCACTCCCAGATATTCGCTCAGCATAAAAAAGGAAAAACGTATGCCGCTATATTCAGTATGATAACCAGCACCCAGATCGCCTTCGGCCTCCGGTAAATCGAACGGAATACGCTGGACTTCGGCCAGTCCCGCCACAAAGAAAACAAAAAAACCTAAGGGCTGATAGACCACATTCCACATGCCTTCTTGGGCTGTAACTATGTCCATCATATTCATGGAATTGGATAGCATTACCACGCCAATGACAGAGAATCCCATAGGTATTTCATAACTGATCATCTGGGCAATCGCTCTGAGACTGCCGAGTACCGCATATTTACTGTTGGAAGCCCAGCCTGCGAGGATGGTGCCAAAGATGCCTATGCTGCTCACGGCGAGAATAAATAACAGCCCTACATTCATATTAGACAAGCTGAGCATTACTTCAGTGCCCAAAATTGTTATCGGTTCGCCTATTGGGATTGCGACGAACACCACAAATGGTGGCACCAATGCCACAACTGGGGCTATTTTAAATAACAAACGATCGGCGTCGCTGGGGATATGATCTTCTTTCGTCAGCAGTTTGATGCCGTCGGCTACTGGCTGTAATAAACCGTGCCAGCCAACTCGCATCGGCCCCGGACGTTGCTGGATATGACCCGCAATTTTTCGTTCTAACCAGGTGAGAGGTAAAGGCAACAGCAGCAGCACCGCCACCACGACGGCAATTTTGAGTAACATAGGTAGGATCACATATAGGGTTTCCATGCTATTGGGCCTCTTTAGGTTGTGATCTCCAAAAAATTACGCAGGCCATGTCCTTTTATGGCTAGTTCTGTTTACCTCAAACGTACTCTAAAGGTAGTTTGCGCGCATAGTTTTATCAAATAGTTTAATCAAATCTCATTTCGAAACCAGCCAGCTTTACATCCTCTCAGCATCTCATTGAGTGCTGATTGTCGTTACTACAGGTTCTATAATTACAGATATACACAAGAATGAGGAAACCTCGATGGAAGAGATAACTGCTGACTCCTTACTCACCTGTCCTGAGTGTGGCCATGAGGAGTTACTGACAATGCCGACAGATGCTTGCCAATGGTTTCATGAGTGTTCCGGTTGCCATGTGTTACTCAAACCAATAAAAGGCGATTGTTGTGTATTTTGTTCCTATGGCTCAGTCCCTTGTCCACCGATCCAGTTAGAAAGCACCGAGTAAGAAATAAGAGGTTGCGAAAAGGGGGGGGGACATTGATAAATAAATCAAATATTACTGCAACTAATGATGGGTTAAAAATAGTTCCAGATTTTCAGTGCGACAGGACCCAGCGCTTTGTTTTTTAGTTTAGTAACATAAACAGGAAGATTGAGCTCTCCTTGGGTATCAAGGCAGATCAATTGTTTATTCTTTATTTCTTTTTCAACCATATGATATGGCATTCTGCCCCAGCCAAGTCCGGCAGTGATCAATGCTTTCTTGCTGGTTAAGTCGGTGACATACCACTTCAAAGCGTCATCAACAATATGCGTATCTGGTGACAGGCGATCCGAGGATTTAACGATCACTTGCGGGTAGGCAGCCAAATCCACTTCACTGACATTTTCAGTATTATTGAGCGGTAGTTTGGCTGATATTACCAGAGGGATATTGATGGTATCTATCAACTTATAGTCAACGGCTTTGTTGCGACTCGGTACGCCGTAGATGGCAATATCAACGTTTTCATCTAATAGCATTCTTTCGCCGGAGGCAACTTCGACTTCCAGATGAATGGTGGTATTGGGGAACTCAGCTTTAAGTTCGATGAGCAAGTCGGTGATCTTTTCTATGGGGAAGAGTGAGCCAACCCCTAGGCGTAATTCCGTTTCATTTTCTCCCTTCATTTGATTCACAAAGGTTTCAAATTCACTGGCTTGCTGTAACAGGTGGCGGATCTTTACGATCAGCAATTTACCGTCTTCGGTGAGTTCAGGCCGGTAGGTTTCTCGGTTAAAGATCTGGATCTCATAATGTGCTTCTACCTGTTTTACTGAATAAGAGACAGCCGAGCGCACTTTGTGCAGTTTTTCGCTGGCTTTTTGAAAGCTGCCTTCTGCACAAATCGTATTGATGACGTGTAAATGTTCTAAATTAACCATGGTCAAATTATATGACGCTATTGTTCAAAAAGCTATGCTTTTTATTGAACGTTTGTTGGCTTAAAGTTAATTAAGTAATCAAGTAGCACTAAATATAAGGCAAGCTTATGAATATAAAACCCAATACGTTAAGAACGCCAGATGAGGCTTTTCTAGGGCTGAGTGACTACCCGTTTGCAGCTAACTATATGGCTGTGGACGGTATGCGTTTGCACTATGTTGATGAAGGCCAAGATAACAAAAAGGTGATATTTCTTTTTCACGGTCAACCTTCCTGGAGTTATCTATATCGTCACATGATCCCTGTGCTGGTGGAGGCTGGCTACCGTGTGATAGCACCCGATCTGATTGGTTTTGGTAAATCAGATAAACCCGTGAGCAGCGATAGTCATACCTATGGCAATCATGTGAAATGGATGCGCAGCTTTGTACAGCAGCTAGGGATTAGCCATGCTGCGGCTTTCTTTCAAGATTGGGGCGGTATGATTGGTTTGCGGGTTTTGGCTCAAGAACCACAATGGCTGAATCGCTTGGTTGTCGCTAATACTGCTTTAGCTGAAATGAATGGTCTGGAAAAATTTATGGTGCCTAAGATACTTAAATTGCTGGCAGCTGTCGCAGGCAAGGCAAGCGTCGAAAAATTTGCCGCTAATATGAACTATGGCAACTGGGCAGGTTATTTCCGACATGCGAAACAACTGGAAATTGGTCAGATCTTGCAAACATTAACGACCAGAGAGCTCAGTGTTGCCGAAATGAAAGCCTATGACGCACCTTTTCCTACACCTGAGTTTTATGCTGGGCCCAGAAAAATGCCTGAAATTGTCGCTTCGGATCTAGATGCGGTGAATGCTGATTGGCAGCGGCTAAAGCAGTGGCAACATCCGGTATTAACTCTGTTTAGTGATAAAGACCCGTTCTTAGCTGATCAAGGTTACGACAAAAAATTTCAACATAATTTCGATGGTGCACAGAACCAACCACATGAAACTGTACAAGATGCTTCGCATTTTTTACAAGAAGATCAATCCCAACAATTGGCTAATACAACCATTAGCTGGTTACAACAAACTAATTTTTAACAGAGGAAGATATATGAAAATTTTAGCAATAGGTGCAAACGGTGTTGTCGGTAAGGCTGTCGTGAAACAATTAGCACAAGAGCATGAGGTGATTGCAGTTGGCCACAGCAGTGGTGCATTGACAGTGGATATTGGGAGTAAAGAATCGATCCTAGCTTTGTATGAGAAAGTTGGTACGGTGGACGCGATTGTATGTATGGCGGGTAATGGTGAAATGGGCAGCCTTGAAGAGATGCCTGATTCTGGTTATCACACAGTGTTAAACAATAAGTTGATGGGTCAGGTAAATCTGGTGCGCCTCGGCCTTAATTATCTTAATCAGGGTGGCTCTATTACCTTAACGTCAGGTGAAGCAGCTAATAATCCTATGCCGGGTACGGCTGCCATTGCCATGGGCGTCGCAGCTGTAAATGCGTTTGTTGCAACTGCAGCATTAGAACTAAAAGATAATAAAAGAATTAACGCAGTGAGCCCGAGCATGGTGAAAGAAACCATGGAACAGTGGGGAATAGACAGTAGCAGCGGAATTGCAGCAAGTGACGTCGCTACTTACTATCAGGCTAGTATCAGAGGACTGAATAATGGTGAAGTATTCCATGCAGCAGGAGGCCGATATGAATAATGAAAAACCTGCTTATCTGGTTGCTTCAGCAATACTGCCGGAAGGGCATGCGTCTTTAGCGCCCTATGGACAGGCCGCTCAGCCTATCTTCGAGGCATATGGCGCCGAAGTATTGGCTGTCGGCTCCTTTACACAAGAGGTGGTGTTAATCGAAGGGCAATGGCCTAATGCAGATGCCAAGTTGTCTTTGATTAAATTTCCTTCCATGCAGCACCTAAAAGATTGCCTGAATTCGGAAGCTTATATAGCGATCAAGCATTTAAGAACAGATATTATTGCAAGCAATTTTTCTGTGGCGCTTGGTTAATCATTGGGTTGGTGCATCAATAACGATGATCTCCGTATCAGATAACGCTTTGAATGTGACTTCTTTTTGCTTAGTCACTTCCGCACCATCGCCTTTTTTCATCAATACAGTCTGCTGGTTATCGATGATTTCAAACTCTCCGTTGGATGCCAAAACATATGCTTGGTGTTCAATAGAGTGAGTAAATTGGCTGCCTTTTTTCACCTTACCGCCATAGATACGCGCGGTTTGATTGATAAATAGTGCGTTATCTTGCTCATCAGGATATCCAGAGACGAGTAGGGGCAGCCTAGTGGTATTGCTGGAATTATGAATAGCATCGGCATTGTCAGCAAACTTTTTACTGTCCCATCTTGGTTTTACGTTATGCTTATTCGGCTCGATCCAAATTTGAAATAAAGTTAATGCTTCTTTCGTTAAATTGAACTCCGAGTGGATAATACCTGAGCCAGCACTCATCACTTGTACTTCGCCTGCGAGGGTCTGGCCCTTATGACCAGCATTGTCTTGATGAGTTACCGCTCCGGAGCGTATAAAGGTAATGATCTCCATATTTTTGTGTGGATGAGCTGGAAACCCTGCACCTGCCGCGACCCAGTCGTCATTAACGACTACTAGCGTGCCAAAGCCCATTCTTTTAGGGTTGTAATAATTAGCAAAGCTAAAGTGGTGGTTGGCTTTTAACCAACCATGATTTGCCTTGCCAATCTGCTGAAAAGGATAGTGTTTTATCATTGTGTTTTCCTCTTCTTAGACTTCATTTGTTAAGTTATTTCTATCGTGCGGCGCCATGAAATCTTGCTGTGGGCCACGCGGTACAATTAAAGTCGGATTTATGGTGTCATGACTCGCGTAATAATGGATCTTGGTATATTCCAAATCGACAGTGCTTTTGATCCCTTCAAATTGAAATAATTCACGTACATAGTTACTAATATGATGGAATTCACTTAACTTATTACGGTTACACTTAAAGTGACCGTGATAAACAGCGTCAAAACGCAGTAATGTGGTAAATAATCGCCAATCAGCTTCTGTTAGCTGGTCACCGAGTAAATAGCGATGAGTGCTAAGACGCGCTTCAAGCCAATCTAAACTGGCAAACAGTTCATCAAACGCTTGGTCGTATGCCGCTTGTGTAGTGGCAAAACCCGCTCGATACACACCGTTGTTGATAGTGTCATAAATACGCGCGTTAATACTGTCAATTTCAGGCTGTAAATCAGTTGGGTAATAGTCATCTTGATTACCCGTTAATTCATTAAATGCAGTGTTAAAAATGCGAATGATTTCACTTGATTCATTGTTCACTATGCTTTGGGTCTTTTTATCCCACAATACCGGTACCGTTACTCGGCCTTCATAATCTGGTGCAGCTTTAAGGTATAGCTGGTAAACATAGTCACTCTGATAGAGTGAGTCGCTATAGTCGCTATTAGCATTGCCATCGGCATCATTAGCAGCAAACTCCCAGCCATTGCTCAGCATTTCAGGTTTAACGACGCTGACTGAAATGATGCCTTGAAGTTGCTTCAACTGTCTAAAAATTAAAGTGCGATGTGCCCAAGGACACGCTAATGAAACATACAAATGATAGCGGCCTGCTTCTGCCGGGTAGCGACTACCTTCCTCATTTGAAATAGTGTCTCTGAAGCGACTTTCCTGACGTTCGAATTGACCTTCACTACTTTTGGTTTCGTACCATTGGTCATGCCATTTACCGTTGACGATTAAGCCCATGAGAATACTCCTAATTGATGCGTGTTATTTTTCGTGTTATCCGCAGTGTTAGTACCTACTTTCTTCTATGGCTAGGCTGATAGATAATTAGATAGAAAGCCATAGTGTAGGTACTGAACCGTATTGATTAGTTAAGCTTGTTTACAAGCAGGCGATCGACTGACAATTTACCAGCGCCTTGCAGCATTACTGATAGGCTGATTGCAAACAGTGCTAAGGCAAATTCATAACCGTTGTTACTCATGAATAGACCGTTAGCGAAATGAGTACTGAAAATGGCCACAAGCATAGTGATAGCCAATACCAGTGCCGTTGGTCTAGTCAGTAAACCAAGGATAAGCAGTAGGCCACCGAAGAACTCTGCGCTGCCTGCCATCATCGCCATTAAATAACCCGGTGTCAGGCCGATAGATTCCATCCATTGACCTGTGCCTTCGAGTCCATAACCACCAAACCAAGCAAACAGTTTTTGCGCGCCGTGTGCAGTGAAGATAATGCCTGCCACTAAACGCAGTGGTAATGCAGAAAAGGTGTTGTCTGATGTTAGGATTTGCTTAATTGTTGCAGTATTCATGTTGTGCTCTCTTTGATTCGTTAATGTGTTTTTAAGTATGTAGCTATTGTATTCACTTAAATGGATTGGAATAACCACTGAAATTTGTTTAGTATATTCAAAATATTTGAACAATTGATAGCGGCTATAAGCGTGACAATAAAATAATAAGAAGAGAGAGGCGGTACATGTATAAATCCCCGATAACGATTGAAGCATTGCAGGTACTTGATACGATTGACCGTCGTGGAAGTTTTGCTGCAGCCGCTGAGCAGTTAAACAAAGTACCCTCGGCACTCTCTTACATAGTGCAGAAATTAGAAGAACAATTGGCGGTGACTTTGTTTGTGCGTCAGGGTAGACGATCGGTATTAACACCTGCGGGCCGCCATTTACTCGATGAAGGCCGTAAGGTGCTTGGCGCGGTGAGCAAACTGACTGAACAAACGCAAACCATCTCCCATGGTTGGGAACCTAAAATTAATATCACCTTCGATTCTCTTTTTGATATGCAGTTATTACTTAAACCATTAGCGCAGTTTTTAAATGAGCATCCGAATATCGAAGTCGACATGAATGAAGAGGTAATGCATGGCTCGTGGGAAGCGTTGATAGAAGATCGCACCGATTTACTTATCGCTGCACCAGACCCAATCCCTCAGCAACAAGGTGTTAGTGTGACCGCCTTAGGCAATCTGCAGAAAATATTCGTTGTGCCTAAAGATCATGAGTTAGTGAGTTTTACCGCACCTGTAAATAAATCTGAAATTGATAACTACCGTACTGTGGTTGTGCATGACTCAGCAAAAACTGCAGTACCTTGGTCAAATAACATCATTGAACAGAGTCGACATTTTTACGTCAGTTCCGTTGAACACAAGATCCAAGCCATTATTGCTGGCATTGGCGTAGGCTATCTGCCGAAAACACGCATTCAATCACACTTAGATTCGGGTGCTTTAGTCGCAATTGACCTAGACGATGGCGAGCATATATCAGACATTTACCTTGCTTGGAAAACAGTAAATAAAGGTAAAGGGTTAAAACGTTTGAGAGAAATTATGTTTCAGCACCTTAGTCCGAGCACCTAAAGCGTTTTGATAATGGCATACAGCATTATGACATGTTGAGATTAACTCTGTACATTTGATAAGCGGATAACAAGCCGTTAAAGTATGATAAATCACAGTTGGCTATTTTCGACGCGCTCAAGTTAGCCAGCAATACTTTGCGCCTGAACAGAGGCGTTATATGCTAGTGGAGGCTCTGCAAACTCATATGGAAATTCGTAATATTTCTTGGGAACAAACAATCCCGCTTCGTCATAACGTTCTTTGGCCAAAGAAACCACCAGAATATTGCCATGTTGAAGGTGATCAAGATGCTTTACATTTCGGTGTTTTTACTAATGATGAACTTGTTTGTGTTGCTTCCGTATACCTAAAATCTGATAAAGCTCGCTTGCGTAAATTTGCGACTAAAACTGATTATCAAGGCCAAGGAATAGGCTCACAGATGTTAAAGTTTATTCTTCATTCACTCAAAAACACTGAAGCAAAAGTTTTCTGGTGTGATGCTAGAGAATCAGCACTAAGTTTCTATCAGCGTTTTGGTATGCAGCCATATGGGGAGCGTTTTTATAAAGCAGATGTTTCTTACTTTAAAATGGAAGTTGCTTTATAGTAAATTTAAATCGGCATATAACAAGCTGTTAAAGCAGGACAATGTAAAGTTAGATCCTAACAGGGCGTTATGTTTATTATCGAAATGGAGTATTTATTTTGACGTTTACCTATCAAACCTCAAGGCTATCGGTGGACGAAGTTTTTAGTGACACACAGGAAACTGAAATTTTAGTTTCCATCACGGAATTATTAACTTCAAAAGTAGTTGAAAACCTTCCTCCATATTTTCGAAATATTAATTCGATCTTAGATGCTCAAGAGTGGTTTAACAAAATGGTGTCGGAAAGCCGTTTGTTTATGGTGAAGGATACAGGCACAAATACGATAATTGGTTTTGTTTTTGTATTTGTCGGAAACAATGCGGATGCTCATATTGGTTATCTTCTTGGAGAGTCATACTGGGGTAAAGGTTATGCTACTGAGTTACTGAAGGGGTTAATTGATTTCATTAAACATGAGAACAAAATAAAGCGATTAATTGCAGGTGTAGCTACTAACAATATCGTTTCATCTAAATTGCTCGATAAACTTGGTTTTGTTAAGAGCGCTAGTGAAAACAATGAAACCGTTTTTTATGAGTATCAGTTGCCACCAACATAACAAGTCAATCAAAAGGAAAAATAATAGTTGGTTTTGCACCTTCATCACTTATTTTAGCCAACTATTATTTGCCTCTTAATGAGGCGTTAACCTTAACCTAGTTATTCTCTTCTATAATGCGAACCCAATCTTTTGAAGCTTACC
>Ga0209396_1006931_pt1 | contig 10244 bp, 3 predicted proteins | sample GOMGulsemesocosm_6_FD_184638 | JGI IMG/M metagenome (GOLD analysis project Ga0209396, IMG submission 184638) | Methane-oxidizing microbial communities from mesocosms in the Gulf of Mexico - GOM8C Gulf of Mexico (SPAdes) (version 2) | ecosystem: Environmental > Aquatic > Marine > Cold seeps... | reverse complement strand
GTCTTGTCTGCTTGGGTGCCGCTTGAGATAGCCGGTAAAAAATGGGCGCTAATGGCTGAAATTGACGTGGCAGAATCGTTGAGCCCCGTTGACGAATTTGGTACCCCCTTCTATCAAAATTACGCTGAGCAATATGGTTATCCGGATTTGTATCTTATCAATCCCGACGGCTACGTTTTCTTCTCCGCCTCTAAAGGTAAAGATTTAAAGACAAATTTAATCAATGGCAAATACAGTACTAGCCATTTAGGTCAATTGGTTAAAAAAGTTAGCCGTTCCAAAGTATTTGGTTTTGCGGACTTTGCTACTTATGCTGCCGATAATAACAAAGCCAGTGCTTTCGAGGCGCAACCCCTTATCTCTGGAGATGGCGGGGTCGAGCTTATAATCGCGTTAAAATTACCAGTCAAAGGCATTAATGACATCACTGGGATTAGGGATGGGATGGGCGAGAGTGGCGAATCATATTTAGTAGGCGGGGATTTTAAAATGCGCTCTGATTCGTATTTAGATCCTACCAATCGCTCTGTTGCAGCCTCTTTTGCCGGAAGTGTCGAAGCAAATGGTATAAGAACGCAAGCTGTTGAAGATGCCTTAGCTGGCAATGCTGGTACTAAGGTAATTACCAGTGTATATGGAGATGAGGCGCTCTCAGCTTATACACCAATTACTATAAATGGTGTGACTTGGGCGTTAATGGCAGAGATTAAAGAGTCGGAGGCTTTTGCGGCTTCCACTCGTCTGAAGTGGCTAACCATTGCCATTTTGTTAGTCTCTATAGTTTTTATTGTTATCTTTGGGGTGATCATGGCCAAAAGGATTAGTCAGCCATTGATTAATGCTTCAAAATTGGCGAAAAAAGTCGCTTCAGGTGATTTGTCTTCCAAAATTGTGGTTGAGCGCAGTGATGAAATCGGCGATCTGCAAGGTTCGCTTAAAGAAATGAACGATGGCCTCACCGTCATGGTTTCAAGGATCAGTCTCTCTGCTGAACAGCAAGCATCCGCAGCAGAGGAACTTTCTCTAATTACAGAGCAGACACGGACTCATGTCAGGGAACAAAATGAAGGTACGGAACAAGTGGAGAGTTCGATCCAAGATATGATCAGTACTTTCCAAGATGTGAGTGCTGGAACACAAGATGCCTTAAGCGCAGCTCAACAAGCCAATAAAGAGGCTGAATTAGGATCCATTGAAGTAGAAAATACGATCTCGTCTATTCATGGATTTTCCGCTGAAGTTGACCATATGGCGTCAACATTGACAGAAGTTGAGAAAGGCGCCAATGACATCGGCGGGATTGTCGGTGTGATTAACGGCATAGCAGATCAGACTAACTTACTGGCTTTAAACGCGTCTATTGAGGCGGCAAGGGCAGGAGATCAAGGGCGCGGTTTTGCTGTTGTTGCTGATGAAGTTCGCTCTCTTGCTCAAAGTACACAAGGTTCAACCATGCAAATTGAAAAAATGGTTGCGCAATTACAAAAAGGTACTGAAGCTTCGGCAAAAGCAATGAATCGCGGTAAAGATCAAATGGCGCAAGTGGTTAAACAAGCTGAAAACACCGGTGCTGCGCTCATTAGAATCAGTGATGCGATCAATCAAATTCAATCGATTACGGAAAAGATATCGCTCGCCAATCAGCAGCAATCAGTGATGACTGAAGACGTTAATAAAAATATTCAGCATATTAGCGGATTGTCTAAACAAACGGGTGTGGCATCTGAACAGATATTGGAAGCGAGTGAAGAGCTGGCGAAATTAGCGGCGAGTTTACAAAAAGAAACTCACCGTTTTAAAGTGTGATCTACACTCAATGTCAGTTGAATCATCGGTAGTTGGATAGCTACTCGTTTGGGTCTTCATTTGGGCTTAATAAAAACGCGCTGGTAGCGCGTTTTTCGTTTTATATTCGGCTTAAAAATAATGATTGCGTTATATCGGAGAGTGACAGCGGGCTGTTTTTATTAATACAGCTTGTGGCTAGCCCCTATTGTTTAGCTGTGCTTTCAATTTAAATGTCCAGTCTATCCACAATAGCTCAGTTGAAAACTAAGCAGACATCTGCTCTTTAAGGCTCGTGAGTTCTTCTTCTGTCAGTGATCGGTACTGTCCCGGTGCTAAGCTTGGGCAAAGTGTTAAGCTGCCAATAGCGTTGCGATGAAGTTTTTTGACAGGGTTTCTAAATAGGCCAAACATGCGCTTTATTTGGTGGTACTTGCCCTCTGTCAGCATCACTATTGCCGTTTTTTCAGCGATGATTTTTAAAGTGGCGGGTTTTGTTGTTAGGTTCTCATAGGCAAAGTATATGCCTTGGTAAAACCTGTCGATGTATTCCTTTTCTAGCGGGTTTTCTAATTCGACAATGTACTCTTTGTGTATATCACTTGCTGGGCTACTCAGTGCCCGCGACCATTTACCGTCGTTGGTTAATAAAACTAACCCAGAGGTGTTTAAATCGAGCCTACCTGCAATATGAAGTGACGGGTAAGCTGGGTCAATAAGGTCGAGGACCGTCTTGTGTTTGTCGTCTTTTGTTGCACAGACAATGCCTACTGGTTTATGTAACATCAGGTAATGCGCACTTTGCTGTTGCAGTACTTTGTCGTCAAATGTCACTAGGTTGAAAGGCCCTATCGTTTGCTGGCAGTCACTGGCTGTTTCTCCATCGACTTGGATACGATTTTGAGCGAGTAGTAAGCGGACGTTACTGCGTTTTATCGATAGTTTTTTGCTGATAAATCTATCTAAGCGACTGTGTTTTGATTGCATGTGCGTAATTTTCTATAGGGCTTATTTTATAGTGATAGACCAAGTGTCGCTGAAAACTGCAAAGGTTTAATGCCACGCAGTTTGGTGTGGTAGGTCTTTGCTTGGTGCTTTTAATAGCTCCCAACTGCCGGTTGCGAATCAGTTGATTTGTTTTTGTTAAGCGCAACGTTTATTGGTTTTTTATCTGTTAAAGCAGTAGTCAGTTACTGCAATGCTAGGCTACTAAAAGAAGATTTGTTGCTGTTAAAAAGATCTTCAACTGCTACTTATAGGTTAATGTATAATGCCGTAAAAACAATGGTCACGGAAGAGATAATGTATAAGCTGACGGAATTAGATGCATGGATCAGCCTGCGGGCATTAGCACTTGAAAATAAGCAAGATAAAATAATTGATTATTTTAACGCTGATTCCCAGCGGTTTCATAAAATGACCAAAAAAGTAGCTGGCGTATTTGTCGATTATTCTAAAAACAAAGTCGATGACAGAGTACTGTCTGAATTATTCAAGTTAGCTCGAGAGTCTAAGTTAAACGAAAAAATAGCTAAAATGTACGCTGGAGATATCCTCAATACCAGTGAGGGTAGGCCGGTTTTGCATACAGCTTTACGCAATCGTAGCAATACGCCTGTTGTTGTTAAAGGGGAGAATATCATGCCCCGCATCAATGCTGCACTTGATCATCTACAGCAGTTTACACAAAGTGTCAGGTCAGCTAAGTGGCTAGGTTGCACCGGGAAGCCAATCCGCAATATCGTTAACATAGGGATTGGTGGATCTGATCTCGGCCCCAATATGGTTTGTGCTGCACTGGCGGATTATCAGCAAGCCAATTTAGAATTGTTTTTCCTCTCCAATGTTGATAGTTCTCATATTCAGCAAACGCTAGCAGAACTTAATCCTTATGAGACGCTCTTTATTATTTCAAGTAAGACTTTTTCAACTCAAGAAACTATTTTAAACGCAAATAGCGCTAAAAAATGGTTTTTAGCTAATGCCAATGTAGAGCCTGTGGATATTGCCAAACACTTTGTTGCTGTGTCGACTAATAGAACGGCGGTGGTTGAATTTGGGATTAATGAAGCAAATATTTTTGATTTCTGGGATTGGGTGGGTGGGCGTTATTCACTGTGGTCGAGTATCGGACTGCCAATTGCTCTGAGTATTGGATTTGATAAGTTTGTTGAGTTACTTGAGGGTGCACATGAGATTGATCGACATTTCTATGCAGCAGATTACGAGGACAACCTGCCGGTTATTTTAGCGGTTATCGGTATTTGGAATATAAATTTCTTGAAGGCAAAAACGCAGGCGGTGATTCCGTATGATCAAGGTTTACAGAAGCTTCCGACTTATTTACAGCAATTAGATATGGAGAGTAATGGCAAGTCAGTTGATGAGCAAGGCAATCCAGTTGATTACGATACTGGGCCTATTGTCTGGGGGCAAACAGGCTCTCATAGCCAACATGCTTTCTTTCAATTATTACATCAAGGTAAGAGCTATGTACCCATAGACTTCATTGCCTCAATATCGCAAGATAAGGCTACTCCTGAACACAATGAGGCCATGTTAACCAATATGCTGGCTCAGGCCGAAGCTTTTATGCTTGGTTCTCATGCCGGCGCACAGCGACCTCATGAGTGCTGTCCTGGTAACAAGCCCAGTAATGTTTTTCTGATTGATGAAATATCGCCTAAAAATTTAGGTGCACTTATTGCCGTATTTGAGCACAAAGTCTTTGTACAAGGGGTAATCTGGGGGATAAATTCATTTGACCAATGGGGGGTTCAGCTTGGGAAGGAGCTTGCGAGCAAAATGATAGAGAACCCGAAAAGTATCCACGATAGCTCAACGGCAGGTTTGTTAAAGATACTGAGAGATAAGTGAATTAAGATGATTATATAAAGTGGTGGGCCCAGATGGACTCGGTAAGTGTGTGTAAGCTGCTGTTTTATATTAAAGTTATTTTCATGGTTCTTCTGTGTACCCATCGCTATATCCGCTAATTTGAATTGGGTAGTTATATTAGAATGGATGCTTTCCTAAAAACTGGACCCCAATGATTGACATATAAGTTGATTCTTTAAGTAACTAATCCAACTTTAGCAGCGAATCTTTATCTACCAAAGTAGACTTCATCAAGTGTCAGGTCATTCAAGCCTTGATGGTTTCGCTGTTCATTATAAAACTCCCTATAGTTCACAATTTCAAGTTCTGCTTCTCTAGGGGGTACGTATGCTTTCAAATAAACCTCCTCGTACATAAGACTGCCCCAGCAGCACTCGAAGAAGATTTTATCTAACCAGCGACCGTTGCCATCCATACTAATGCGAATATTGTGATTGGGTCATTCGCTCAATATAAACCTCAATCCGGTTGCTTCAAATCAAGTGTGGGTTACTTTAAATCAAGTATGGGTTGCTGATAGCTATTTAAAGGCGGGGGAGGGCTGGTTATATTTAGCGGTAGTTATGGACTTATATTCGCGGTGTATCATTGGCTGGTATATATCAAAATGTATGACAACCGACTTGCAAAAGAACGCATTTATAAAGGTCTGCAATCTTTGTAACACCTTGCAAATGATGAGCTGTCGCCGATTGAATTTGAAAATTCCTTTAGAAAAGTATCCGGTTGGAGTTAACCAAAACAGTTTTTGTTTGTTCACGAAGAAGATGAGCATTCTATCCGAGATTGACGAAATTTGCGGAAAAGTTGCTGTTCTTTCCCGGTCGTTCGGTGGCTGAACTCATTGTGAGTGCTGTCACTATGCAAAATGACTTGATGAGTTTTGAGAGGATCGCTTCGAAAAAGGCTCGCTTTTGAGAAAATTCGAGCTGTTTGATGCTTGTCAATCAGCCTTTTGCTTGGGGTTAATCACGCTTTTAGCGATGAGTTATTCCCGAAGTTATGCAGAGCCAACAATTATTTTGAATGTTTCTTTTTTGCAACATGCCAGTATTATGTTCAGCTTTTCTGTTTTAAAAAGTTTTACATTGTACAGTCAGAAAAGATTTATCTGTATCTAAAGTAAGACAGTAATCATTGCATTCTGTGTGATTCTCGTCACAGCCGTGGGATGAGTTTCCAATACTCTTGCTGCACAGTGCAATTACTATAGCTTGATAAAAGGTGATTACTCTAACGTTATAACGAGATATGCCTTGATCTAGGAGAATTACCAATGGCTGCTACAGCTAACCAAACAATTATTTTAAACCTTGTCGTCGGCATGTTTGATGCCGCTCCAGGTGCAACTTACTTGGCTGAGTTTGAAGCAACTTTAGCTTCTGCTGGCAGCATCAACGATCTTGCTGCTGCACTTGGAGCAACGGCTACTTTTGAAGGTCTATACCCAGCTTCTGCTACAAACACTGCTTTCGCAACATCTTTCATCGACAACTTAGTCGGCACAGAAGCTGACGCTGCTGCTAAAGCATGGGCTGTTAGCTGGATTGAAGCACTGCTTAACGCCGGCGCTAGCCGTACTGATGTTATCGTTACAGCTGTTACTGAACTAGCCGCGCTCGATGCTTCGGACGCTACTTGGGGCAACGCACAAAAAGCTCTCGCTAACCAAGTGGATGCGGCTGAAATTTACTCAATCGAGCAGGGCAATAGCGCTGCAGATCTTGCTACATTACAAGCAGTAACTGCTAACGTCACTAGCGATCCTGCGACTGTACCTGCTACAGCTACCCAAACAATTATTTTATACCTTATCGTCGGCATGTTTGATGCCGCTCCAGGCGCAACTTTCCTGGCTGAATTTGAAGCGACTTTAGCTTCTGCTGGCAGCATCAACGGTCTTGCTGCTGCACTTGGAGCAACGGCGACGTTTGAAGGTCTATACCCCGCTTCTGCCACAAACAACGCTTTCGCTACATCTTTTATCGACAACTTAGTCGGCATAGAAGCTGACACTGCTGCTAAAGCATGGGCTGTTAGCTGGATTGAAGCACTGCTTAACGCTGGCGCTAGCCGCACTGATGTTATCGTTACTGCTGTTACTGAACTAGCCGCGGTCGATGCTGCAGACGCAACTTGGGGCAACGCACAAAAAGCACTCGCTAACCAAGTTGATGCGGCTGAATTTTACTCAATCGAGCAGGGCAATAGCGCTGCAGATCTTGCTACATTACAAGCTGTAACCGCTAGCGTGACTAGCGATCCTGCGACTGTACCTGTTGCAACTACTTTTGCCCTAACAGGTGCTGCTAGCGTTGCTGAAGGTAATTCAGCGACTTACACAGTAACCGCTAACCAAGCAGTGACTGTAGACACTGTTGTTACTTTCTCTCTTGCAGCGGGCGACGTTGCTGCAGCTAACCAAGGCACCAGCAACACTAACCTAAACGATTTCGCAGGCGGTTCTTTCAACCCTACTACTGTGACAATCCTTGCTGGTCAAACAACAGCGACTTTCACTGTTGCTGCAGCTGATGATTCTGTCATAGAGCTTCCAGAAAACTACTTAGTCACTGCGACAGTTGTAGGTGAAACTGGCACAATGACAGCGACGACTAGCTTGTTAGATAGCACAGGTAAGATTTTTGCACTGACTACTGGGATAGATACTATTGTTGGTTCTGCAAATGACGATACCATTAATGGTACTGAGCTAACACTGACTGGTCTTGACTCTATTAATGGCGGCGCAGGTACTGATACGCTAGTACTTAACGATATCACGGATGCAGGTCTAGATCTGTCCGTTGCGACCATCACTAATGTAGAAACACTGAATCTACGTTCATCTGCAGAATTAGATAGTGATGATGGCGGTACCGCTATTGATACGACAGGTATAACTGGCCTTACTACCCTAAATGCCCTGCAGTCTACTGATGTAACCTTAACGGCTGCAGCGACGACTAATGTGAATGTAACAGGCGCTACTGGCGCGATTGTTGTAAAAGGGGGTAAGGATGTTACTGTTACTGATGCCACTGCTTGGAAAAGTATTAGTATTGGCGATGCAACTGGAACAACTGGCAGCCCGACTGGCGCGATTACAGTTATCGATACTGATAACTCTTACGCTAGCGATATCAGCATCACTGGTGGTACAGATGTGACTGTTACCACTACTGCCGATGCATCAAACGGCAACATTGTCGTAGGTCACGCAACAAACGGCGTTGCTAGTGGTGCTGTCGTTATCACTCAAAACTCTACTTCTGATGGTTCAGCACTTGTCACAACGGGTCTCATTACAGTGACCGGCGGCACAACTGTCGACGTAACTACTTACTCGACCTCTGTTGGTGCAGACAGCGCTAGCAACGCCGACATCGATGCCGGGAGAATTACAGTGACTGCTGATGACCACACTACTGCTGTCACCGTCACTCAAAATGATAGCGCAACTACGTTCACTAAGGCAGCAGTTGCCGTGCTCAAAGAGACGTCTGTCGTCACCTTCGGTGTTATAAAGAGCGGCGAAGTTCTGACCATTAATGGCCTGAGCTTCACTGCATCTAAGGACCTGACGGCTGTTGAGTCTGCTCAAGCATTCGCTGGTATTGTAGAAGGCGGAACTACTGGCTCTGCTAGTGTTGCAAATGGTGTATACAGTGGTACGTTTAACACTGCAGTATGGTCATCTGCTGCAGCTGTTGACGCAGTTGTTACATTTACCGCACAAGATGATGCCGAAGCTGATTTGTCCTTTACGGGTACTGCTGCAACTAATGATGGCGCTGCACGTATTCCTACGCAAGTTAAAGCTGCTGGCACTGCAGCTGTCGCTGAAGTCGTTTCTACTAACGTTATAGATAATGGCGCATTAACTATTAATGACAACGCAACTGCTGCAAGCATTACAACTATTACTGCTGACGGTTACGTTGCTGTTAGTACAATTGGTGGTGTTAATGCAACAACAGCACTGACTACTCTAAACCTTGCCAATGCTGGTGCTGGTGTAGACATGGTTGTTGCTGATACAGCCGCTACATTGGCTTTATCATTAGATAGCATGGGTGCATCTACTGACACTGATGAAGCCGTCGTTACTCTAACTGCTGCTCCAGCCACGCTTAATATCACTAACACTGGTGCTAGCTACGTTGATTTGACTGCAAATGCTACAACAGCTCTGACTGTTGAAGGCTCTAGCGCTCTTAATCTGTCTAATTCAACTTTAACGGCTCTTGAGACATTAACTGTTTCTGGCGCAGTAGGTCTGACGGCCGACGTTAGTGCTAGCGCTTCTTTGACTGCTGTGAGCACTGTTGCTACTACTGGTGATAGCACCATCACACTAAACGGCCAAAACGCCACTTTCACAGGTGGTATTGGTGCGGATGATCTGACTTTAAGCACAACAGCACCGACTGAAACTATCGATTTAGGTGAAGGCGATGATTCCATCACACTTGCAGCTGGTACTACTGTATTAGGGACAAATGGTGCTATCTCTGGTGGTAATGGTGTTGATACTTTGGTCATGGCTGCGGCTGATGCAGAAGCTGCATCTGCCAACAACACTTTCGAAGGCACTATCGATGGTTTCGAGAAGCTTTCTCTAGGCTGGGTAGCTTCTGGAATAAGCAATACTATCGATCTAGCTAACCTGGATGGTATCAGCCACGTAGTTAGTGCAGGCACTGCTGTATCAGCAATCGCCATTGCTGAAATATTTACTGCAGATTTCAACGGATCCGGCTTAATTGTTGGTAGTGATACTATCGCTTTCGATGGGGATACTATTACTTTGACCGGCGGCGAAACCCCTGCTCAGATTGCTGCTGCAGTAGCAGGTGGTACATATGCCTTTTATAATGCTGTGGCTAACGGTGATGGTACTGTTACTTTTACCGCTCATTCCGTTGGCAAAACAACAGATGCGCTAGCTGCTGACTTTACGATTGTTGATGTAGGTGCTCATGGTGTACTACCCGCAGTAACCGTAAATGTTGATACTCAAGGTACATCTACTATTACTGATGGCACTTTGACTCTGGAAAACATGGCTGATGCTGGTACTCTGGAGCTGACTGAATCGGGTAATAGTGCAACTGTTACTATGACTGATGCGACTGGTGGTGCTGACAGCCTGAATGTAGTAATCACTAACGCAGCTGACACTCACTTCGGTACGCTACTTGTTGATGATGTTGAAACGTTAAACATCACTGCGACAGATACTGTTCAGTCTGGCACCAACACGATTGAAACATTCACTTTGGCTGCTAATGGTGACTCTGTTGAAATGGTCACACTTGAGGGTGCTGCTAATCTAACGTTGACAACTAACTCCGTTGTTTTGACCAACGTCAATGCTACTGATATGACAGGTAACTTGATGTTGTCTACTAACGGTATCGTTGCGCAAACGGTCACTGGTGGAACTGGTGATGACACCTTGACTGCAGCAGGTACCAGCGATGTATTACTAGGTGGTGAAGGCGATGATACGCTGGTAGCTGGCGACCTAGCACAGCTGACAGGTGGTGCGGGTGCTG
>Ga0209396_1006930_pt1 | contig 10246 bp, 9 predicted proteins | sample GOMGulsemesocosm_6_FD_184638 | JGI IMG/M metagenome (GOLD analysis project Ga0209396, IMG submission 184638) | Methane-oxidizing microbial communities from mesocosms in the Gulf of Mexico - GOM8C Gulf of Mexico (SPAdes) (version 2) | ecosystem: Environmental > Aquatic > Marine > Cold seeps... | reverse complement strand
TTGAAATTTCGTAATTACGCACACCACTAAGGTCGACCTGAGTAATGGCAGATATTTTTAATAATTCATCACGTACTTTTTCTGCATACTCACGCGTTTCTTTCTCTCCATATATACTCGCTACACTCACAGAAATAACTTCGCGTTTACGAGTGGCTAACGATACCACCGCTTTTTCAGCATCCGCTGGAAAAGTGTTAATAGCGTCGACTCTACTTTTAATATCAGCCAATACTTCCCGTGCATCGTACCCCCCTTCAACTTCAATATTTACCGCTGAAGAGCCTTCAGATGAACGACTGGATATTTGTTTAACACCCTCTAGATCTTGAATTGCTTCTTCAATTCTAATTGAGAGGCTTTTTTCAACATCTTCAGGTGTTGCCCCCCGCAATGATACATTGACATTAATGCGATCTGTGGCAAATGATGGAAAAACTTCTAGTGGGATGCGAACAGATAAGCTAAATAATCCACCAATTAAAATAGTAATGAGCAGTAGATTAGCCGCTACGTGATTTCGAGCAAACCATGCGATCATAATGATTCACCTTGTGCCTTTCTAGCAGCTCGACGTTTTGCTTTATCACCACGATTCATTGATGCTTTTTTATTACCTTTTTTAGCTTTTCTGCCTTCAATCGCTACCGGCGTACCTGAACTCACCTGCCCCAATGAAGTTAGTACTAATTCATCACCAACAACGAGTCCTGATTTAACAATGGACTGCTTACCATTTTGCCAGCCAAGAATAACCTCTTTACGCATCAACAAACCTTTTTTTACGGTATAGACATAACTCCCCTGGTAGATAGCACTGCTAGGTATCACCAAAACATCTGTTAATTCTTTCCCTGATATTTCAGCGGTGACATACTGTCCAATTTTTATAGGCGAGCCATAAGATGTTGTAGCATCGTAGGGTCTATTAATTTGCGCAACCACATATAACTGTTGGGACTGTTCATCAATAGCACTTTCTGTACGTATAATTACCCCATTCCATGATTGAGGCCCCATTAGATCTGATGTTAATTTCACATCATTTTTATTTCCCTGTTCGCCAATATCACGATATTCTTCAGGAAGGTTAATTAAAGCTAAATCTTTATTTTTAATGGGTAACCTTATCTCTACGTAGTCAACGGCAAAAATGGTTGCCAGCTGGCTGTTACCCGTAACAACTTGACCAATATCAACTTGTTTCTTTAAAATCCGCCCCGCGTAAGGTGCAATAATTTTCGTTCTCTCGAGTGATAACTTTGCTTTATCTAACTGAGCCTGTGCAGAAAGAACTTTTGCTTTTGCAGACTCGAGCTGTGGTTCGCGCAAAACTAAAGCGCTAGCTATTTTTCCATTTCCTAACCGTTGCCAGTCTGCAAGAGCTTGATCTACACGAGCTTGTTCCTCTAACAAAACTTGATTAGCAGACAATAAGTTAGCTTTTGATACTTTAACTTCTGATATGTAATCTCTATCATCCAGTTGCACCAAAACATCGCCTTTTTCGAAGAAACTACCATTTCGAAATTGTCCACTCACCTTGGTAATTTCACCAGATACTTGAGCAAAAAGTATGCTTTCAGTACGAGGTTTTACTGTCCCAAAACTTTCTACCATTATTTGGTAGTTCTGCGGTACTAAGGTTCGAGTTACAACCGTCATTTGTGCAGCTTTTGAAGGTTTGAAACGTTTTGACTGTGGAGGGTTACTTGAAATCAACATCACCGATATAAGTGTTATGCCAATAATTGCCGCTAAAACAATCAGTTTTTTCGTTCTAGTCGTCTTTACTTGGGTTGATGAATTTGAGAATGATTGATCAGACATAGTTATTCAGCCTTTGCTTTTAGAGTAGCGGCACTTTCTTCAGAGACCGCGAAGTCACCACCGAGTGCTAAATGTAGTTGTATGCGATTAGCAATTAACCTGTTTTTAATTTTTATTAAGGTACTTTGTGCATCAAAAGAGCGTGTTTGCGCGTTAAGGACTGTTGTATAGTTGACCAAACCACTTTGGTATTGCTCAAACGATAAGGTTGCTGCAACCTGCGCATTATCTTTCGCTGCTAGCATTGTTTGATAACTAAGCTTTAAGCCTTTTTCTTCAGTAATTGCATTTTCAACTGTAGAAAATGCATTATATAAAGTATCTAAGTATTGCTGTTCCCCTTGTTTCAGAACTAAACGAGCCTTTTCTTCATTAGCTTCTAAGCGTCCAGCATTAAACAAAGGTGCTGACAGGTTTCCAAATAGTGACCAAGCTAAAGAAGACCCCGAAAGTAAGTCATCTATCTCATTACCATTATCGCCAGCCGATGCAGTTAACTTTAAACTTGGAAATCTTTGCTTATGCGCATACGCAAGGCCAGAATCTTTTGCCAGTAACTGATACCAGCTAGAGATTAGCTCAGGCTTTCTGCTGATAAGTTCAGAAGGAAGTCCCAAAGGAATATCGTCCGTTAACAAAGGTAATTTAGCATCGACTAATAGCGCCCCTTTAGGATAGTCTCCAGCTAATCTTTCAAGCTTTCTAACTAACTTAGTTTTTGCTATTCTTTGCTCTGAAACACGTGTTAACTCGCTGTTTAATTCATTACGTGTTAGATATACGTCTAGAGCTTCACCTAACCCACTGTTATAACCTGATTCAATAATCTCTAAATTTTGCTGAGAATTTTTCACTCGGCTTTCATAAAGGTTCAATAACTTTTCAGCTTCTATTACAGCAAACCATGTAGTAACAACATCAACGACTAACTGCTGCTTACTTTGCTCGAAACTTGCTTGTTCTGCCATATAGGATAAATTTGCTTGCTGATCAGCAGCAGAAAGCTTTCCCCATAAATCAAGTTCATAGCTTAAATCCAAATCAACAGAACTTGAGTTGCTTATCGTACCAAGGTTATTATTTTTACTTCGGCCTGAACGCAAGGATAAATCCAGAGAGGGCCACAACGAACTGCCAGCAACAATTAATTGCTGCTTTTGAATTTCAACAGTAAACGCTTGAATTTTTAATTGATGATTAGCAGCAAGGGCTGATTTAACTAATTGTTGTACTTGCTTGTTGTCTAACTGATTTAACCAGTTATTTTCAACTTGCAAGGCTTTTTTATTTTTTTGCCAATTTTTTGGCAAGTCAATATTTTGAATGTTTTTATCAAGCTCAGAAATACTAGAGCAAGATAACAACAAACTCGTTGTTATCCCGATAATAACGCTTTGCTTAATGTTCGCTCGAAAACGACTTTTCATAAAAGATAAACCACTACGACTATTTTGATAGCCTAAGTGTAATCAATCTTTAAGAAAACTTGCATCGACTTTACAAAAGTTTACTTTCAACTAATGCTGAACCACGATGAGTAACTGGAAATCCGCGATGAATGTCAAGTTCGGTTTTTTACTCTGAAAAATACAAATTAAGTATTGGCTTTTAAAAAAATACGGTTAGCATAATCAACGAAGGAAATACCACAAAATAGGTTTTCATCATTAACCGTAAGTATTTATGCGCCCCTTTTAGTTCCATAAAATGATCTATAACGACAAAACCTTTATACATTACCGTAAACCCAACCAATATACTTACGAGCGCAGTAGACTGAAAGTTTTCCCCTAAGAAGGTATTCAAAAGTGTAATCGTAATCAAGGCGATTAGGTAATATTCTAATTTCCCAATGTATTTCATCATTATATTGTTCCTTACCTTAATACGTATAACAGTGGAAAAATTAATATCCACATTAGATCAATCATATGCCAGTACACTGCAAGGGCTTCTAACCCCGTATTTTCTTTCGCTGAGTAAGCCCCTTTTCGAAGTCTAAATATTACCCATAAAATTGCGCATGCTGCCCAACCGACATGTAGAAAGTGGTTGAAGGTCATATAATAATAAACGGTAAAAAATTCATTGGTGTTTGTGCTATAGCCTTGCAGGTCATTCCAATGGAACTCATAAGTTTTCAAGCACAAATATATACAGCCACAAATGAAGGCTAACCACAGGAAGCGCTCGCATTTTTTTAAATTATCAAGACGAATGTTTGCCATAGCTTTTGCCATGAAATAGCTACTAGAGATCAAAACAATGGTATTTAACACACCAATAGTAGTATTTAGGCTTTGAGGTCCACCAGCAAAAACTTCAGGGTAGTAGAATTTGGCAATAAAATACGCAGTGAAAAAAATGCCAAATTCGGTCAGTTCAGATAAAATCCCAACCCAAATTGGAATACTTCCGGGTACTCTTCCTGCCGTTTTTTCACTCCAAGAAGCAAAAAATATTCCTAAGGGTGCAGTAGATGTTTTGTTGGTCATTTTGATAATCCTCAGTTAGCTCACTTCTATCGCTAATATTTCAGCCAATTCAGATTTTTTATTATCACTAAGTAAGTCGGCTAATGTGTAGTTATCTAATGTTTTTAAAAAGCTTTCTTGTGCAAGTGAAAACATCTTTTTCAAGCCACAACTGGCTGTAATAATGCACTGATTATTATCACTAAAACATTCAACGAGTTTGTTATGCTCTTCAAAATCGCGTACTAAAGCACCGATATTTATTTCATTTAAAGGTTTGTCGAGTCGAATACCACCAAACTTGCCTCGAATAGCTAATAAATAGCCTTTAGCACTTAACTGTTGAACTATTTTCATCAAGTGATTTTTAGAGAGACCATAACTTTCAGAAATTTCAGTTATGGTAGATAGCTGTTCACCTTTTACTGCAAGGTAAAGCAAAATACGAAGTGAGTAGTCAGTATAACGAGTGATATGCATAAAGATAAGGATAAAAACCTAAAGATGCATTAACAATACACCTTTAGGTTTTCTATGTAAACAACACGTACTAACAAGTTAGCTTTGCAAGAAAAATAAGTTAACTTTCTTCAGCCTGCCCGACATAAAGTTCAGAAATAATACGAACTGATTTGATCATGTTATCTGAAACTTCAACAATCTCTAGCGGGTATCCGGCGATACGTACGCTAAGGTTGGCTTCCGGTATGTCTTCTAAATATTCAATGATTAAACCATTTAATGTTTTAGGGCCATCGGTAGGAAAGGTCCAATTCATTTCTTTATTGATGTCACGTACGGTTGCACTGCCGTCGACTAAATAACTGCCATCGGGCTGTGCATGTACTTCATCACTTGTAGTAGGTGTCATGGTTGTCGTAAAGTCCCCGACAACTTCTTCTAGAATATCTTCTAAGGTTACAAGCCCTTGAATATCACCATATTCATCAACAACTAAACCTAAGCGTTCTTTAGCATGTTGAAATTTTAATAGTTGTACATTAAGGGTGGTGCCTTCAGGAATGAAGTATAATTCTTTAACCGCGCGAATGAGTGTAGTTTTGGTAAATTGATTTTTAAATAATAGCTTCAATGCATCGCGCAGATGAATATAACCAACAACATCATCCATATTGTCACGATATAATAAAACACGGGTATGGGTTGATTGAGCTAGTTGCTTCTGAATTTTCTTCCAGTCGTCATTAATATCGATCCCTACTAATTCGTTACGTGGAACCATAATATCTTCAACGGTGACCTTCTCTAAATCAAGAATACCCACCAACATATTTTGATCACGCTTTGGCAGCATCGCGCTTGACTCGTTAACAACGGTTCTTAACTCTTCAGAACTTAAACTGTGCTCTTGTCTTTGTTCAGGGCTAATGCCAATTAACATTAATAAGCCGTTAGTGATCCAATTCACAGCAACAACTAATGGGAACAATATCTTCAATAACAAAGATAAAATGATGGAGCTCGGAAAAGCTATTTTTTCAGGGTATAAAGCTGCTAATGTTTTTGGGGTTACTTCAGCAAAAATTAACACGATTAAGGTTAAGGCTACTGTCGCAATTAAAATTCCCATATCGCCAAATAAGCGTAGACCGATTATGGTCGCAATTGCTGAAGCGGCAATATTTACAAGATTATTTCCAATAAGTATTAAGCCAATTAAACGATCAGGACGATCAAGTAATTTACTAACTCGCTTGGCACCTTTATGTTTTTGCTTTTCTAAATGACGCAAACGATAACGGTTAAGCGACATAATGCCGGTTTCAGAACCTGAAAAATAGGCTGAAAAAACGATAAGAATGCCAAGTATGGCAAAGAGTATTTCTGTTGATATGTTGTCCAAAAAAGGAACCTTATGTTATTTAAAAAAAGACGAGATAATAAAAATTATCTAAGTCTTGCAAAATAAAACGTGATATACGTTTTATAATAAAATAAATTCTTTAACAAACCGACTACCGAAGTATGCCAAGGTTAATAAAGCGCTACCGGTAACGGTTAACATTAGCACTCGATGACCACGCCAACCGAGTTTGTAGTGACCTAAAAGCGTCAGAGAGTATACAATAAAAGCCAGAATAGAAAGTATGGTTTTATGTGCATTTTGATTTGAAATCATGCCATCTAAGAATAAAAAGCCGATAACTTCACTTAATAGTAAAAAGAATGTCCCTATTGCTAGAATAATAAACAACTGCCCTTCAACTTGCATTAAAGGTGGTAAATGGCTGACAGCAGTTAAGTTTTTTGTTTTTAGTTTGAAGTGAATATAAGCCACTTGAAAAGCGTAAAGCGTCGCTATCACTAAAATACAATAAGATAACAAAGCAAAAGTAACATGGCTTACAACTGCAAATTCATGATTCACCATAGGAGCTTGCTCGATTTTAGGCATAAATAGCATTAACAGTTGCCATATCCCCGCAAATCCGTAAATAACCGGCAATAACAAGTTAACCTTAAAGCGCAATGCAAAAGCGGAGATAGATAGACAAATAATTAAGCTAACTAAAGACACGACATTAGGTAATGCAAAATTAATATCAGCTTGAGCCATTAAGAATTGAGCATTACTTAAAGTATGAAACACCATAGCAACACAGCCAAAAAATAGCACTAAAACTAAATTAGGACCTTTATGGTGAAATAAGCGCAATAACATCGCAGAAGTCGCAACGGCATAAGCCAAAAATGCTATTAAAGAACAAATATCCGAAAAATTCACAACGTGCTCCCACACAAGAATTTAAAACCAAGGTTAACTTAAGCAAGAATTCTACCAGAATAAGCTTGAGTCACCATAGACTAGAACTATAAAACTAACTTTCTCAAAGGTTTAATCGATAAAAAAGCAATTAAACCTGCGCAAGTAAGTCCAAACCAAAAGGGTAACAATTCGTGACTATGTTGCATTTGTTGAGCAACATTAATTTCAAAAATCCCTAATCCCCAATCAAGTAATAAACCAAAACCAATAGCAGATAAAGAAATACCTAATAAATAGCGAATTAATACGCCTGTGCCCATTTCGTTTCTAATAACGCCTAAGGTTGAAATATTGGTAGCCGGACCCGCCATCATAAAAACGAGTGCTGTGCCTGGAGAAATACCAGCCAAAATAAAACCAGCAGCCACAGGTGTTGAGGCGGTAGCACATATATACATAGGAATTGAGATGATAATCATCACCAACATAGCACCAATTCCACTGCCATAACTCAAGAGAAAAGAAGCAGGTAAAAATGTCTTAACTAAAGTAGCAAAAATAAGCCCGACTAATAACCATAAAATTAAATCATCAATAAGTTTTGTCGCTGCATAATGAATACCTGAAGAAGTTTTACTGAAAAAAGTTACGGCCTTGCCTGAAGAGTTTTCAGTAGCAGTACCTGCGCAGCAACCAGACTTTTCTTCTGGTGCAGGTTCAGTGATTTTTTTACTTGCGCAGCAGCTCTTCGATTTCGTTGATTTAGTTGAAACCGGTACAAATTCGTTTTTAATTGTCGAGACAAGTAAACCGGTAACAATTGCTGACAATATAGCGGTTATCGGTCGGTAAATAGCAAAAACAGGCCCTAATAAAGCATAAGAAACAGAAACTGAATCTACGCCGGTTTCAGGTGTGGCTACTAAAAATGCGGACGTTGCAGGGGCAGACGCACCACTGCGCCTTAATTCTGTCGCTACAGGGATGACCCCACAGGAACATAGAGGCAAAGGTGCACCAATAATAGCGGCTTTAATGATGGCGAGTTTCCCTTCACCTAAATGTTGACTTAAAATTTGAGTCGGCACCCAAGAATTCATTAAACCAGCAATTAATAAACCTAGTAATAACCAAGGACTTGCTTCTGCACTGAGTGCAAGGAAGTTAGTCAATAATACAGATAAATATTCCAAAACACTCACTATGTATTTATAAGATAACCAAACTAGATAACAGCTTATCATATTTATTAAACAGTGCATTAGCCTACATCAAATAACGGGGGTTATTTACCCGAAATCAGCTTATTTGTAGCTAAGACCTTTCGATTATTTTATTGGCGCGTATAATAGGCGGCAATATTTTATATTCAGCCTAATGTAGAGTCATTCATGTTTGAGAATCTTTCCGATCGTTTAACGAAAACGTTAAAAAATATCAGTGGCCGTGGCCGATTAACTGAAGACAATATTAAAGATACACTTCGAGAAGTGCGAATGGCATTACTTGAAGCCGATGTTGCATTACCCGTTATTCGGGAGTTTGTTGCTAAAGTAAAAGAAAATGCTGTCGGACAAGATGTTTCTAAAAGCTTATCGCCAGGGCAAGTATTCGTAAAAATAGTTCAAAAAGAACTTGAACATGCCATGGGTGAAGTAAACGAAACACTTAACTTAAAAGCCGCTCCTCCGGCTATTGTTTTAATGGCTGGTTTGCAAGGTGCAGGTAAAACAACCTCAGTTGCAAAATTATCAAAATACCTAAAAGAACGAGAAAAGAAAAAAGTACTAGTCGTGAGTGCCGATGTTTATCGCCCAGCCGCTATCAAGCAGTTAGAAACATTAGCGAATGAAATTGAAGTCGGTTTTTTCCCGAGTGATATTTCACAAAAGCCTATCGATATTGCTCATGCCGCGATTGATCATGCGAAAAAGAATTTCTATGACGTATTGATTGTTGATACCGCAGGTCGTTTACACGTTGATGAAAGTATGATGGCAGAAATCCAACAGCTTCATGCCGCGATTAATCCCGTAGAAACATTATTTACCGTTGACGCTATGACGGGCCAAGATGCTGCAAATACCGCAAAAGCATTTGGTGATGCATTACCATTAACAGGAATAATTTTAACAAAAACAGATGGTGATGCCCGTGGTGGTGCAGCCCTTTCAATTCGCCATATCACAGGTAAACCGATTAAGTTTATGGGTGTTGGTGAGAAAATTGAAGCACTAGAACCTTTTCACCCTGACCGTATTGCCTCACGTATTCTTGGCATGGGAGATGTCCTTTCTTTAATCGAAGAAGTAGAACAAAAAGTTGATAAAAAGAAAGCTGAGCAATTAGCAAAGAAATTCAAAAGTGGTAAAGGTTTTGATTTAGAAGACTTTCGTGAACAACTTGTGCAAATGAAAAGCATGGGTGGCATGACTAGCATGATGGATAAATTGCCGGGTATGGGCAATATGTCAGATAAAATCAAAGATCAGATGGACGATAAACTGACACTTCGTATGGAAGCGATAATTAGTTCAATGACCAAAGGTGAACGAGAACGTCCTGAAATTATTAAAGGCTCTCGTAAGCGAAGAATTGCCGCCGGTTCAGGTACACAAATACAAGACGTAAACCGTTTATTAAAACAATTTACGCAAATGCAAAAAATGATGAAAAAAATGTCTGGCAAAGGCGGAATGCAAAAAATGATGCGTTCGATGAAAGGCATGATGCCTCCAGGTGGAGCTGGCGGAATGGGCGGAGGAATGTTCGGTCGCTAATATATAACCCTAGTTATTGTTTTAAAAAAAGGTGGCTATTAGCCGCCTTTTTTATTTTTACGTGTGCTACAAGATTTACAATTACAATTTCCAAGTATTGTAGAACGACTAAAGCATGCTATAAAATACTGAAAACAATCATTATACACATGCACTGCGTCTTGTTAGTAATCTCTAGTTTAGCTCAAAAACTGAATATTCAAGTACTCCGACTATATATATAAAAGAATGATGGGACTCATTGCTTAATCTTTATGCTTGCTATATATCTTAAAAAGCGTAGAATACGCGAGCTTTTCTGTCACCTTGGGTGTCAGAAATTGTCTGGAAAATTCGTTTTAACACTTTAAATAATAGAGGGCGATATGGTAACCATTCGTTTAGCTCGTGGCGGCGCCAAAAAGCGTCCATTCTATCAGGTTGTTGTTGCAGAT
>Ga0209396_1006929_pt1 | contig 10246 bp, 9 predicted proteins | sample GOMGulsemesocosm_6_FD_184638 | JGI IMG/M metagenome (GOLD analysis project Ga0209396, IMG submission 184638) | Methane-oxidizing microbial communities from mesocosms in the Gulf of Mexico - GOM8C Gulf of Mexico (SPAdes) (version 2) | ecosystem: Environmental > Aquatic > Marine > Cold seeps... | reverse complement strand
ACTCTGTTAGTTATCGTTTAGTTAGAAACTTTAGAATTAATCTAAGAGACAACGTTTTGTTCGAGTTAAAAAACAGTTTGAAAAATATTGATAGTGCTTTTAATTTCAAAAGCATTCGCCATCAAATGGAAATACCTTTATGGCAACTCATTACTGAACAACCAGAGAACTTTATGATGCTTTCACAAAACAGCTGGCAAGAGGTGTTTACTAAATCATTAGAAGTAACTATTGCTGACATGTCTATAAATCAAACCTTAGATGAGGCTACATGGGGACAACAGAATAGCTCAGCTATTAAACACCCACTTAGTAGTGCAATTCCCCTGCTTGATTATTGGCTGGATATGCCCAGTATAGCTTTGCCAGGAGACAGTTATATGCCAAGAGTACAAGGTAAGTCTTTTGGTGCTTCAGAACGAATGGTTGTTTCTCCTGGTCATGAAGAAAATGGAATTTTTCATATGCCAACTAGCCAGTCTGGACATCCGTGGAGTCCATACTATGGCATGGGACATAGTGATTGGGAGCAAGGGGTAGCTTCCCCATTTTTACCGGGTAAAACTCAGTATAAACTAACGTTACTTAGCTACTAAATAACAGCTAATTTCACATGAAAAATTTTAATAATTCAATATCGAGAGCTTAATGACTATTTTGATAACGTGTTTGTTTTTAGCACTACTTTTACCGTTACTTGCAAAAGGTCCTGTAGCTTATGCTATGGCTAAACTCGGTGGATACAATAATAACCACCCAAGAGATCAACAAAGTAAATTAACAGGCTTCGGTGCACGTGGGTTAGCAGCTCATCAAAATGCTTTTGAATCAGTTATTCTTTTTGCGCCAGCGATAATTTTAGCGCTAGTGACTGGTAATACCCAACAAACAGTAGTCACTTTGGCTGTTGTACATGTTATTTCCAGGGTGTTATATAACATATTATATTTGTTGAATTTCAGTCTGTTGAGATCAATAGTGTGGGCTATTGCAACCTTATGTAGCTTCGCCATAGTATTTCAATGCATTCCCTAAATAGTACTGATTAACAAAAAACGTCTAAAGAAGTAGTTGACACAATTTAGCTAAGCTAGCTAGAGTAACTACTCAAACGAGCATTCAATTAACAATAAAAAGGTAAACAAGTGAGCGAACAGTTAGATTTAAATGAAATACGCCAACAAATAACGCTTTTAGACCAAGATTTATTAGCTTTGTTTGCAAAACGTCGCGCGTTAACACTTAAGGTGGCAAAAAGTAAAGTTCAGCAAGTTCGCCCTATAAGAGATCAGCAACGCGAACAAGAGCTTTTAATTCGATTAATTAAACACGGTAAAACTCTAAATTTAGATGCCCACTATGTTACCAGTGTATTTCAAACGATTATTGAAGACTCTGTATTAAATCAGCAAGCTTACTTACAAAGTTTAGCCAATCCAGATATTCAAGTACCAACCGTTAGTGTTGCATTTTTAGGTGATAAGGGATCATATAGCTATCTTGCTAGCCATAGATATTTTTCACGCCGAGCGGAGAAGATTATTGAGTCCGGCTGTCAAAGCTTCAATGAGATATTACAGCAAGTTGAATCAGGGCAAGTTGATTACGGTATGCTTCCTATTGAAAATACTAGCTCAGGTAGCATTAATGAAGTTTACGACTTATTGCAACATACTAACCTTTCAATTGTTGGTGAGATAACGCAGCCAATTGAACATTGTTTGCTAACGTCAGTAAATACCAGTTTAGATAAGATAAAAACAATTTATGCTCATGGGCAACCGTTTGCACAATGTAGTAACTTCCTTGATAAACAAAGTGGTATACGAATTGAGTATTGCGACAGTACTGCTGATGCCATGGCAAAGGTCGCTGAATTGCAAGATGATACCATCGCTGTTATTGGTAGCGAAGAAGGCGGACAACTGTATCAGTTGCATGCTTTAGAGCAATCTATAGCCAATCAAACTGAAAACCATTCTCGCTTTATACTCGTGGCTCGAAAATCAGTAGACGTAGCAGAGCAAATCCCAGCGAAAACAGCAATAATTTTAGCCACAGGTCAAAAAGCAGGCGCCTTAGTAGAGTGCCTATTAGTACTTAAAGAGAAAGGTATTAATATGTGTAAGCTTGAATCACGCCCGATTCAAGGTCGACCTTGGGAAGAAATGTTCTATATTGATGTCGAAGCAAATATAAAAAACTTTGCTCTACAGGAAGCGATTAATGATATTACTCCACATACTAATTTCATTAAGGTATTAGGCTGCTACCCTGTTGAGCATATAAGTCCAACAAGTGTTCCAAGTAGCGCACTTTAAAGTCTATTGGGAATAGTGCTATATATTATTACTCTATGATATATAGCACTAGCGAGATTATGGGTAAAGTGTTATAAATATAAGATTAGATGTATTAATCGGTCAAATATCATGCAGTACTCTCTATTTAACAATAATGCCTTTAAAAAGTCTGATTTATCCTCGCCAGAGGCTCAAAACCTTCCAACCTCAAATCTATTTATTATTCCCTCTAACAAGGCTATTGGATTCACCCTAATTGAGGTATTGGTGACTATAGCTATAGCAGGTATTGTATTAGCTATTGCTGTACCTAGTCTAAGCAGCTTCACCATGCAGATGCGTGTTGATAATGAGGTAACCGAGCTACAACGCTTATTACTGACAACTCGAAATGCCGCTATCAATTCAGGACAAAATGCCACGCTTTGCCCTCTTCTAGCTGATGATACCTGTCAAAATACAACCGTTTGGACCGGCAGGATAGGGGTAGTTTCTGTTGATGGGCTAATAAAAGAGAGAGAACCAATTCAAGCTGGCGATAGCCTTAATTTTAATTTGAATAGCGTAACATACAGCCCAGGCGGTCAATTAAGTACCGCCAACAATAGCTTGCTTATTTTTAGTTATTGCCCAAACGGTAATACGGATTATTGTCGAGGGGTAGGATTGTCTTTATCAGGTAGAACTTATTTAAGCTCAGATATAAACGGCGATGGCAAAGACCAAGACAGAAATGGCAATAATATTACTCCGTATTAAAACTCAAGTATTTAATTCAATAATACACTTTAATTAACAAAGCATAATTCCAAGAAATAGCCTTGTTAATTACTTTAATGCGCATAATTTATTAATAACTAACCGCTAACGTGGTGTTCTCATATCTAATGACTGAGCCTTGAGGCTAGTAAATTCTCCCCCCTCTAAGACACACTCATAAGCTTTATATATTTTTACTTTGTCCAGAGAGTTTTGTACGCTCACTTTCTTTCCAACAATATGCTTGGTTAGCTTTGCCAGACCATCAGACTTAGTTCGCCAAAATTGAATTGTCTCTTTACCATCAACTAGTGCAACATGACATTTGACATTAACTTTCTTATAGCTGGTAACTCCTTTCTCCTCTACTGTCTTTACAGGTTTAGCTGCTTGGACAGTAAACAAAGCAAGTAAAATAATACACGAAATTGACATAACAAAACCTTTCATATTACTCCTCCCAACAAATAAGGGGGGCTTTCTTCCCCGTATCGGTTAATGTAATCGCAGAGCAGGCAGCGTCATTAGTTGCTTGTGTACCTTGTGCTGTTGCTGTTAACGTAAAAGTACTACCCACAACCACTGATGAAAGTTTATAAAGGCCGTTTGGCGTTTTCCATACGGCAGCACTACCAACACCGAGCTCACTAATATTCGCCGTATAGGCTCTACTATCAACAAATAACTGTTCTTGTAAATTCGCTAATCGAACGAGTTCACGAGGTGCCTCAGCTCTATTATTGCGAACTACAAAATCATTATATGAGGGGTAAGCAACACCAGCTAGAATACCGATAATAGCCACTGTAATCAGTAACTCTATCAAAGTAAAACCATAGCTTTTTTTCTGTTTATTCATAGTGTACCTCCATAACATTAAATTTAGACCTTTACTCATTGTTCTTCTGTAACATAAAGGTAGGTACGCATTGTTTTCAAATCAAAGTCTACACCAATAATTTTTCGACCAACAATAAGGTTACCAGTAACTTCGGATTTAGGATCATCAGGATCATCAGGTAATACAATCAAGGTAGGCGATCCTAAGAACTGCTCACTAATGACTGCTATTCTATCGGATCTATTTTCCGAGTCCTCCGCAAGCCAATTATACCTTTTAGTCCCTAACGCTAAATCAACTGCATATAACCAGCCATTCCCTGTTGGCGGTTTACAATTAACTAAATCAGCTGAGAACTCCGGCGGTGTGAATGACGTGTAATAAGCAATACCATTAATAACTATAGCCGCTGATGTACTCTTTTCACCTGTTTGAGTGAAGTCTATAAACCAACCAGATTGTGCACTGACCTCTATCGCTAAGTCCTCTCTTGCTTCAGGGCTCATTGTCGCGGCAAAGCGATCAGTGGTAAAATCAAATAAATTTGCTTCCGTAATTACCGCTGGCGTTGAAGGTGTACTATCGGCAGAAAATGTTTGGGTTTTTATATTTTCATCTTTAATCATAAAGAAACTGTCCGTGGTATCAATACCTAACGGATTGGATCTATCCCCACTACCAATTAATACCGCATCATATGGTTTTTCTTGGTGTACAGTAATAGTCGTTGTTTCACCATCTTTGTCTGTTACTTCAGTTTCTAAGGTTTCAGCAATAAAAGTTCTTACGATAGAAGGCTCATAAAAGAAACGCCTGTCTGTTGAATTAGTAGCACCACCTAAACTCGCTAATTGAAATACTGAGAAATCATCCGTATCATCATCAGGCATATCAACCCGCCAAACATTGCCGCCAGTATCTCCTGTATATAATCGATCAACTAGGCCATTACCATTACTGTCTAATAAACCTATACTTGAAGGAATACTATCCGTACCTGCAAAAGTAGTGTCTGCACCGGTAGGTGCCATACTCCATCTTAATGCGCCTGTTTTGGCGTCAACCATGTATACAGAGCGCCCTTTAGTATCGTTAGTACCGGCGCCATCACTGTCTTTCTTAATATCATAACCTCCACCAAAGAAAAGTACAGGGCTAGCAACTTTACCGCTTAAGTTGAGTTTAGAGAAACCAACCTTAGGCTGCGACCAGGTTTGGCCTAACTCCTCAAAGTCAGTACTGCCACCTTTTATATGCCACATTAAACTTGGTGTGTCGGGTGTGCTGATATCTAAAGCATAATATGAATCCCCTCCACGACGTAAACCAAAGAATATCCAGACAGAATCTCCTGTTTCGATAATACCATCGCCATCTTTGTCATCAACATAAGAAGTGATTTGACCATCAATACCATAAATCTTGCTGGCAGAAGAAAAGTTATCTCGTAAACCAGTGATGTTTGGGAAAAGCTCTTTTGGCATAAAGGCCCATTTTTCTGAGACGGTATCTCCTGCATCTTCAAACATATGTAATGCACCCGCATTAGTACCTATTACAATGCGTATACTTGTACCATAATTAACAACTAAGGGTTTTGAGTGCAGTGGATCACCAAAAACATCCGCCCGCATATCCGTAACACTACCGTCCTTATCTTCATCATCGACATCCATGCCCAAATTCCAATTAAAGTAATCCGTAACATCAGCTAAGGCTATACCAAGATCATCTGCAAACGCTTGCTCATTGCCAGTTAAAGCATCTGTATTTAACAGACTAAGTGTGTCCCCATCACCAATATCACTATAAATAACTCGGTCAGCAACATTTTTCGTTGCAAACCAACTAGCAACACCACCTTTTGCAACTAAATTACCATCAACCGTGGGTGACCAGTAACTTTTCACTGTTGTAGAAAAGTGTCCTGTATCTTCATTAAGCGCTGGAACACCATTAGCTCCGACTTGAATACTATTAATGACTTTATATTTCTTTAAATTACCTTGCCAACGAGGACCATTTTGCGGGTCAAACATAGCATAATAAACTGAGTTTAAGGTTTCAGTTCTGTCAAAGTTATTCGCAGCAACTGAGGCAGAAGTTAAACTGTCATTAGCAGGTGTTAAATTTCGTAAGGTACTTTGTAACGCTGCAGTCAATTGTAGTCCATCACTCGCTGCAAAGTAATCTCCACCGCCGCGTGCAGCCGTTTCAATTAACAAGGGAGCGGCATCATCAGCACCTTCACTAAAACCAATAGTATGGGTTGATACAGTTTGTACACCATCAAGGTTTAAGTTGATATCATAGGTGTTCATCCAGCCCGCTAATGCTGGCAAATAGCTAGAGCCAGTGTTATACCACTCCTTGTTATAGGTAAAAGTAGCGTTGTTAAAATGTTCATGAGTTCCCGTAAAAGTCACATCTTTAAATACTGGGTTACCATCAACATCAACCCCGTTTGGTTCTTTAGACGTTAACCCTACAATTTCACTATCTGCCGCCGAATCGAACGAAGGTACTCCATCGGTAATTAAAATAACATAGGCTTTATCTGTACACTCATCAAAAGGGCTTTTGTATTGATTAGGGCTTTTGATAATTGAAGAGGCCGCAATAGGTCTAGAGGAGGCCTTAGCATCATCACCATATTCAACTGTTTTACCCGCAAAATATTGCTGTGCCTCATAGGTCGATTCACATAAAGGGGTCCACGTATCTGCCGTGAGATCATTATCAATTATACTGATAAGGCTAGCTTCATTTGTCGTTGTCATCTCGTCAATACCAAAGACTACTCGGCCACCATTATTTGCTGAATCACCATCACCATAATTATTATTAAATATTTCTAAACCAAATTCGACATCACCAGTTGATTCGATTACGTTAGTGATACTTCTTATTGCTGTTTCTAGACGAGTTTCACTTATTTCATCTTTGAGTACACTATGATACCAACGAAGATAATTTGCGGTATATAAAGTAACTAAAGGGCCAGTCCAGTTAACATTTAATTCATCTGTATCTGTTGTATGATAAATAGGATCCTTTTTTGTACCTAAATTATTGGCGGGGTACCCTGTTGAACCATCAACATTCTCTAGACTACCGGCATTGTCTGCGGTTTTGACATCTTCCTCACAATCAAGCACCTCAATATTCAAACCATTATTATCAGGTATTTCTTCCCAAGTACCACTATTACCCTTAATAGTATATTCACGAATATGACCAGTATAAAAGCCTTTCATTTTTAACGATTCTTTAGAGCTTTCACAACTATTAATAGCCGCTAAGAAACGTCGGCCATCACTTGGGCTATCGGGTATAGAGGAAAAACCATCAGAGCTACCTTTATTAAAATAGGTGGCATCATCATTATAGGCATGAGAAGCGCCATCAGGAGGGTAATAATCAGGTACAGTGCCTTCATCTAAATTATAAGGTTTATCAACGGTATGCACAGTCCCCATACTACCTGAGTTATCAAAAATAATCAGTACTTTAGATTTCTTTGCTGCCTGTTTTACGGCATCACTAACGTAGAGTTCTATATCTTCAGCAAGCGACAAAGATGCCGTCATTAATGCTGATATAATGAGTAAACTTAACGTAAAAAACTTCTTCATAATAAAACCCCAAATATAAACATGACTAGCTAGTTCACCATTGATTAAAATATTTTTATTTCAATAAATGCTGTGCTATTCCTGAATTCACTTCCACCGTATTCGTTTTGTTACGGCCATACTTTCTGCTTATTTGTATACGTAAAACATTACAAGTAAACACCTGCGCTGATGAAGCAGATCGAGAATGGGGGCAATCTGCTTCAAGCTCAAATTCATTATTAGCAATATCAAGTGTGGCAGCATTAATATCACCATATTGGTTCGCATTAGTTAGCTCAGCCTTGATATTTTTAGCACCATCTTGAAAGGTTGCTATCGGCTTAGCAAAACCATTATTACCTGTACCTCCGGTCACTTGTTTGAAGATAAATTCATCAACAGCACTGACCACTTCTTGATCAGCAACCATTTTTTCTTCGCTCGCACCTGACATTTTCATATCGGTTGTACTATTTTGCATTAATGCTGCAGCAACAGCTGTTAAAGCAATTAAAAAAACTAAAGAAACAATGAGCACTACGCCCCGTTGTTTACGGTGTTTTAAAAGCTTATTCATTTTATAAATACGACTTACCATAAATCGACCCTAGCATTATATAATGTCACTGTTGAACTAAATAATAGACGACGGTAATTATCATTAAAAGTCACCGATAAGTCGCCTAACTGATAAGTATTAGTATTGGTATATTTGTTATCTTCTACTATATTTCGCGCCAAAACAAAGATTTTAACCGCTATAATTTTAGTACCTCCTGCATCATCCCACAGTGCTTGAGTCATATCATCTGCAGAGATAAAAGCATCCACTATGCCATAACCAGCAGCATCGGGGTCAGTATCAGCGTCATACCCATACATGAAATGAATCATTTCAATACCATCGATAATCGGTGCAAAAGACATTTGTGTTGTCAATCGTCCTTGCATTAACACAGGGACGGTATTGCTACCTAGCGTTTCTTCTCGAACATAATAAACATGATGCTGATATTGCCAAACTCGACTATTCTCAACGGCTGGTACAGCCCCGCTGCCAAATAAAATGCCATCATTAGCGTTGGTAACCAAATGAAAATTTCCTGCAGGTGCGATTACAATAGGAATCTGATTGCCATCAACATCTAGAATGGGAGTGCCATCTGCCGCTCGTTGGATTAAGTCTCCTGCCAGTACTCTTTTCAATTGGATTACATCTGAACCAACTTTCGCATCATTAAAGCAGCCCATAGGGTTTGAGCTTGTTACTGTATCGCCCCAAAGGGTCCTAAAATGCCCGACGGCCGAAGGAAATGATGCATTGTTAATTCCTGTTCCAATACAATCATTTACAGGTGCGACAAGGGTATGGTTTATACTGGAAATATCAAAAGCTCCGGTATAGTCCCCCCAAAAATCTTGTTTAAGCAGATCATCAGTTAAAACACTAATAGCGAATCGACCGTTTTCTTGTAATTCACCATAATTAGAGGTTTCTGTGGTAGTAGTGCGCATGCCAACAAAAACACTCATAACACCAGCAAAAAGAATTAGACCAATGGATAATGAAACCATTAGCTCAACTAATGTGAAACCTTTTGCCGAAGGATAAACACGTCCAACTATTAGCACTTTCATATTTAGTTTACTTCCATAATCTTTCATATAATAAAAGCTTCAACAACGACTTGTCTTCTTTTCTTCCCTGAGGTACCACAAGAATCGACTTTCTTGCTATCTTTAATTTCAGTTCTTCCTTGCCAACTTACAGCGACACTAATTGAGTTTCCATTTCCAATGATACATCCTTGACCGCCAACTAATCCCCCTACACTCTTTTTATCTACTCCAACCGTAACATCCCCCCCCATAATGGCAAGTTCCCACTCATATTGGTCATTAGCAAGCATTAAGGCTGAAGAACAATTAACAGCAACTTGATCACATCGGTTTGGCTCAGAAGCAACAAAAGTACCTGCCCCATAATTTTTTGCATCATAGCCAGCAAGTACCGCAACGTCGTTAGCCCTCATTCTTGCAATAATATCTTGAGCTAAACTCGACGCTAGTGAGCGTTGCATAGCATCAAAACTAGCTTGTTTAGCGGTAGCTTGCATTGCCACAGCACCTAAAATACCAGTTACCATGATCACTAAAGCAATAAGCACTTCAAGAAAAGTCATACCCTTTTGAGTACTTCGGAAACGAGGTTTTATGGAAAGCTTATTCATATTTACTCCATAATAGATTCAAATTAGTTTTATAAAATAATAGGGAAAAAATAGTTTTGTTTTTAGAAGTGTACTGAAAAACTTCAGCGAGGGAGGAAGAGTGCAAGGCATTATAAATAGAAAAGTATTCTCTGTGATGCTATTCACAAAAAAGAAGTTTGCTTCAGATGGTAACCACATATTTTACTACCCTGCCATTTCTATGGTCATCATTAACTATACTGAATAAAAAACAGCACAGTTCATTAGGAGTAGTTTTCCAACACCTTATTATTTTAATGTGTACAGCGACTACTCTCGGCTTAAATCCCAACAAAGGTCAATTAATACATAAAAATCATTAAATTAACAATAAGATAGAGACTAACAATACAATTTAACCGACGACTGTACATTAACGCCATGACCATTAAGTTTGCAGAAAGGCGTTAACATCACGAGTTATTTAAATTTTCTGCTGGTAAATTAAGACTAGCGCAATTCAGCTGGGACTGC
>Ga0209396_1006926_pt1 | contig 10250 bp, 5 predicted proteins | sample GOMGulsemesocosm_6_FD_184638 | JGI IMG/M metagenome (GOLD analysis project Ga0209396, IMG submission 184638) | Methane-oxidizing microbial communities from mesocosms in the Gulf of Mexico - GOM8C Gulf of Mexico (SPAdes) (version 2) | ecosystem: Environmental > Aquatic > Marine > Cold seeps... | reverse complement strand
AAGTATTAAAATCACTTGATGAAATGGATCGTATTCAGCCTGGTGATGTATTAGTTACTGACATGACAGACCCTGACTGGGAACCTATCATGAAACGTGCATCTGCTATCGTGACTAATCGTGGTGGACGTACATGTCATGCGGCTATTATCGCGCGTGAACTTGGTGTACCGGCTGTTGTTGGTTGTGGTAATGCCACTGATTTAATCAAAGAAGGTCAACAGATTACGGTATCTTGTGCTGAGGGTGATACTGGCTTTATCTATGAAGGCAAGCTTGATTTTAGCGTCACAACGTCAGAAGTAAGTAATATGCCTGACTTGCCACTTAAAGTCATGATGAATGTGGGTAACCCTGATCGCGCTTTTGATTTTGCACGCTTACCTCATGCGGGCATTGGACTCGCGCGTTTAGAGTTCATTATCAATCGTATGATTGGTATTCATCCTAAAGCACTGATTAACTATGATGCACAACCGGCTCGTACTAAGCGTGAAATTGACGAAATGATTGTTGGTTACGCGTCACCTGTTGAGTTTTATGTGGCCAAATTAACAGAGGGTATTTCTACCCTTGCGTGTGCTTTCTCACCTGAAAAAGTTATTGTGCGCATGTCTGACTTTAAGTCAAATGAATACGCCAATCTTGTTGGTGGTGAAGCTTATGAGCCTGAAGAAGAAAACCCAATGCTTGGTTTCCGCGGAGCGTCACGTTATATCTCTGAAGATTTCCGAGATTGTTTTGCTTTAGAGTGTGACGCGATTAAACGTGTTCGTAACGATATGGGCTTCACTAACGTGGAAGTAATGATCCCATTTGTTCGTACGTTAGAAGAAGCAGCTTCGGTCATTGAGCTACTTGAAGAACAGGGTCTAAAACGTGGTGAAAATGGTTTGCGTGTCATTATGATGTGTGAATTACCTTCAAATGCGTTACTAGCTGATGAGTTCTTAGAATATTTTGATGGCTTCTCGATTGGCTCGAATGATTTAACGCAATTAACATTAGGCTTAGATCGTGATTCAGGAATCGTTTCTGAGTTATTTGATGAACGTAATCCAGCAGTTAAAAAATTACTTGCTATGGCTATTTCAGCCGCTAAAGCTAAAGGTAAGTATGTAGGAATCTGTGGTCAAGGACCTTCAGATCATGAAGACTTTGCGGCATGGCTAGTAGAACAAGGAATCGATAGTGTATCGCTTAATCCTGATACAGTATTGAAAACTTGGTTATATTTAGCTGAGCAAAACACTAAATAATTCCTGGGTTATTTCAATTTAAACCGCGATAACTTCGCGGTTTTTTTGTGTATGAACCTCAAACAAGGTAAGGTAACAGCATGTGTTAATTAATGGTATTAATTGAAGTGCATCAACAAGATAATCCAATTCAAATCAATCAGTGGGTATTTTTATTTACTCAATCTACACTGACTAAAGCCGGCTATGATCAACGCATTGACGATTCACTTGAGTCTGTTGAGTTAAATAATTTAACACGCGATATATTGTGGACAATGATCTCATCTTACCCTGAAGTTATTAGTGCTGATGAACTTATTAATGCGCTCAATGACGATACAATCAATCGCAATAAACTGTATCAAACCATCGCAAAATTACGTCGTATTTTTGATGACAAATCTCACGATGCGTTTTATATAGAGACGGTGCCTAGAAAAGGATACCGATGGTTGGCTGAGCCAATACAGCGCCAGATTATACCATTAACGGCCGAAGCTAATGATGAAAGCCAAGAAGATCAAGACCTCGACATAAAAAATGAAGTTCATAGTGGTGTTTTAGAGCAAAATATATTTGATGATCTTGGTTTTATTTCCCATCCTTCTCCCCAAGACCAAGACCAAGACCAAGACCAAGACCAAGACCAAGACCAAGACCAAGACCCTGAAAGTGATAATGTTAAAGACGAAGAAAACTTAAGCACGCCATTACAAACTACTTTATTAAATGATCAAAAAAGCACCTATACCCATAACCAAGGTAGCGGTCAATCATTACCCTGGATTAAAATAGGGCTGGCGATTATCTTGTTTGTTGTATTTGTAGTAATGATTTACCGCGCAGTGATATCAACCAAAGATACGGTCTTTATACCGAGTGATGTACTATATGTTTCATCACTGAAACCGGCTAATGAAGGGGGCAAAATATCTGATATGACCCTCGAGCAAGTTCAATGGTGGATGAATACAAAACTCCAGCACTTACCTGCTGTTAAAGTTATGCCCTATCTAAATGATAATGCAACACCCCGCATAAGTGGTGTTGTCGAATCGGTGGAAAGTGGTTTTAAAATCAACTTAACAATCATTCCGAAGTTAAAAACAGCAAAAACTGAGCAATTGAGTTTGTTGTTATCTGATTCATTAAGTCAAAATTTAGTACAAAATAATGCTTTTAATCAATCGATTACAAATTTAATTACAGGTACTCTAGCTAAGACTTTAGTGAATGATCAATGTAATGTCTCTTCATTTTCACAGCCTCTTTCTTTTTCACAATCAACGACAAAAAAATGTTTAGTAACTCTTAATCTGCATTATAAGCAATTACTGAAAAAGCAGACAACGCCATCAACCGAAACTAATGAGGTTTCAACTGTTGCTCAATTAGAAGCATTAGCACATAGCACTATTGCCTTGTATTCGAACCAAAGTTTAGGGTATGAAATGTTAGCCAGTTATTTTAATATCGCTGAGTTGTTCGAGCAAGAACATGAACAGCTACTTATCGCTATGGCTCTGAATCAAAATTCGCCTTCAATTTTACGTGCTCTTAGTGAGAGTTATCGCCGGTTGGGTGACTTTAATCGAAGTTTGGTCTTAGCCGAAGCGTTGATAGAACGAGGTGTCTTAAAGGAATATGCTACGTATTGGAAAGCTTATGATTTAGTGGCGTTAGGCTTTCTAGAAAAAGCGCAAAAATTAGTTAAAGATAGGAATGTGGAATTAACAACATTTGAGCAAAAAATTTATTTTTTCGGTGTTAACTATAATCAACTTAAAGACTATTTAAACAAAACTGAGGGACAAACCCCACAGAGTATTAGTTATATTGAAGCGTTAATCAGTGATGATGCTTATTGTATTGAGCAATATCCAATGGATGTATGTATCGAACAGGCGACAAGTGAGTTAAATAGCGATTATCGAATACAACAATGGCAAGCAGCGGCACTTTATTTAAAGAGTGGTGACTTTCAACAAGGGTATCGTTTACTGCGTAATGAACCTTGGTTAGAGCAACAGTCGATTAGTTTGGCGAGCGGAGGTGATAGGCTATTTTATTTACCAACTTACGCCAATATATTAATACAAACAGGGAAAGTTAAAGAAGCTAATATACTTTTAAAACGATTTATTGTTTTTATTAAAAACTCAGGTCAGCATCAACTATACGCTTTACCATTAGCAGAAGCTTATGCATTATCGGGACAAACTAATGAAGCGTTAAAACAAATGGCACAATTGTTAGCATCTGGCTGGTTACCCGCACAGAAATATCAAGTTTGGCCACTTAAAGATAATCCCAACTTTGAGTCAATTAATAGGCAATGGCAGTTTCTGAATTTATTAGAGTTGATTGAAAATAGAAGACAATTGATTAGATTACGTGTGCAAGACCTACGAAAAGCACAATAATTAATGCCAAGCGTTGTTTAAATAAAAAAGGTAGGGCGATTGCCCTACCTTTTTTGTCGTTGGCGAGAACTAAAGTACCTGGCAAATTGCTCGGCAAAGTGCATCAATATTATTAGTGGTCATGCCGGCCACACTAATACGACCTGAACCTACAATGTAAACACCGTGATCAACGCGTAAAGTCTCAACTTGCTGTTTGTTTAAACCCGAAAAAGAAAACATACCGCATTGGCGAGTAATAAAAGAGAAATCACCTACAGCGCCATGTTTTGCGAGAGTTTGCACAAATAACGTGCGCATTTGTGCAATACGCTCACGCATTTGCGCAACTTCTTCATGCCATAAGTTAGTTAGATCTGTGTCAGCTAGAATTGTCGCAACAATCGCTGCACCATGTGATGGTGGGTTTGAATAGTTAGCGCGAATTATTGATTTTATTTGACTAAAGGCACTTTGAGCAACGTCAGTTGATTGTGCCACTAATGTTACGGCGCCAACACGCTCGTTGTATAAGCCAAAGTTTTTTGAGAATGAATTAGCGACAATGAATTCATCATTGTGATTTGCAAAAGTACGTAAACCTTGAGCATCTTCTTCTATGCCTACGCCAAAACCTTGATAGGCAAAATCAAATAAACCCAAAACTTGTTGTTTCTTAGAGAGTGCTGCAATTTGTTGCCATTGCTCAAGTGTTGGGTCGATACCTGTAGGGTTATGACAACAGCCATGAAAGAGAACGGCGTCTCCTTTTTTAGCGTCTGACAATGAAGCAAGCATGCCATCGAAATTTAGCGATTGAGTTTTTGCATCATAATATTCATATTCTACGACTTCTAAACCAGCGGCTTTAAAAATATTACCATGATTAGCCCAGGTTGGATTGCTGACCCAAATACGCTTAATACCCAACTGACTTACCATGAAGTCTGCTGCTATACGTAAAGAGCCGGTGCCGCCAGGTGCTTGAGCAGTCATAGCAAGTTTATTGCCCAAAATATGACTGTCGCCGCCAAATAAAAGTTGCTGAACACACTGACCGTAGGCTGCTAATCCTTCAATATTTAAGTATGATTTAGTTTTCTCATTTTCAAGGATGATTTTTTCCGCTTTTTTCACGCAATCTAACACGGGGGTTTCACTTTGGTCGGTTTTATAAATACCGACACCTAAATTAATTTTATCAGTGCGGCTATCTTTCTTAAAAGCGTCAGTTAGACCAAGTATTGGATCTGAGGGTGCGGTTTTTACCACTTCAAACATGAGGGTGTCCTATTACTATCAAAGGGTGATACGAGGGGATAAGAGTTGTTATTTATAACACGTAAGGAAGATGACTGACAGTGAAAAACAATCCATTTCTAATAGTATTTAATACTATCTATATAACTTTCTAAAGCCAGATGTAGCCTGTCATGTAATATTGATTTAAGAGGATGAAAGTTAATCAAAATATTTGATGACTTTCCGTTAACTTTATGTGATTTAGTCATTTTTTTGTTGGTTAAAATGTAATTACAACACAGGCATTGCACTTAGACTATGTTATTATCACTTCGTTCAGTTAAAATTCATTGCATTATTGTTTTAATGACCACATTGCAAGACGACCAGATTAAAAATTAATACTTACAAGGAAATAACATGAAATTTAAGAAATTTATTATCACCCCTATCGCACTCTCTGTTTTAGCCGGTACGGCTGTTGCAAAAGATGTCGAAAAAGGTTGGTATGTAGAAGGGAATGTAGGACAAGCTAAAAGTTATGCAACACAAGCTGAACTACGTAATGAAGTATTAGCATTAGGTGATGTAGGTACTATTACACCTAATTCACAAAAACGTCGTGCTTGGAAAGTGGGTGCCGGTTATCGTTTAGATAATCATTTTTCTGCCGCAATTAGTTACGCTAACCTAGGCATAGTTGAGTTGGGTACATCAACTGGCAACGCAATGATTCGTGAACTTGAAACACTTTCAGGTAAAGCGTTATCGTTGACTGCAGCATACAATCAACCGATCAACGATTGGGTAAATGCACACATTAAAGGGGGATATTCTAGATTAGATTCTCGCCCAAACACGACAACACAAGGTCGCGGAATTACTGCCGGTGATAATTCTGATTGGGTTTGGGGCGCAGGTATGTCGTTTGACTTAACTGAAAATACCTCATTGATGCTTGACTGGGAACGCTATGAATTTGAACACAAGATTGATTTATTGACAGCCGGCGTACGCTATACCTTTGGTAGTGTGGAAAAGAAAATCGCAAAACCAGCACCTGTTGTAGTTCGAGCACCTGTTTCAAAGCCTGCGCCTGTTGCTAAGCCTATGCCTGCACCTGCGCCAGTGGTAAAACCGTCACCGGTTCCAGAGATGAAACCTCTGCAAGTTAATGTTTACTTTGATAACAATTCAAGTGTATTAACAAAAGAGACAAAAAGCATCTTAGATAACGCTGGTTCGCAATTAGCTGATGGTAATGTTGAGACGGTTACTGTTGCTGGGTTTGCTTCTGCACTTGGTAATACAGCTTACAACCAAATGTTATCTGACAAACGTGCAAAAGCAGTGGCTACTTACATCGAGAAAAACTGGCGCGTAGACAACGACAAAGTATCTGTTTCTGCTAGTGGTGAAGAGAAAGCTAGTGACATGGAAAATAACGGTAAAGACCGTAAAGTAATGGTTAAAATTAAATTTTCTAAAAAATAGTCCTAATATTTTAGGCCTATAATTTAACCAAATAAAACCCGCCTTCATGGCGGGTTTTTTATTTTTTGTCATTTGATCACACATTTGTATCGTCAATGGTAAGACAGTAGTTGAGAAACTTCATTAAATAGGCGATCATAGCCGCCAATATTACACTAGCTTTTATATTTTTGAGGGTCTGATGAGCCAAGAATCTGTGCGTCCAACCAATTTCATTCGAAATATTATTGATCAAGATTTAACCTCGGGTAAACATACGGGTGTCGTTACACGTTTTCCACCTGAACCCAACGGCTATTTACATATTGGCCATGCTAAGTCTATTTGTTTAAATTTTGGAATTGGTCAAGACTATCAAGGTCAAACGAATTTACGTTTTGATGATACTAATCCAGCCAAAGAGAATATCGACTTTGTTCATTCAATTAAGAGTGATGTGCAATGGTTAGGTTTTGAGTGGGCCGGTGATGTTCGTTATAGCTCTAATTATTTTCAGCAACTTTTTGATTTTGCCGTTGAGCTTATCAAAAGTGGTAAAGCGTTTGTTTGTCAGTTAGATGCTGAGCAAATGCGTGAATACCGTGGTTCGTTAACAGAAGCTGGCACGAATAGTCCGTGGCGTGATCGTAGCATTGAAGACAATCTTGATTTATTTGATCGCATGCGCAAAGGTGAATTTAAAGAAGGTAGTCATAGTCTACGCGCTAAAATTGATATGGCGTCGCCAAACATCAAGATGCGCGACCCTATTCTTTACAGAATTCGTTTTGTTGAGCATCATCAAACGGGCAATGAGTGGTGCATCTATCCGATGTATGACTTTACGCATTGTATTTCTGATGCCATCGAAGGTATTACGCATTCTTTATGTACGCTAGAGTTTGAAGATCATCGTCCATTATATGACTGGGTTATCGATAACATTTCTATTGAAGCACATCCGCAGCAAATAGAATTTTCTCGTTTAAACATCGAATACACTGTGATGTCTAAACGTAAGTTAGCAACTCTAGTTGAAGATAATCTTGTTGATGGTTGGAATGATCCTCGTATGCCAACGATTGCTGGTTTACGTCGTCGTGGTTATACACCGGCATCACTCGTTGAGTTTTGTAAGCGTATTGGCGTGACAAAACAAGAGAACATGATTGAAATGAGTGCACTTGAAAGTTGTATTCGTGAAGATCTTAACGTTGCAGCGCCTCGCGCGATGGCAGTGTTAGATCCAATCAAGGTGATTATAGAGAACTATCCACAAGATCAAGTAGAACAGTTGACGGCGCCAAATCATCCCAACGATGAAACGATGGGCACTCGTCAAGTACCGTTTACACGTGAAGTGTGTATTGACCGTGCTGATTTTAGAGAAGAAGCCAACAAAAAATACAAACGTTTAGTGATCGATAAAGAAGTGCGTCTTCGTAACGGGTATGTCATTAAGGCATTACGTTGTGATAAAGACGATGAAGGTAATGTTACTACTGTTTATTGTACCTATGATGCAGATACCTTAGGCAAAAAACCAAGTGATGGCCGCAGCGTTAAAGGCGTTATTCACTGGGTGAGTGCTAGTGAAGGTATTCCTGCAACTGTACGTTTGTATGATCGCTTGTTTACGGTGGCTAATCCGGCCAGTGAAGAAGAGTTTAGTGATTTCATTAATCCTGAGTCATTAATTACAGTGACCACTGCTATTGTTGAACCTTCGTTAGCGACAGCACAAGGCGAAGCGGCTTATCAGTTTGAACGTGAAGGGTACTTCTGCGCTGATAATAAAGACTCAACGTCTGATGCGCTTGTTTTTAACCGCACGGTTGGTCTGCGCGATACCTGGGCTAATAACGTTTAATATCACGTAGCAAGTTCCATAATGACAAAATAAAAACAGGTAATGGATTTCATTACCTGTTTTTTATTTTAATAACCTGAGCATAATTATTTATCATGAGTGCACTTGAAACTAAAATCAGTCATGCCTTCTCCAAAGAAGGGGCATTAGCCAAGTGTATTGATGGTTATGAGGAACGTCAGGTTCAAACAGAAATGGCCCTGGCCGTTGGAAAGGCCGTTGAAGCCAAAGAAAAATTAGTGGTAGAAGCACAAACAGGCACCGGAAAAACGTTCGCTTATCTCATTAGTGCGATGCTCAGTGGCGCTAAAACCATTGTTAGTACCGGTACCAAAGCACTGCAAGACCAGCTTTACTACAAAGATTTACCCTTAGTCAAAAAAGCCCTCAACATTCCTATTAAAACCGCGTTATTGAAAGGGCGCAGTAATTACTTATGCATTGATCGCGTTAAGAAATTACAGCAACAAGGGGCGAGCCATAACGAACAAATAGAACATGATTTAATTCAGATTAAACGCTGGTCAGGACATACTATCTCTGGTGATTTAGGGGATGTTCCTGGGGTTAGTGAAGCATCAGTCGCTTTTTCTCTGGTCACATCCAGTAGCGATAATTGCAGTGGTAAAAAATGTGAATATTATGATGATTGTTATTTGTTACGCGCACGCCGTTTGGCGATGGATGCAGACCTTATTGTCGTTAACCATCACTTATTTTTTGCTGATATGGCGCTTAAAGATACTGGCTTTGGCGAACTTATTCCGGCCAGTGAATTGGTTATATTTGATGAAGCGCATCAAGTACCTGATATCGCCTGTGGTTATTTTGGTCAGTCATTATCCACCAAGACGATTAAAGAATTAGCCGTCGACATTTCTCATGTTTATTACAATGAACTCAAAGATACCAAGCAGTTATTAAAAGCCGCTGAAATAGTACAGCGTTGTAGTGACCAGCTTAGATTAGTATTTGCTCACAACGGTGAACGCGGAGATTGGGGCCAGGCATTATCGCGAAAAGACGTGAGCGGTGCCTTCGAACAACTCAACGTGAATCTTGATTTTATGTACCAAGTCATCAAAATTTCCTTGGGGCGTAGTGAGACTTTGGACAATTGTTTTGAGCGGTTATTGGACGTAAAATCAAGGCTCGACTTATTTAAGCAGGGTAATAAGGTCGGTTTTAGTTTTTGGTATGAAGCTAATAGAGCGCATTTACAACTTAATATTAGTCCGTTATCTATTGCCGATAAATTTAAAGAGCATGCAAAAACACTCGATAGTGCTTGGCTATTTACCTCAGCTACCTTAAAAGTGGATGATAAATTTGATCATTATACGCAGCAACTAGGTATCGGTAATGCACAAACTCTATCACTGGACAGTCCGTTTGATTATCAAAAACAATCATTGTTTTGTGTGCCAAGGTATTTTGCCGAACCATCGCACCCTAATTATATAGATCAATTAGCACAAACGACTCAAACCTTAATTGAAGCAAGTAATGGTGGAGTGCTAATACTCGTAACTAGTTTCTCTACCCTTAATCGCTTACAAGCAAAACTGGCGACACAAATCGATCAAACCTTGTTAGTGCAAGGGGATGACAGTAAACAAGCGTTGCTATCACAATTTGTCGATGATGGTGATGCCGTATTGCTGGCCACTTCATCCTTTTGGGAAGGGGTCGATATTCGTGGGGATGCTTTGAGGTGCGTAATCATAGATAAACTGCCATTTGCTTCACCCGATGACCCACTATTAAAAGCGCGCCTTGATGATAAAAAGAGACAAGGCATTGAAGGGTTTGATGCGGTACAAGTCCCCCAAGCCGTTATTGCTTTAAAGCAGGGGGCAGGTCGACTGATTCGAGATGGTAATGATCGCGGCGCGCTCGTATTATGTGATACAAGAATGATCACCAGACCTTATGGGCGAATTTTTTTACAAAGCCTACCCGATATGAAACGGACTCGAGATTTAAAGCAAGTCATCGATTACCTTGAACAATTACAACAGT
>Ga0209396_1006925_pt1 | contig 10250 bp, 10 predicted proteins | sample GOMGulsemesocosm_6_FD_184638 | JGI IMG/M metagenome (GOLD analysis project Ga0209396, IMG submission 184638) | Methane-oxidizing microbial communities from mesocosms in the Gulf of Mexico - GOM8C Gulf of Mexico (SPAdes) (version 2) | ecosystem: Environmental > Aquatic > Marine > Cold seeps... | reverse complement strand
AATGAGGCATCCATACCACCGTACTTAGAGCGCCATTTATAAAACGTTGAATTACCCATTCCGTGTTCTCTGCACAACTCTGATACTGGAACGCCTGACTCAGCTTGTTTTAAAATCACCAGTATTCGACTGTCACTAAACGATGCTTTTTTCATGTGAATCTCCTTGTAATTAGCATACGAGAAAATTCTACTTATGACTTCTATTATTTTAAGGGGGGATTACCCAGTAAAAACTATACCCAAAGTATCATTTAGAAATTGGGAGTCAGAAGATATAAGGCTTTTTGAAGCAATAAAAGCTATTGATAATATTGAAGATAAGTCGCTCTCTGCAATTGCTATAGCAATTAAGGACAGAGGCCATTTACGAAAAGGTTTGCATAGGTTTCCCAAAACCAAATCAGAGCTCATCAAGCTGGGAAAAATACAACCATAAACAATCAATCCTCAGGAGAAATATATGAATGATTTAAACAAAGTTAAAGAAGCCGATGCACTCATTAAACTAGAAAAAATGTTAGAAGGTCACGATGATATTAAACAAGAAATGGAGTTTTGGATGGAACGCCCAGACTTGGCTCTTAGATGGATGACAACCCCGAAAGGGCCGTTATTAAACCGAACTCCAGAATCATTACTTAATACAGAACCAGGGTCGGTATTAGACATGCTAATTAGGATCAAGACCGGTGATATATCCTAATTACAATCGGTAATAAAAAGCAATTTAGTCGATATACATTTGTAGTCGCATTGAATACAGTTCAAATTTTTCCCTTAAACATAGCGACTGTACAAAAATACAGTATTACTGTATGGTTATTATTTTAGCGTAACATTATGATTTATTTATCTTTCAAATTAGGTTCTTACTGGTATTATGCTCTATATAATGCCCGCTAACTAGATAAGGATATACGATGGCGATAGTTCACCGCTTTGTGATTCACGAACTTTTTAAAGATAAAAAACCTGATGTTGCTAAAGAATTATTAGATATAGGAAATAAAATAATTCTAGATTTAGGCACAGATCTAATAAAAATCAAAGATAATAGAACAGCCGTCCTTTGGGGGCAATTTAAGGGAAACGGCGACTTCCCTTTAAAGCTAAAAGAATTAGACTCTAATTTAACTAAAGATGAGAGAAACACTAAATTTCTTGAGCTTACTGAATCGACAATGGATGCTCTATACGAGGAAATTGTTCATACAAACAGTAAAGGCGGCTACATTTGTTTCATCGAGTATGAATCATATAAAGATACCCGCCTCATGGCTGCAATGATTACCAATACTGCTGGTATTAAGTTGACCAAACTGAAACCCACTACAGAAATTCATGTTGACCTTAGCAAGTTACATCAAGCAGTTGATATTAACGCGAGTGGCTATTTTAAATCATTATCTGAAGATCATAAAAAAAATTATCTGAGCTTTATCGGCAAAGGTAAACATACAGATTACTTCACGGCAGCTTTCGACTGTATTAACAAAATAACCCCAGCTAAGGCAGTTAATAAAGCGCCTGAAGTTTTAAAGGATTTTTTATCCCAATTCGATGTAGATAACGCCACTCAGAAAAGTGCAAGGGCGCAACTTGTTAAGTATTTCACTGATAACATTGATAAAGAAGTCCACCTTTCTAAAATTGATGAAATAGCAGTTGCTCATTTGCCGGCTACGTGTAGTGAAGATGAAAAACAGAGTTTTATAGCATTTAGTAAACAAGAAAAATATGAAATGCCTGCAACATTTCAAGCTCGAAAAAATAATGTAGATAAATTGGCAAAGATCTATTATTCAACAGAGGCTTTTAATCTAAATTTCGACCTGGAAAATATCGGCTTAGTTGGCGTGGAAGGTGACTCTAATAAACCTATTTTATTTAACCAAGAAAATGACGATGTGATTATTAAAGGGCAAATGATTACCACTGAAGTTAGAAACGCAATTTACCAAGTTACTTTACTTAATGGTGAAGAAAAAGATGATAACCAAAAGTTACGAGCTGTTTGATTCAACCGTCAAATTATTTAAATCACTTGAAGAAAATGTTTCTTGTGAAAACGGAGTTTTACGCTTAAGCGGAGAATTACACCTGTCTGAAGAACAGGCATCATTAATAAGTTGTTTGTTTAGTAATAAAAGGTTATTTAGAAAGTTTGAATTGATGATTGATTGGGTGGATGCCGAATCTGGTCACATTGTCACGGGTGCTGAATGTACAGAATTAAAAATTGAGTTTAATTTATATGAAGGTAATAAGTTTAGTTTTTACAATAATGAGCAGGACTTATTTCAAAAACTATCCATTTTTTTGATTCAAGGAAAGGCTCTTCCTGAAAATTACTATTTTATTGAAGAGGACTTTAGAAGTGATAGTGAATTAGTTCGCCCTTCATTGATTAAACTAAAACTTATCACGGAATGGCTTCAATTTTTGACAAAAATTTCCGACATAGATAAAAAGATTGATGATGGTCTAGCTCTTTATTATTTTATAAAAGGTGAAGACGATAAATTTGCTAAGCCTCTGGAAATTAAAATAAATAATATTGATGAGTTAGTCACTATTGATGAGATTTCTTCTGTTGAAGATATTTCAATGTTGATTTCAGAGGATGGAAATGGAAATTTACACCACAGAGATAGGCAATCTTTTTTCAAATTGGCCCTTGTAGATACATTAAAGAAATTAATTACACAAGATTCATCAGGTAACTCCAACACCGTAATTCTGTTCAGTCACTTAGACAAAATTAAAAATGCTTATTATGAGAACTATGATGTCTTTATTCATAATTTTGCAATTGGCGAATTCCAACAACAAGTAGAAGAAAAAGGATTTGATTACGCAGAAAAAATAAGCTCGGTCTTAAATGATATACAGATTCGTCTTTACGCCATTCCAATTGTATTAGTTAGCTTAGGTGCTTTAGCTAAAGTTGATAACATCTATAGTTATTTATTTATCATTAGTGGAGTTGTTATCACCGCGTTATTTAATTATTGGATGATTAACGATCAAGTTTTAAGATTAGAACAGATAGGGAAAAGTAGCTCATTTGCTTTTAGTAAACTGAAAACTCAGGGCTCTGATAAGCTAGAATCCAATGATGTATTAAAGAATTTAGACGCAATAGTTGATAACATCCAAGAAAGAATTACCGATAGAAATACAAAAATTACGTATTATAAGTTTTTTTGTTGGCTGCCAACATTTATTACTCTATTACTTCTATTCGTAAAAGAGAGAAGCGAAATTTTAACTTTTTTTAGTGTTAATTTATCAAACCCTACTATTGATAACTTTTATTGCACTCTAACTGGACTAGTTAAAATCCTACTTTCATTATTTTAAATGATTGGAGTAACCGAGATTTAGAAGTTTTCTGCCATGATTATATGAACTTAAACTCGGAGATCGTCACTATGAAAATTCGTGGTATTACAACAGGTTCAATTTGTCTTCGTTTTAATTAGATCTCAAGTTAAGAACATATACATGTTTTAGGGGCGGGAGACTCTACTTTGTCTTTGTTTTAAATCCACGAATACAAGAAACTGTTGTTAGTAGAAATCATTTAAAACCTCAATATATTACCTCTGTTAGTAAAAATAACAGAGGTAACTTCACTTTAAACGCATAAAATATCGAGCCTTAACCAAAAATACCATCGCCCTGTTGATCGATCATCATTTTAGCTTTGCGTACTGAAATGCTAATACATTCGTCACGGCTTGGGATAATATCTGAGCGGATTAATTGATGCGTCTTTAACTGTGCTTCGGTTTCATCTTGCGGCTTGCTAATAGTCGCGGCTACCCGAAATTGGCCGCCTTCAGCTAGCGGAGTCGGGACAATATTAAACCCTTTATACTCAATGGCCTCTTCTGCTTCGACTTCAGCAGGGTTCTCGCCTGATGCCTTAAATAGGTTTTTAATGCCAGATAATATGCCCATGATGCTCACTTATTTTATTGCGTATTTTATTGAAAAAGTAACAGTCTAAATCCTAACATATTTTTCGTTCGCACTTGGCAGCGATTTTAAACCATTGTTACTCGCTTTTAGTCTCGTGATTAGGCGCTTAACTAGCAGACAAAATCTCAGGTCTCAATTGCGGTTTTTTGGCAGTACGCTCGCTGTATCGATCAACCAAAAACGTATTTTGATCTCGGGTTAAATACGTAAAACGCATTAACTCTTCCATTACATCGACTATACGGTTGCGATAGTCCGACGCTTTCATTAACCCCTCGTCATCAAACTCATTGTACGCTTTAGCGACAGAGGACTGATTGGGTATTGTCAGCATGCGCATCCATCGTCCCAATATTCTCATGTTGTTTAGTGCATTAAAGCTTTGTGAGCCGCCACTTACTTGCATCACGGCAAGCACTTTTCCTTGAGTTGGCCGTACGGCTCCAACGCTCAATGGGATCCAGTCAATTTGTGTTTTCATTGCACCCGACATATTGCCGTGAATTTCAGGCGACGACCAAACTTGAGCTTCTGACCATTGCACTAACTCTCGCAGCTCTAGCACCTTCGGGTCATCCGCTGATTGATTACTATCAAATAACGGCAATCCGTTCGGGTTAAAGAACTTAACTTGTGCCCCCATCGCTTCTAAAATTCTGCCCGCCTCTTCTGCGGCCAAGCGGCTATATGAATTATCTCGTAATGAGCCATATAACATTAAGACACGGGGCTGGTGTGCACTGATATTATTTGAGTGTGGAATAAGGTTAAATTTTTCATCTTGCAAGTAGTTCATCGTCGCTCCAACTAATTAATCATTTACCCATAAGACGGCGCTGGTTTTAAAAAGACGATAAAAAGTCAGCTTTTTTGCTATAAATGACCAAAGAATAAATTTAATCACTCATTTTCGTCTTTATATAAAGTGACTCGTCTAATGGTTGGGCTTTTTTACACAGGATTTAAAGTAACATGAATATTGAAAAAATTTGGCTTGAATACAAAACTGCATTACAACGTTTTTTGCACTCCAAGGTGTCAAATGAAGCCGATGTCGATGACTTATTACAAGAGATTTTAATTAAAACCTATAGCAACTTGAGTACCGTAAAAGATCAAACCAGCATTAAGGCTTGGTTATTCCAAATTGCTAATCACACCATCATTGATTTTTATCGACAAAAAGCCAGAGACACAGCATTAAGAGTAGAAGACACTTGGTATACAGAACAAGACAGCGACGTAACAAATGAGCTCACTGACTGTATTCTTCCATTTATTCACGCGTTGCCTGCAGAGCATGCCACGTTATTACACGCGATAGATATTGAAAAAAAGTCACAGAAAGAATACGCGCAGCACCTTGGCATAAGTTACTCAACCCTAAAATCTCGGGTGCAAAAGAGCAGATCATTACTTAAAGGTGTTTTTGATGATTGTTGCCATTTTAATATTGATGCCAAAGGCAATGTCTTTGATTATGAACGTAAGAACAAATCAAGGGGGCAGGGTTGTAGATGAGCGATATAACCAGTAATTTTCGTGTAGAAATATCGTTAAAATGCCATAAAAAAACCGGTAATGACGATTACCGGTTTTTATTTAATTAACTAAAAATTAGTGGTTTGGCTGTATTGGCCAGTTTGACTAATTAAGACAATTCGTTGACTTCTTTATCGCTGACATCATGTATTTTGGTGTCATCTTGTGCAAGCTCAGCATTGTCTTCACGCAGTGATTTCAACAGGCCGACCATCATCAAGAGAATGACAAAGGTAAATGGCAACGCACCAGCGATACTCGCCGCTTGCAATGCTTTAAGTGCCTCTTTACCACCAAGCAGCAAAATTATTAAGGTCACGAATCCTAATACCATGCCCCAAATAATACGCTGTTGAATCGGTGGACGACGCCCAAACGATAACAAGCGACCAAGCACTAAGGTGCCAGAGTCTGCCGCGGTTACAAAGAACACGACAACGACAAACAAGGCCATCACTTTAGCAACCGTTGCCGCAATACCCGGCGTTAGAACATCAAACGCGGTATAAATCGTGCCCGCATAGTCCCAGTTATTAACCGCGGTATTATAAATGGACATATCGGCGCCATAAATGGACGCATGAATACCGGCAGAACCAATCACACCAAACCAAATAACGGCAACAAGCGTAGGAACTAGCATTACCCCAACGACGAATTCGCGGATTGTTCTACCGCGAGAAATACGCGCGATAAACATACCAACGAATGCAGCCCAAGCCATCCACCAACCCCAGTAGAAGATAGTCCAACCACCTTGCCACGTACGTTCGTCATCGCTACGTGCGGTCCATAATGACATTTCAACAGCGCTCGATACGTATTCGCCTAAGCCCGTTAACGTGCTGGCAATTAAGTAGTTAGCATCACTGGCGACCAGGAAATAGAGAATAATAATGAGACAAATCCAAGTATTAAGCTCAGAGAGTATTTTAATGCCCTTGGCAACACCGGTTGTGGCTGAGAAAGTCGCAATCGCCGTAATGACTACAATTGAGACAATTGTCACCATTTGTGACTTTTCAGCCAGCAGGCCTAACGAGATAAGGCCTGAACCGATTTGCTCAACCCCTAACCCTAAGGTTGTCGCAATACCAAAAATAGTACCGAATACCGCAAGAATATCGACGGTGTGGCCAATAGGGCCATAAATACGATTACCAATCAGTGGGTATAAGGCTGAACGCATCGACAATGGCAAACCTTTACGGAACGCAAAATAAGCCAATGACAAACCAACGATCGCATACATTGCCCAAGCCACCAGACCCCAATGGAAGATGGTTAAACGTAAACCACCAGACGCTGCTTCAGCCACTAAATTGTTTGGAATAGGGAAACCTTCGTCTCCCGGTAATAGCCCTGCACTAAGCGCTGCTTGCTTTGCTTCGAAAAAGCTCGCTACTGCCGCTTTAGCCTCACCGCTTAGGAAAGGGTTACCACCACTCCAGCCACTAGCGAAGTGAATCATTGGTTCGGACATCGAGAAAAACAACATGCCCGCGCCAGTACCACAGCCAAATAACATCGAGAACCAAGCAAAATTGCTGAACTCAGGTCTGTCACTGTCTTGGCCCAGCCTGATCTTGCCGCTTTTTGAGGTTGCGACAAAGACACAAACCACAAACGCTGCCACCATTACGAGAATGTAATACCAACCGAGCGTTTGCTCGATCCAGCTTTTAACGCCTAAAAATTGGCTGCTGGCAGTTTTTCCTAATAAAATAGTATAAAGAATAAATACCGCCACCATGACGATTGCCGTAATGCCAAGGGTAGCGTTTAAACCCTTGAGAATACCTCTTTTTTCAATGAGCTTGTCTAGCTCTTGTTCGCTGTACATAAATTTTCCTAAAGCATGATTATGGTTAAATTATTTTTTGTTCTTGTAATTTTTATTGATCCTCTGCTGTGTGGAAGACACAGCCGACTATTTTAACCTATATAGCTACCATCTTTAAGGAACCTTTATGAATTACTTAGACAACATCCGTATTTTACTGTCCACCTCACCATGATCGATGTAATACCCGCGCAGGTGCCGATCCCCCGTGCTTGGGTCAAATTCGGTGCGACCATGTAACACCCGTTTATTATCAAAAATCATCATTTCACCCGCTTTTAATTTTAGTTTAAGCGCGTATTTGTTTTGCCTAATCCGCTGCATCAAGTTCTGATAAGCGCGATAATAATCAACACATTGCTCATCTTTTGTATCGACACAATCAGCTAAGTGGGCGTTAAAAATAAAGTGCTTTATTTGGCCATCTTCTTCGCTAATAAGCGGATGTGAAAAACGGATATCACAGTGTTGGTCGTGAAAGCGAAATGGCATTTTTCGTGAGCACAACAGTTGATAAAACGTCGGCTCTTCACGGCGTAAGTCTTGTGCAATCGCAAAGCCATCGGCTAATATTGACTCACCGCCTTGGGCATTATTGGTCACACAATGTAAAAATTGATAGCCCGGTGGCATTTCTTGATTTGATAGATCGGTATGTAACGGCAGCCCAACAGCGGTATAAGCTAAATTATTCGGCTCAGCTTTATTAAGTACCTCAAACATCACCCCGAAATTTGTTTCACGCTTAAAACCGATTAAATCACCAAATTGCTCGCCCCCTTGCTCGCTAACTAAATTTGAAACAATCACTAAGCCATTCTTCTTTAAGGTTAATAACATTTCCTTTAAGCCAGCCGCACTAACGCAGCTTAGCGCGCTAAATTTAGCGGGCATAACATCGCCAAACCAGCAGTTAGTAGTCGTTGCTGCCGGATCAGTTAACTGACATGCGTGAGCATAATCTTTCAGCAATTTATTTGGGAACAACGATCGGTTTTTTTCATTGGGCCATTGCAAGCTAACACCCTGTTGGTCAAAGCTAATATCCGATGGTTCTAGATCTATCGAGATCTGGGTTAGGTCAAATTGACGCTCTGCCGTTTGTGGATGAAAACCAGATGGATCGACATCTCTTAACCAAATATAGGGATAAAAAGAATGGTTATTATCGAGCCAAGTTATTTGTAGAGCGCCCAAGGCGCTTTGCACATGTTTAATCACAGGAGTAAGTATCCAAAATAAGAATGGTCATAACGAAGATTAAAAATACCAACCGCCTCAATTAACCGTTACAGCAGCGGCATGAAACGTAAAAAAGACAACAGTTCGTATAATTGACTGAGAGATTATTCAGTACAAAAGTGCGGGGGTGGCCACCAATCGTGGCGTTTAATATAAAGCGGGTTAAAATTCATGCTCTATATTTACCTTTATTTACTACGCGGGTCAATCTACAACGCAGGGTAATAAAGAGCTAACGCGCGGCACGGTTCAATTAATCGCTATTTACGCGTTAGCGTTAGATTTATATTCGTGTCGTTTTTATTTATTGTGCCCGGTTGTGAATTACGCTAATTTAAACTCCTGTTTAAATTTTGAAGTAGCCCTAACACGCCATGATATCTCAGCAGTCCTTATTTATTGAAAACGACAACCATCGCATTCACATGCGTTATATTTCGCCAAGTCAGCCAACTGAGTTACCGCCGGTGCTCATGCTCCATGGTGCAATTGAAGATGGTCGTATTTTTTACTCTAAGTCAGGAAAAGGCCTTGCGTGTACGATTGCACGTGGCGGTTACCCTGTTTATGTTATTGATTTACGCGGTCGCGGCCTCAGTACACCGAGCATTGGTGAAGATAACAATCATGGTCAACTTGAAGGCATAGTCGAAACATTGCCGCAATGTCACCAATGGGTGCTAGCGCGCCATCCCGATCATCAAAAAGTACATTGGGTGGCGCATTCATGGGGCGGTGTATTAATGGCATCAGCATTAGCAAGATTACCGCAATTACAGCAAACCGTAGCATCTCAAGTGTTCTTTGGCAGCAAACGAACGATCGAGCAATGGAGCTTTGAACGCGTTATTAAAGTGGAGTTTTTATGGAAGCGATTTGGGCCTTGGATAGCAAAACGTAAAGGACATTTTCCCTTTAAACAATGGAAATTAGGCAGCGACAACGAAACTTATTTGTCGATTCAAGAAAGCCAGCTATGGGTAAGAAAATCGCCGTGGGCCGATCCGCGTGATAATTTCGATTATGGCGCTAGCGCTAAAAAAACGGCATGGCCACCTACGTGGTTTATTGCGGCGAAAAATGACACTTTACTTGGGCACCCTGACGATGTGCGCCGCTTCGCGCAAGAAGTTGGCAGCGGAAAAATGACCATTTTGTCTAAAGCCAATGGCAATGCACGTGACTATGATCATATTGATATGTTGACTCACCCGACCGCAGTAGATGACTATTTTGGCGACGTGATTGTTTTTATGCAACAAGCCAACGCATGAGTAAACTGCACCTTTGAATTTAATGAACTTCAACTTGGTGTGAATTTGGGACAGGTTGAACTTGGGACACGCATAAAAATATTACTGATATTCAATGGGTATTGTTTCAAAGCTGTTTTCAGCAGCATCCGATCATCAATAAACAAGCGAGCGAATCACTTAATAAATTAGCCAGCCCCTGCGCAATAGCATTGCGCCATTAAAGATAACGTGACAATGATTTTACTGGATGAAAAAAAATAGCCACCGAGTTAATCGGTGGCTAATGTCTGAAATAATATGACTTGATTAATGCATCTTGAAAAGCGTGCTGATTAGCGCTCTTTTACATAGGGAACACCAATTGCCTTGGGTGCAATC
>Ga0209396_1006921_pt1 | contig 10254 bp, 7 predicted proteins | sample GOMGulsemesocosm_6_FD_184638 | JGI IMG/M metagenome (GOLD analysis project Ga0209396, IMG submission 184638) | Methane-oxidizing microbial communities from mesocosms in the Gulf of Mexico - GOM8C Gulf of Mexico (SPAdes) (version 2) | ecosystem: Environmental > Aquatic > Marine > Cold seeps... | reverse complement strand
ACAGCAGACATCTATCGTACATGTGCAAAATCATGCGTAGCGACGGTCTTGAGCCAATTCAAGCGGCATACGATAAGATCACCAATAAGTATAACCAAGCAACGGTTGAATTAGCGAAACTAGAAATAGTACGTGATGAACTGATTGCCGGTGGTGACGAAGCGATCTCAACATTGATGGAAACTTATCCAGATGCTGATCGTCAGAAACTACGTCAACTTATTCGCCAAGTGAATAAAGAACTGAAAGCTGAAAAGCCGCTTAAAGCAGCAAAACCAAGCAAAGAAATCTTTAAACACCTACGCGAGATTGCTGGTCTATAACATTAATCTGCCATCTCGGCCTATTTGATATTTAACCAGTACCAACAATAAAGCCCTAACAAGTCATTTATATACTTGCTAGGGCTTTATTTTTATCAACTGCACTGCACATTACTACAACACACTACAACACAGTACAAATAGCAAATTAGCTACCAGTGCCACCTACCGTCATGCTATCTAGTTTCAATGTCGGTTGACCAACGCCTACCGGAACACTCTGACCTTCTTTACCACAAATACCCACACCTTTATCTAATTCAAGATCGTTACCGACCATAGAGATGTGTTGCATTGCTTCATGACCATTACCGATCAAGGTAGCGCCTTTAATTGGCGTGGTGATCTTACCATTCTCAATTAAATACGCTTCAGATGCCGAGAATACAAATTTACCCGAAGTAATATCAACTTGACCACCACCAAAGTTAGGGGCATAAATACCCTTCTCAACCGTGCTGATGATCTCTTCTGGTGTATGCTCGCCAGGTAACATATAGGTATTGGTCATACGTGGCATAGGTAAATGGGCGAATGATTCACGACGACCATTACCCGTAGACTCCACACCCATCAAGCGTGCGTTAAGTTTGTCTTGCATGTAACCTTTCAAAATACCGTTTTCAATCAGCATGGTATTTTGTGTTACCGTACCTTCATCATCGATATTCAATGAACCACGACGGTTTTCTAATGTGCCATTATCCACAATAGTACACAGTGAAGAGGCTACTTTCTCGCCAATCTTACCCGCGTAAGCAGACGTGCCTTTACGGTTAAAATCGCCTTCTAGGCCATGACCTACGGCTTCGTGTAGTAATACACCAGGCCAACCGGCACCAAGTACCACAGGCATAGCACCAGCGGGTGCATCAATTGCGTCAATGTTTACCAATGCCTGACGCACCGCATCTTTTGCATAGCTAAATGCACGCTGTGTACCATCAACATCATCTAAGAAATAATCAAAACCATAACGACCACCGCCGCCAGCACCGCCACGTTCACGTTTACCGTTCTTCTCAATCAACACAGAGCAGTTCATGCGTACTAATGGACGTACGTCTGTCGCCAGCGTGCCATCCGTTGCCGCAACTAATATTTCTTCGTATACCGCAGATAAACTCACGCTCACTTGCGTTACATGCGAATCTAATGAACGCGCGTACACATCAACTTCGTGTAAAAGATCAATTTTACGCTGTCTTTCCATGCTTGCTAAAGGATCTAACGGCTGATAGATTTCACTACCTTGTGGTTTGCTCCAGGCTTTAACTTTACCTTCGCCACCGCTTGCCGCAATACCACGTGCCGCTTTCGCAGATTGAGTTAATGCGTTTAAACTGATCTCGTCAGAATAAGCAAAACCGGTTTTCTCGCCCGATACTGCACGTACGCCGACACCTTTCTCGATGTTAAACGAACCTTCTTTAACGATACCGTCTTCTAATCCCCAAGACTCATGTTTGCAAGCTTGGAAATAAAGATCACCATAATCAAGTTGATTACCCATCAATAATGATAATGTATTCTGCAGCTTATCTAAGTTTAGATCCGCAGGCAGTAAAATTGAATTTTCGACTTGTTCAAATCTCATCTGAGTTGTTACTCTTTATTTTTCAAGCTCGCCGTAAAGCGCGCGTGTTGTAAAATCGGTATATCAGTACGTACTTGTACTAACTTATGTTTGTCTAATCGCGCACAACTAATGCCGCATGCAGATGTCTGCTGTGCCAAGATTTCGCCCCAAGGGTCTAAGATAACAGAATGGCCCCAAGTATGACGGTTATGGCCGTGATCCCCCACCTGATTCGCCGCTAACACATAACATTGATTCTCTATTGCTCTGGCTTGTAACAAGGGTAACCAATGTGCTTTTCCTGTCGTATAAGTAAAGGCAGCGGGCAACAATAATACATCGACATCGGCAGCACTGAGTGCACGGAATAATTCCGGGAACCGTAAGTCATAACAAATCGCCATGCCAAAAGTAATATTACCGACAGTAAAGGTCGCGATTCGATCGCCGGCAATAAAGCTATCTGACTCTTTGTACACTTGTGCCGTTAATTCTGTCTTAGCTTGGTTATCACTCGTGGCAACGGATACTGCTGGTACATGCGCATCAAATAAGTGGATCTTATTGTAATGTTGCACCAATTCCCCATTGGGGTCAAATGCTAAACTGGTAGTATAAATACGATCATCAATATCACTAAGAATAGGGAAAGAACCCGCAACCAGCCAACATTGATACTGCTTAGCCCAGTTGGCAAGTTGCTGTTGAACCGGACCTTCACCTAAGGCCTCCGCATGGGATAAATAGTCATCACGATGGGAGAATAACGCAAAGTTCTCCGGTAATAATACTAGAGTTGATTCAATGCTGGTATCAATCTGTGCCAGTTGCGCAGCCACATACGCTAAGTTTGCTGCAATATCAGCACCGGAGGTCATCTGTATCGCCACTAATTGCATCATTTATTCCTTGTTCTTTTAGGCCCGGCAGCATTAATCAGTTTATCAGGCACAGTAATCGCTTGTTGATTACGTTTTACTTCGGTAAATACCGGATTTTCAAAATCGCCACTGACGTTAAATTTAAGTTCAGTGATCACTTCTACCACCGGTTCTAGTAATTTAGACAGTGCAAAAACAGCTAATGCCGTGGTTGGCGTTACCGCAAACGCAGTCAATACCGGTAAACTCGAAGTCACATCCGGGAAGAAGCTTAAATTATAATTGATGGTCTCGGTAACTAAATCAATATAACCGTTACCAGTAATTTTACCGCTACTCGAATTAAGTACAAAATCTTTATTGTTAATCGCGCCATCGGCGATCTGCAACGATGCCTGCATTGAGGAATAAGGTAAACCATCGTTAAATACATCACTGAAGTCTAAACTTAATCGCTTCACTAACGACTGTAAACTCAGCACGCTTAAAAAGCGGGTGCCCTTGTCACTGACATTCGAGATCCGCCCAGCTTGGGTTGTTATCGTCGCCTTACCCTTAAGTGAGCCGACATCAACATTGAAAGGCTGATCTTGCCAAGCTAAACGAAAACTGACCTCAGCAGGCGTCTTCGCTAACGGACTAATGAGCCCTAAACCCGTCATAAATTCTTCGATACTCTTGGTTTTTAATTCACCTTGCAATTGTGTTGCTTGCTTGCCTTGCTCATCAGTAAACCAGCGGCCCGTCATCGCTACCGTTGAATGTTCCATATCAACATCAAGTGCTTTAAGTGTTAATCCAGACGCGCTCTTAGTCACTTCTGCAGATGTACTACCTAAATTAATTTGCCCCAGAATACAGGCACCACAATTGAAGTTAAAACCGGGCACATCTTGCCAGACGAATGTTGTTGATTTGCTTTCTTGCACTGCATCCGTTACATCTGACGGTAACACCAAATCAGGTAAATAGAGATAATCAAAGTCTATATTTATATTGCCGACATCCGGAATGACAACCGCACCATTAAACTCACTCGCTTTAAGCTCTATACCCCAGTTACGATAACCTTTGGTCGCCGTTATCGTTAAATCACCCAAAGGCTGTTGATAGTAAGTCGTCTTTGCTACCGCGACTTTAATTGACGATAAGGGCTCTACTGCACTACTCACATCAAATTCACTATCAGGTAAACCGCCATACCATGATTGCCACTCGGCGATATCAACAGTATCAACATTAACCACGATCGCATTCGCGGTATCACTGATCAGCAGTTTGTCAGCATTGCCAATTTGTACTAACGATTGGATCAAGGCTAATTGCTCATCGGCGTAATTAACCTGCCCAGAGAAATACAAGATATCACTGCTATTTAACTGGATATGGGCTTGTTTATCATTACCAACAACTGAAATATCGGTTGGCCAATCCTGACTAGCCCCTTTTGCCAACGGTAACGGTAAATCGAGTTCAAACTGACTCAGATCACTTTGCACATCAAATTCATAATTAAAGCCTTGCTCCGGAAAGCGCATATTTAATGTACCTTTCCAGTTCACATCACCAGACACGTATTGCTGGTATGCGGGCATTAACTGTGCCATTACCTTGTCACTAGACCAACGTCCAGCCAGTTCAACATTCACTTGATAATCACTACTTTTTTGCACAGTACTAAAACTAACAGCAAGCGGCTCACCGAGTAAATTGGCAGTTAATGGCGCAGATAACAGGCCATCATCAGAAAATTTGAAGCGACCATTCACATCCGTCAAGGTTAATGCTAGTGCGGGTAAGTAAATACTGTCATCGACCAAATCTATTTCACCTTTGACAGTGACTTGATCATCAACGGTGAATGGAATAACCAGATCGAGTGTACCGGTTATATCACCGCTAACTTGCAGACTGTTTAATGCCGCCGTCACTTCTGGTAACGGACTTAAATCAATAAGCGTTTTGGCTTTGTTACCGGTAGTTTTAAACTCAGCCTGAATACCAAGCGCTTTAACATCACCTAACGTTGGCAGCTGTAAATCAACGCGCGATAACGCGACTTGCTCCAAGTTACCTTTTTGAGATGACATAAATAAATCATCATTCTGAAATAATAATTCGAGCTGTAACTCGGTTAAGCTTGGCCATTGTGGATCAAATTTAAACTCAGCATCAACGACATTTAAGCGCGTTTGAAATATGCCATCTCCTTGAGAATAAGGATAATTGGCAAACTCACCAAACCATAATAATTGGCCATTATCCGCATGCCCTTGCTTTAACGCGCCGCGGAGGTAATCAATGAGTGTTTCCCCCATATACGCCGTAGGGTAATAGTAATAGGCTTTACTGGCATCGCGTAATTTTAAATCGCCAGCAAGACTGAGAAATGGATTTGCATTGACCGGTATATCTAATAACAATTGACTATCGAGCACTAGTTCTGGGGTATCAACAAATACCTTATCGGCGATAATCTCAATACCAGTGCGGTTATCAGTACCGACTAAATCATTATTGCCATAGCGATGCCAAACCAGGTCCGTAGCAAACTGATTAACCCGAATATCATGGTCTAAGTATTGTTTTAGATCTAATACCGCATCCTGCATAGCAATGCTGACCTTGCCGCTATTTAAGTTACCCGTTACCGCAATATCGACATTTTCGATACCCGGTAAACCCTGCCAACTTTGTAACTGCAGATCATTAACTTGTAACTGATAACGTAACTGAGTCCAATCTTGCATTGGGATCTTCAGCTTAATGTCACGTACTAGGCCATGTGGATATAGGGTTTTAAGATCATTAAACAAGGCTTCATCAACATGCCGTGACAAAGCCACTATCGGTGCCAATTTAGACAATTCGACTTGATTAACAAAAGCAAACAGTTCATTGCCTTGCTGTCTGAATTGTAAATCAAGCTGTGGCCAGACAATACCATTCGTCACGAGCGCTAAATCACGACTATCCAATTGCCAACCAGCATCAGTTAACTGCCATTCTAGCTCTCCGCCCCATATATTCAGGCTTTGCTGGAGATCGGCACTTTTCCACGTAAATGCTGACGGTTGTAACTGTAATAACGCCGATGTCGGTTTATTGTTAACAATGTCAATCCAACTTTCAAAACTTAATGCGCCTTGTTTTAAGCCTTCTCGTTTAAATAATACCTTTTCAAACCAACTGGACAAACTCATGTTCTCGGCTTGCACATAAACCTGGCCACTGACATTAGTTAAATCATGTTTAGCACTGGTAACATCAACCATGATACGTAAATTGTTATCATCAATATCATCATTAATGTATGCCCAACCTTCACCTCGATGACGATTGCCTTGATTTAACCAGGCAAACTCTGGAATATGAATGACTTTTTCTTCACCCGCAGGTGTTAATACCCGTAGATTACTGTTGGTTAATTCGAAATGCGTCAGTTGACGGAAAAATACATCAAGCAGACGGGTTAATTCGGGAGAGGCAAGTTTAGTGTCTTGTTCGTCAGAGTCCTGAAACGGGGAAATGGGTAATTTTATCTGCACGCCATCTAAAATAAGATTATCAACTAGCAGTTTTCTTTCTAATATACTATTCCAAAAATCAATGCTGATCTTGATACGTTCAACGTCAAAATCATACGGTAATGACTCATCAAACTTAACATCTAAGGTATTAACGATTAATACCGGGCCGAATTTATACCAGCCCGCATCAATGCTTTGTACTTCAATACTCACCGCTTGATCAGCAACCAGCCAATCAATCACGCGATCATGATATTGATTCAGGTAGGGTAAACTCGCCCTGAGCAGGCTAATCGAAACTGCAGAAAAAACAGCTAAGCAGGCAAAAGTATAAAGGCATATTTTACCACATCTTCTTAGCCAATTTTGTTTCCCTGCCACGTTACATCATTACCACATCAAATTGCTCTTGCAAGTATTGTGGTTCAGGTTTTATCTTCACCTGTTTACCCATGAATAACTCCAATTCAGCAATACTGTGAGACTCTTCTTTTTCAATATATTCAGCAACCGCAACAGAGGCATAAACGTTAAACTGATCCGCATCATAAGCACGATTAACACGGGTTACTTCCCGGAATATTTCATAGCATACCGTTTCAACTGTTTTCACCGAACCACGGCCATCACACGTTGGACAATCCGAACATAATACATGCTCTAATGATTCGCGGGTACGTTTACGAGTCATCTCGACTAACCCCAACGCCGAGAAATCATGAGTATTCGTTTTAGCGCGATCATGACTTAATGCGGCCTCTAAACACTCCATCACCCGACGGCGATGCTCAGAACTTTGCATATCAATAAAATCGATAATGATAATGCCGCCCAGATTACGTAATCTCAGTTGCCTGGCAATCGCTTGGGTTGATTCCACATTGGTATTAAAGATAGTATCTTCAAGATTACGATGACCGACAAAGGCACCGGTATTAATATCAATCGTGGTCATCGCTTCAGTTTGGTCGATAATTAAATAACCGCCCGATTTTAGTTTCACTTTGCGCTCAAGCGCACGCTGGGCTTCATTTTCAACATCGTACATTTCAAAGATAGGACGTTCACCGGTATAGAGTTCTAACGCACTAACTAATTCAGGCACATAGGATTCGGTGAATTCACATAACTCAGTATAAGCAAGACGCGAATCGACACGGATCTTATCCAGTGGCGAACCAACAAAGTCACGAATAATGCGGAATGCTAATGACGGATCTTGATACAACATACTGGCACTTGGATTACTTCTCTGGCGCTGTAGTACTTTGGTCCATAAACGTTTTAAATAAGCGATGTCTTGTTCGATTTCTTTATCACGTACGCCATCTGCTGCAGTACGAATGATATAACCGCCTAATTCATCAATCTGCGCTTCAGTAACACGTTTTAAGCGACTACGCTCTTCTTCACAATCAATACGTTGTGAGACACCCACATGAGAGCTGCCCGGCATAAACACTAAATAACGCGAAGGCAGGGTAATATCAGTAGTGAGACGCGCACCTTTAGTACCCATAGGATCTTTCACCACTTGCACGGTGATATCTTGACCTTGACGCACCAGTTGAGAAATATCAGCGACTTTAAAATGCTTTTTTTCACCCGCGGCAACACACTCGGTATGCGGGACAATATCCGATGCATGTAAGAATGCCGCTTTATCAAGACCAATATCAATAAATGCAGCTTGCATGCCTGGTAATACCCGACTTACTTTACCTTTATAGATATTACCCACGATGCCACGTTTAGCTTCACGTTCTACATGTATTTCTTGTAATATGCCATTTTCAATCAAGGCAACACGTGTTTCGCTCGGGGTAACATTTACTAATAACTCTGTCGTTAGACCCATATTATTTAGCCCTTCATTACTTATTCTGCTCTGCCTTAAAGGCTTGAATTAATTGCTCGGTTTGCATTAATGGTAAGCCGACAACAGCGCTATAGCTGCCGCTCATATGGCTAACAAATTTACCTGCAATACCTTGAATTGCATAACTACCGGCTTTATCGAGCGGTTCACCCGTCTGCCAGTAATCATGTATTTCAATCGCTGATATCTCTCTAAACTGTACTGTCGTTGTCACAACCTCGACCCAGCAACGGCTGTTATCGGCAAGCGCAACGGCGGTCATCACTTGATGTTCATGACCTGACAATAAACTTAACATCCGTACTGAATCCGCTTCATCAACCGGTTTTTCTAATACTTGTCCGGCATAGACTACGATAGTGTCAGCACCTAATACTAGGTTGTTAGCGGCGGCATTAGGATTAACCTGTGCTTTATTAGCATTGATTAGCGCAGCAACACCTGCTTGCGCTTTATCCCGCGCCAGGCGTGACACATAATCAGGGGCTAATTCGCCCACTTGTTGTTGCTCTTCGACATCAACGGATAATACCGAGAATTCAACGCCAATTTGGGTTAATAACTCACGGCGACGTGGAGACTGCGACGCTAAATACATATTTATCTGTTTCATCTTATTATTTTCTACTCAATTAAGCTATCTTCAGGCCATTATCTAATCGCAAATTGGCGACGAATCTTTCGTAAAATCAAGAATATCCATGGCCATATTAACATCGTGGTTAAGATTGACCATAAGTACATAGGTGTTATTGAGATGTCGAAAAGTAATTTTTCAGCCCAGAATATAATTAACTTATTGAGCATCACTAAGAAGCCAACAATTAATGCTTGCTGCCATAACGATATATTCCGGATCAAACGATGATTCATCACGATAATATAGACAACAATAGACAAGGCCAAGGAGTGGATCCCTAAGGGAGCACCTAATAACAGATCCAGCGTTAACCCGGTGATCCAGGCATAACCAATACTCACACGATACGGCAGTGCCATACACCAATAACCTAATACCAACAGCACCCAATCAGGCCGGAAGCTATCTAGCGGTTCCGGGACAGGCAATACGGTAAGTAATAATGCGAGAATTAAGGTAAGGATTAATTTAAAACGACCGTTTGCAGGCGTCATAGAGCCTTCTCCTTGTTGGTTTCATCAGGCGTAGTATCCGTCGTCTTAGCTTCATCATCCCAAACTAATAACACATAACGTATCCGCTCTAGCGCCACAACGGGTTTCGCTTCAACTTGTGCGTAAGGCTGACCAATCTGATAATTAAACTCAGAAATAGTGGCGACCGGATAGCCTTCTGGGAACACGCCCCCCAGACCTGACGTTACTAATACATCACCAACTTGAATATCGGTACTGTGTGGTACATAAGGCAAGTTAAGACCGTTTAACTCACCGCTACCATTGGCAATCGCACGAATATCATTACGCTGCACGCGCACCGGAATTCCATGACTAATATCAGAAATCAGTAATACTCGGCTGTATGTGGCAGCCACATCAACAATTTGTCCCACCACACCTTGTTCGTTTAATATCGGTTGGCCAATATAAACACCATCTGTTGCGCCTTTATTAATCACCACTTGCAGTGAAAACGGGTCGGAATTAACAGTAATGATTTCAGCTACTAACTTACGCTGGTCAGAATGAACTGGCGAATTAAGTAACGCACGTAGACGTTTATTTTCTTGTTTTAGATGCTTGAATTCCAACAACTGGACTTGTTGAATGAATAATTTGTCTTTTTGTTCTGCCACTTTTTTTCTTAAATCCCGGCGGCTGACAACTGTATTTGATACACCTTTAAGCATTTCACTGGGAATATCTGCGACATAAATTAACGGTGATACCGCAGTATTTAAATAAATACGCACATTTGAAAATGAATCAAATTTTGAATCAAACACAATTAATGACAAAGAGGCGATAACCGCAAGGAATAGGCGCAGTTGTAAAGATGTTGAAGTAGCAAAAATAGGTTTCATTAGATGGTATTCTCAAAGGATGGCGCGTCCGCCATCCTATAGGATTATTTAATCAGGGG
>Ga0209396_1006912_pt1 | contig 10269 bp, 9 predicted proteins | sample GOMGulsemesocosm_6_FD_184638 | JGI IMG/M metagenome (GOLD analysis project Ga0209396, IMG submission 184638) | Methane-oxidizing microbial communities from mesocosms in the Gulf of Mexico - GOM8C Gulf of Mexico (SPAdes) (version 2) | ecosystem: Environmental > Aquatic > Marine > Cold seeps... | reverse complement strand
AGAGCATTAGTATAAAGTTTGATGCCTTGTGTGTTATTGATATAAATTTTCTTATGTGATTAAGGCCAAGAAAATACGCAAATCGGAATTTTAGTATGATTCAGTCTAACGTCTGCTTCAAGCTCAAAGCGGCCTGTTAAATCTCATTCTAGAATGCTAACTTTTTCCACAAAGTTGACCCTATACAACGGAGTAAATATAGCGGTTCAGACTAGGTTTTTTTATTATTACTAATATCATTGTATCGGACATAAATATGACTTAACAATAAAAATTCATCATGTTTATTACCCTGACTAGACGAATTAGTACCAAGAAATAAAAATTAACTTATATGGATATATAAGTCTGCACCATCTTCACCAGCTATACGTTCTAGCATTACCCCAAAGGTACTATATATAGATTCTATAGCATTTGTGACTTCATTAAAGGCATTATATTCTTTTAACTTTCCGTCGTCGTAAACGACTTTTAAAGCGAGTAATGACTCCCCTAAAGCTAAAAAATTCTTTGATAGTTTTGATTCAGATAAAAGTACATAGAGGCTTAAGAATTGCTCTTGAACATTGATGTTCATTCCATGTATGTAGCCGTGAGCATATGCGTACATGTTTACGATGAGCTTAACTCTATCTTTTACTGCTAAATGCATTTCATCAATCGAAATCAAACCAGACTTACGCCTACTAACAAAATTGTTGATCTCGCTTGGAACTTCATTAATAACTTTCTCTAAAGTCGCTAGTGTCTCTATTACAAGCTCATCTGGAGCGCTAGGTGTCGACTCAAAGTTAGCTAAATATTCTGACCAAGCACTAGTTGCCAGCATCAAGAGGGCATCATCATAGCTCCCGATAGATTTATTTTGATCTAAGTCAATCAAGGTGTTTTTTTCATGGATATGTACAAGCTCATGATGAAGTCGATGTAGGACGGGGCGTATGTTACTTTCATTTATTGATATAGAACCATCTTCCTGAAACCACTCACTATAAAAATCGAAGGACAGAACTAATGCGTGTTCATCCTGTTGCTTATTTTTACCTATCTTTGAAATCACTTTCCCAATGGCTCTAGCTTGGTCATTGTTCGTATAAGTACTCTGTAAACGATGTTGGTATTCAGAAGTTATGTTCTGCAAAGCAGACGGAAAATCTGCGGATACAATAACTTGTCGGAGTTTTGAAATATTAAGACTATATTGTTCTTCAAGAACTTTGATAGCTGTTTTAGTTGAGTACCCTACATTATTTGCATCATCTTCTGTATTAAAGCCTTCTAATGAAATACTAAGATCTTGTTCCAAAGTCACACCTCTACTTTAACTAGTTTTAAGTACTTATGGATAAAAAATGAGACATCCATAATCACTATATCAGAAAGGAAAATAATTCTTAATTCATTAGAACATATAAAGCAATAAATTTGAGGTTAACGTCGGCAATGCGCACTTTAAAGTCATCCCAATCTAATTTCATGACTGGCCGCTTTGGTGACTCAGGAGCTAGTCACAGTGATGTTTAATCGGGTTGGTGATGAATGACTCCTGCAAGCTCATTGCTGCCGTTGGTATTTGGGTCGATGTTGGTAAGGGATTAGGTTTAGTATCGGTAGTAGCGCTCTAGAGAGTACTGTTAGCCCGAGTCTGGTTACATTCCTCACAATCAATAACTCTGACCTTTTTGATTGGTAGATTGCGGTTCATTATCCTAAATGAACCGCCCTGTGCGGATCCGCATGCAGGGTGGTGTGGGGGCTGGAGATTAGAGATCTCTGGCTACCCGATTACAAGTACCTTAGTCAGCAATTGTATTAAGGTTTCATCTATATAAGCCAGTCAAACCATCAAGCATCATAAATTGTGATTTTTTTCCTTGCTTTATATCGCCCTCATGATTAAATCGATTTGTACTATTAACAAGAATACAATGTTCTTTTGCACGAGTTATTCCTACAAAATGCAAATTCAAATCCTGTTCCCAGCTAGCAAACATCTCATCATAACAACCTCTTATAAATTCTCTTTTGGGCATTATCCAGTCGTAAAGATCTAGATGAAAAACAACATCAAACCCTAGACCCTTAGATTTATGTAGTGTCATGATTTGAACTTCATTTTTATTTTCAGGCATGTATTGCTTCAAAATGTTTTTATCCGCTAGCACGCGCTCTAAAGCGTTCACTTCAATCTCAATAACCTTTTCACCCAAAATTTTGTGCGTCAACTCTAAGATTGCATTTTTTATAGTTGAACTGTCGCGATCAGAAATTGATTTAATCGAAGCCCTCAAATCTTTCAAGCTTGATGGTGAAAAAGAAGAATAATGTTCGACCACCTCAACAACATCATTAATTAATATCTTATGATCCAAATAATAAGCCAACAGACTGCTCATTAATTTAGTTTTTGAAGTATTAATGAGACTCAGTGGATTTTCGCCAAATATCCTATTTGGGACTCCTAGTTTTGTTTCAAGGAGAGAAAGACTATTATTATTCCGCACTAAAACAGCTATATTTGAAAGTGATTGTACGATTTTATCAGCAAGTAACTTATTGATACTTTCAGTCAAAGACTCTGCCACATCATGTTGTGTGCCATTTAATACCCATTGATAAACTCGAATATCGCTTGTGGGCAATAACAAACAATTACTGTCAAAAATACGATTTGCATAATTAACAATTGAAGGATGGCACCGATGATTAACATTTACTATATGATGCTCAAATACTTCAGGTTTTGTAATTAGAGATTGAATATACTGAGGATCACTTCCTCGCCATGCATAAATAGACTGATTTACATCCCCTACAGCTACTGCCTTCAAGCCAAGATCTAATAGGCTAAGGAACAACTCATGTTGTGGTTGAGATGAATCTTGATATTCGTCAATATACAGTGACGTATACTTAGAACTTATATAATTCCTACAAGCTAAAGAGTTAGTAACTATTCGTACAGCAAGAACACCAATTGACTCTAGAAGAATGATTCCATTATCGTGTAACAATTTGAATTTATTTTCATAGGTTATATAGTCATCAGTGTTAAATTCATTTCCAATTTCATCTAACGGTGGCAAGCCTATTTTTAGGTTTTCATTCAGATCGTTATATGATTTACACTCAACGGTATAATCTGACTTTCCATATAATCTCGATATAAATGGGAATATTAACTCGGACAAACAGAAGTGATCTATTGTTCCAAAGAAACTTGATTTTGTATCTAATCCGCCTTGCTTACATCGTTGCTTTAACTCTTTACTGGCTTTAACAGTAAAAGTGATACCTATAACGCCTTTATACCCTTGCAAGTCAACAACTTCTCGTCTTATTTTTTCAACGATAACGGATGTTTTACCACTTCCAGGGCAGGCAGTGATAACCATATTAGATTTTGATTCTATCGCTGCACTTTGATCTGGCGTAAACTCAAAACCTATCATTTTATTTCACTCCTTCAGCGATTCTTTTTGCGTGAATTAATGGTTGAATTAATAAGCCTGTATTAATATTTTTCAACTGTTTTTTATGAAGCACCAAAAACTCCCGCATCCGAATTGCTTTCTGTGCTTGCAGGTACTTTATTGCTTCTGATATATCAGTTTTATTTGTATACCCTAATAGTTCGTTAGGTAATTCCAAGGCAATATCATATTCAAGATCTACTTTTGAAAGGTATAATCCTAGAGGATTTATTATATTAGAAACAGTTGCCCAAACTCCATTTTGAACGAGGCTCAGAGGTGTCGTTTGTATTGTATAATGGGGATATGGCGCTAACCCCCCAATGTTTAAACATCGATTAATTCCGGCTAGATTTTTAAGGTCTTTATATGGCACTTTAGATACATCATTATCTGTTCGCATTACCCAAGGTATTTCAAGAGCATCTAGTATTTTTCCGTAGACATCAAATTGAACCCCGTCAACACAGAGAATAGATATATTAAAAAAATCTAAATCAATACCTGTTGAATATGCAAGCTCCTGATAAAACAGCTGCTCAGAAGGGCCTTCAACCAGAAAAACGCAATGTGCAAAAAACGCTTCCGCAGGTAGAATGCTCATTCTGTAGCCTAGATTATCCCAAGCAGTACTAATACAATCAGAACATCCATTATTTGCGGCATAGCTATTGCCAGATTTACTTGTAATACGCACAATTGAATTTGGTTTATATCTAGCAGCTATTTGAGGTGAATGACTAGTAATGATCGTTTGACCTGGCAACTCTTTTATCAAGTAATCAGCCAACTTTCTCTGTTGATGTGGATGAAGATGCGCTTCTGGCTCCTCTACACAGTAAAAAGTCACTTCGTGAACAGGGTCAAACTCTCTTTCACTTTTTGCTTTCCATAATGCTAATAGAATTTGATTATCTCGCCCATCGCCACCGAGCATTAGCTTCGCCCCAGCGCTAGAAGCACCGAGCTCTAAATTATCAATAAATTGATGTACTTTGATTGCCCCAGAGTCTAGATGTACTGCATAGTCATCATAGCAATGTGAAAGTTTTTTCAATTCATCATTCACTAAAGATGTTGACTCTTTTACATAATTTAGACGCCTTACTCTTTCATTAATAACATTCAGTCCTCTTGATATTTTACTCAGCTGTAAATCATCGTTTGAGGACTCTATAGTGTCACGGCTTTCTTTGGATAAATTAAGTAATTGTTTCTTCTCAATATCGATGAATTTTTTCAAATCACGTCGTGATTTTACATACCTTAAATTAATATATTTTAGGTAATAGCGACTAGGTATTTCTTCGAGGTTTGCTTCGTCGCTACCGATATATATTTTATAATCAAAACTGTCGTCCGCTACGAATTTAAAAATGGAACAACTATCATCACTCACGTGACCTTTTAATGAAGATAAAGCGGCATCTTCATTAATGTCTTTAAAAAAGATCGTAATTGAATATTGGCTGGATTGGCTTCCATCTTCAAATATATGAAAATCAGTGGATTGTGGTTCAATATCTCTTTCTGAAAGAGATTTGTCGAGTAATACTCTAATGGCATAGATTAGGTTAGTTTTTCCGACATCATTTGAACCTATAACCAGAGTACTTTCGTTAAAACGAATCGTAGCTGTATCAAAATTCCTGAACCCGATAACTTCAACTTTTTCAATTATCACTTATACATCCTTATAAATTATCATTATCAGAAGACACCGAGCTACAAATAGGTACTTGTAACGCCCACCTAACCAGCGGCGCGCTGGCGCAGTTTTTTGCGTCTCTTTGCTAAAAATGTGACAGTGTTAGCCGTCTGGTTCAGGTGCTTGTTAGGGCACCTACTCGTGGCGATGCCATTCTCGATAGACTTTCCAAATTGCTTCATACTGCGATGTCGCTTCTGGATGCATAAGCCGAGAAAACGATGCTCGGTTATGATCACAAATAGTTTTGATTTCGTTTATATATCCTTTTCTAAATCTATCTTTATCGGTCTTGTCATCTATAAATTTTCCACAAGCATCTTCATAAGCATTAAGGTAACTTTCGATTGAAGATCGCCAAGAGTTTTCTAGCACTTCTAAATGCTGCAATTCAGAATCTGTTAGCCCATCACGCTCTCGTCCTTTCAACAAATCAGGAATTTTAAGGCTGCTATCTTCCATACGGTTTCTAGCATTGGTAATTTGCTCTCGAAGAGACGTTTCCATTTGTCCAATGGCAATGATATTTGCTTTTTCTGCAAAATCATTGGCATTAACAGAATAGGTATTTGCGCTAGTAGCATGAGTGTTAGCTTCAGCCGCATAAGCTAATGACCTTTTACTAGCCGCAGAAGCTCTTAATGCGAAGAGAATAGTAACGGCCATACTAACAACAGAAATAACCACACTCACTAATGCAATTTTTTCACTTGTTGACATTATTTACGACCACCTAAAATATTCTCTATTTCATCCGCCAAGTCAGCTAAATCATCATTGCTAGCAGCTTCTACAATATGATAACTTTTTTGTATATTTTTTGGTAAACCAAGCTCACCATCAATCTTTTCAATGATGCTTCGTTTATCTGCATCAGTTAGTGCTTTCTGGCTTTGACTATAAACAAGACCGTCAATTTCTTGCTTAATGAGTTTTGCTTCTCTCAATGTTTGAGAGTGCCTTAAATCCTGTGGTGATAACTTGGATCTACTAGAAAACCCATCAGAACTTATTGCTGCTTTAATCCGTTCTGCATATTTACTTGCTAACTCTTGAAATGTAGCCATTTACTAATGTCCTTGATATATGTGTGATGCTATTTTGGTGCCCTAACGCTCCCATAAGCAGTGAGCAATGCTGGCACATTTGTTGCGCCTTTTGTTCTTTGCAACCAATGTGATAGCGTTGCGAATCGTGACTTTATGGGCTTGTTATAAGGCATTTACTCTCGTAATTCCCAGCCATCTAGGTCAAATTTATAAGCAATGCCAAGGAAGAAATACTTCCGTAGCCATTGCCTCATATCTGTGTTCTCAAAATCAATGTAAAACGGTGCGGAAACTCGATATCTATACCCCAACCATTTCCCTTCCTCCACCATTGCATCACTTCCTAACTCAGATGCAAAACCTTGGACTGAAGAATGATCTTCTGTCAAAAATACCAGCCATAAAACCATTTTATTGCTATCGTCCAACGCATCAATTTGGAATAAAAACCGAGGCATTTGGTGTGCTAACTGGGCTTCGTAATCTGGTGATGCTAATGCTATTCGAGTAAAGAACAACAAAGCTATGATTGTAAGATAATGGAACGTTTTCAACATAGCCTCTGCCTTATAACAGTATATTATCCATAATTCACGATAGTAACGGATTACTGTGTTAAAAATTACGGCTAAGAGTAAAGATAAAACTATTATTTGTCAAAGCCTTACTGTTGAAAAACAATATGAACTTAGCATTGTCGTTGTAGAAACTAAGCATTGCGTCATACTCAGCACGCTTGCGCTGAGTATGACGCTGGTATATAAAAATTCAGTAATGAAAATCAATTGGTTACAAATCACACAATATAGAAAGTGAGCATTGCAATGCTCACTTTCTACGTAAAAATCTACTATTTCACATAAAACTCATTATAACTGTATGAGAAAACAGTATTAATGAGGTGTTTATTATGAATGTCAGCTCTCATTTTTTAAATCAATGAGGCAGGGTCAAGGCCATTGATTTCATCTTGTGACATTCAATGGCTTACACTTTAAACAATGACCGCAATGGTGGCTCAGAAGCCAGTCACAGAGATGTTTAATTGGGTTGGTGATGAATGACACCTTCAAGCTCATAGCAGCTCTTTGGATTAGGTTTGATATGGAACGGGATCAAGTTGATCTGACCCCATTGATCGAAAAATCAGGTACCAAAGTGCTAATACCTATAATCCATTCTGAACAAAGGCTAATTAATGTAATATTAAATCTGATTATTATTGCGATGACATCATTTTTACTTTTAAAAAAAGTGTCTTTTTAGAGTCGTTAATTGAGAACTCATATTTGCCATTAGTCGCAGCATTGAATCTTTCTAAATAATAATCTAAAAGAGAATCATAACTATCACAATAAACCCAAGAATAGAATTTTCCTATTTCATAACCCAATTCTTTTCTAATTTTTGATTTGGGAGATAGAAGATAACCATTTTTAAAATCATCCATATTCATTTTTTGTAGGTTATTTGTAATTTCTGCAATTAAAGGCAGAAGAGATTTTTTGTAAGCAGATTCTATATCTTTCAATTCAGTATTAGCTTCAAATATTATAATTAAATCATTAACTACTCCGTTGTAATACTCGCTATCAAGCCTCTCTTTAGATTCATTTTTTAAAATATAAAGCATTTCAAGAGGATCCGATTTAATGACAATAGGCTTTTTAGATAATCCTATTTTAAATTCTTTAAAAAGCTTAGTTATTTTAGAGGATATAACATCAAGATAGTCGTATCGTTTGATCAAGAATGCAATCAACTCTTCTGAATTGAGCTGCATGGATAAATCCTCTTCTTCTATCTTATTACTGTAAAGATGGACGGTTAATTCTCCGCTGTTTATCTGACTATCAAATGGCCAACTTGCAAATCTCTTACTATTAGAGTGATTTAAATTTACAGGGTGAGCACCAAAACACGCTCTTATAGATTTAAAATATGTATTATCATCTTCTTCATTAAATAACCTATCTCTAAAACACTCTTTTTCACCAGAGAAAGGTAGTGTCTTGGGATTGATAAATACTCTATGAAGTTGTGATATTGATTCAGAAACAAGATCTATTGATGATATTAGTGAGAACATTTGCATGACCCTAACATCAATATCATTGTCTTGATCTTGTGGGCGTTGTAGATGCCTTACAGAGACGGTTAACCAATCCATGCACGAACAGATTAAGTTCCAGAGATTTTTTCCATTTTTGTTTTGATATTCTTGATAGATAAAACTTGAATTAGAGTTAATCAGATCTCTAAAATCTGAAATTTTACTATCGTTGATATTGGTATCCATAATAGAGCTTTAACTTAATTAACCTTATGATAGTAAAAATAATATCATCAAGATTCAATTTAAGCGATTAACATATCTTCTTACTAGATTTAAACCTCGTCCTAATTTATTGTCATAAGATATTCTATATAATATCGTTATTGTTATAGAGTCGAATTATGATCACTAAGTTAGAATAAAGTTGACCTTAACATTCAGTAAAACTTTATGCCTCAAATGCGCACAAAGTTAGCATTAGCAATTTTATGATGAATGGCCGCTTTGGTGGCTTTGTTGTCAGTCGATAGGTACGTGGTTTAGAAATTAAATCAGTGTCTCCTGTAAGCTCATAGTAGTCATTGAACTTCCATCTATTAGTGTCAGGTCAGAGCCTATTGCGTTCATTAGACATATTAACTTTTTTGGGTTTTCTATCTTGTTGGGGCACAAAGCGAGTTAGTATTTCTACAATATTTTTTGTTGAAGTCCTCTCATGTATGCTCATTCTCTCAGAAGCATAAAATGGCATAGCCAGTATAAATAGGGAGAAGAATGAATAAATTTTCTTGTTAATAGCAAATTCCTCCTCTTTACCACTTAGTTTTCTATCAAATAGATAGCTTTATGTGCTTTAATTATATTATTCTTTAACAATAACTTAATTAATAAATAGTTGGAAAAATGACAATGATTTCAAAAATGGCTTTTAGCTTAGGAAGTGACGATGTGGAATTTTATCTTACAGCTCTGAAAGCTAGTGAGATATTTGAAATGTCAAAAGTATCTAGAGTAGATGAAGATCCTAATCAAGGTTATCAGCGTCATTTAAATGAATCAAGAGCCCGTTCTATAGCTGAATATTTAGATAATGGAAATTTAATACCTGGCGCAGTTATCCTTAGTGCACAAGAAAATTCAAATATTTTATATCAAGAAAATCAATTAAACATTGAAGTAATACCTAATTCATTATTTGTGATTGATGGGCAGCATCGATTATATGGGGCAAAACTTGCTGAGCAAGACATTGAGCTACCAGTTTGTATTTTAAAAGGTTTGGATCATACTAGTGAAGTTCAATATTTTATAGATATAAATTCGACTCAAAAAGGTGTACCCAAAACTTTACGAATTGAGCTAATGAAATTTCTGGCAGAAGAAGATTCAATTGACTCAGTCAGAGCACGATTATTTGAACAATTAGGAAGTGAACCTAATTCTTCTTTGTTTGGAAAATTAAGTGCAACTTCCTCAGGAAGAGGAAAGATATCTCATGTACCGTTTCAGAATGCTCTTGACCCATTATTAATAATACAACCTTTATCAAGATTAGATTTTGATGATAAAAAACGATTGATTTCGAATTATATTTCTGCAATTCAAGGAGTATTAGAAGAGATTGAGGGTGATGATCAAAGGCTTACTAATGCGGCTTTTTTCCAAGCAATATTTAAAGTGTTTGAGCAAGTATGTGGATTATCAATGATGCATTTCCGTAGTTATTCAGCTTCAAACCTGAAAAATGTATTAGTTGGCATTAAGAATATTGATTTTGATAAGTTTACTGGTTCCAATAATGAGACCATTAATAAAATGAGCTTAGAAATTAAAGATTTATTAGAAATCAATAGCCGGAAATTAGGCGATATCGGTGTTTGTCAAACTAGTTGTCGCGATCACTATGTTATGCACTCTCAACTTTAACGATTTCTCGTTCAGGGTTTAGATGCACTTCTTGCGGTAAATTCCAATCTCGAA
>Ga0209396_1006911_pt1 | contig 10271 bp, 11 predicted proteins | sample GOMGulsemesocosm_6_FD_184638 | JGI IMG/M metagenome (GOLD analysis project Ga0209396, IMG submission 184638) | Methane-oxidizing microbial communities from mesocosms in the Gulf of Mexico - GOM8C Gulf of Mexico (SPAdes) (version 2) | ecosystem: Environmental > Aquatic > Marine > Cold seeps... | reverse complement strand
TGATAATGAACTCAAGTTTAATAGAAAGATTGAATACGGGTGGTCTTTTATCAGTCAGAACAGATGTTAAAAGACCATAAATGATAATGAGATAGTGGAAATAAAGTCCACTCAGTGGTCTTTATGCTAATTGTTATAGGCAATTAAAAAACAGCCTATAACATCGCATAAAAGAAATTAAAAAGGTTTGAAATATGTATGCACAAAAAAAGAAATCAATAGATAGTAAAAGATTAAATGCTAATTCATTTACTCAGAGAAAAAGTGAACATCGTGTTCTGAATGCATTTGTGCCTAAGGTTGGGGCGGACGGTCATCGCTCGATGAATCACTCATTAAAAACTAATAGCTTGATACAAATGGTTAAAAGGGGTGGGGCTAAAGGTGGGGGGAGTCATGGCAAAACCTTGAAATGCAAAATTAGGGGATGGACTGATAATAACGATGTGTTCCATCCCATAGCGCCTGTAGATATAGAATTAGGGACAGTAGGTACACATAATGCTGTGCCAAACTGGACTGCTGAACAGGTGAAAGCGTGGATAAAAGATAATCATGGTATAGCTATCGCGGATATGAAAAGCGTTGATTACAAGCACTGGACCTGAGCTTGTACGATAAAGTAACGCAAAGGGAAGGATGAGAAGCCATAAGGTGAGATGTCCTAATGATAGAGTCTGCGATTACCAAACTCAGGGCTAGCAGAAAAATGTGCTCTCATGCCTTTTACACAGGATCTAAAAGCAACAATCTCGTATTGTTATTTTTTGCTTTTAATAGAAGCCCATAACAAAACCTAAAGTCCATTAAAATGGGCTTTAGCCTCATTATTATAGGCATGAAAGAAAGCCTATAACAATAAGTAAATCCAATTAAAAGGTTTGAGATATGCATACACAAGTCGAGAGGCCCAAAAACAATCGAATTAGCTCAGTTGCTAAGAAGAAAAATATGGAAAAGAAACGGTTTGGATTTGGGGATGAAAGATATGTAATGACAACTCGAAGAGATTTAAAAACTAAAACTAAAACTAAAAAAGAACAATTACGTGACCTAACTCTAAAAACAAATGGAAAAAAAACGTTCGACGATAAGATTAACTCGAATTTCCGAAACGAGGTAACGCAAAGAAAAATTCGTTACAACAATCAAGAACAAGGACTTACCAAAGACGGTGGGATTTTACCGGAATTTTCATCTCGACATCATCCGGATTGGATCACGGATAGCTATATAAGGAGCTACTTGTCTGAGGATGAGTACATAGCACATGACAAAGGCGATCCTGTCAAGTGTGGACTGATACCCAGTCTTGGGCTTTGGTATAGACTCCCTTTTCCATCAAGTGTCCTTGGTGGGCCTAAGACTGAGTTCTTCCTTATGGGGGAAGATCATGGGCTTACACCAATAGCGGAGTTATTAGCAGAATCGAACCAGGAGAAAGCAAAAGCTTTAGTTGAAAATGGCGCAGTTTTTAGAGCGACTCAAATCGGACTGGGAACCGAGCCAAATTTAGGGGTAATGGAAAGCCGCCAAAATCGACATCAAATAGAACTGGGGCTCTCAAAAGCACTGCACGCATTCACAACATTAAGGGGAGCAGATGACGTGAATAGAACAACGGGGCGCCCTTTCATTAGCATGCCTCACATGGTAACTAGCGACCACCCCCAAGTAGACGAGCCTCCAAAATTTGTACAAATTCCGTTAAAGGATTGGGATATCGCGGCTGTGAACGAGAAACTATATAGAAGGAAGGACGGAAGGCCGTATTTCTTACGGGGAGAAGGAGATACACTGCGTGGGGTCTTGCGACCTAAACCAGAGGGATCAAAAAAATACAATGAAGGCGGCGCAATGGAGGATTTCTTAAAAAGGACAGAAATAGCAGTAGCTTTAGGAAAGGCAGGAACAGACTATACAGAGGTGGTTAATACACCAAAAGATAAGAGAAATGGAAAAGAGTACATAGATCAGTATGAACGAGCAGTAACTGCGCTCATAAGCGCGTCAAAAAATAACATGCAAATCGTATATCCCGAAACCAAAGAAACAAAGAATGAAGTACACCGAGCGTCACACTCAGAAATAGGAATGAAGCACAGAAACACAGTAATGTTAGGAGGATTGAAGAGAGCAGTTATTGAAAAAGGTTATGCAGTCGCTTCGCTTGGTGCTTGGCACACACAGGACATAAAAGCATGGAAGGATGTGAACCCAAAGGAACTAGATATTAAAATTATAACATATGATGATCTCATTAAGAACTATAGTGAAGAGGCATTAGTAAGTAAGTAATCAATAAACCTGAATTAAATATAAGTACGGTTGGACAAGCATATAACAAAACCTAAAAATCATTAAAATGCTTTTTAGCCCAATTGTTATAGGAAATTAATAGAGCCTATAACAACGACAATAGATAAGTTAAAAAGGATCAAGATATGTATTCACAAGTAGAGAAACATAAAGAGAATAAAAGTAAGCCGGTTACTAATTCTGCAGCTTATAAGAAAAATCACGGAAGCCAGGTATTTGGGTTTAAGGACAACCGTCTTGCGTCTATCGCCCAGCGAAAAGGAACTGTAGTTGAACTCTTGGATGGGAAGGTGAAGTTATATAAACCTGAAGCAAAAACCATAAAGGCTGCGTACTATTGCCACGGTGTGTATAACGAACAGATGGATCCCGTAGCAGGGATTACTCTTGGTTATCTAGCACCACATAAGAGCACAACCACTGCAAACGCTTCAGCCGTCCTCTTAGCCCCGAATAGAGAAGCGGAAAAGGACATTAATGGAAAATGGCATTCGTATACATTGACGCAGGAGGCGAATGCAAGTGAAGATGACGCATGGTTAGAGCTTGCGAAACTCTCAGGCCGAGCGATAGCATCAATACAGGATCTGACCACAACAAGCGAACTAGTTTTGGCGCTGAAAGAGGCTGGATATTCAGATTTGTTAGCAGTCCACTGTCGCGAAGTATTTGGTGAAGAAAATGTGGATTGGGATCCTGAGACCAACGCTGAGGTCGTAATTGAGCAAGAGGGGTGGTTGATAGACCGAGTGACGATGAATGGCTGGATGGACTCGTCTTATATTAATGAGATTACAGAACACACAAAAATTTCAAAGGATGAAATTCTCTACGATAAAAAAAGTAATAAAGCCCGTAAAGTGCTGAATCCAGATGAAAACGGACAAGTTCGAATCTGTACTTACGAGTGAATCCAGAGCAGCGGGAGTTTAGGTTTCGCGGATTTCCGTGAATTGATACGTTGATGTAAAATTATCCCATGTTAGTAAATAGGCATGCCATCATAAAAAGGCAAAGCTAAGTTAGAATCCATAATTCCCATAACATAACATAACATAACCTGAAAGCCATAAAAAAGTGTTTTAGCCCAATTGTTATAGGCAATGAAGAGAGTCTATAACAACAAATAAGGTCAAATTTAAAGAGATTTACGATATGTATGCACAAGTAGAGACGCCAAAAGAGAATAAAAGTAGGGCGGTTGCTAACTCTATTTCTCAGAAGAAAAGTATTGGGAATCAAGGCTTTAGATTTGTGGATAATCGAACTGAGGCTGTGACGCAACGGAAGTTGCACAACTCTATGCAGTACAGCCGTAGATATCGAGGAGTTAATGACCAAACAGGAAACTTATCAGTGATGCAATGCATTTTGGATTATGGGTCTCAAGAGAAAGACATTAGAACGGCCAGTGTAGAAAAATTAAAAGAGATTCTAGAAAAATAAAAACAATTATAGACACCCATACAATTTAGCCATCTAAACGTTAACGCACTAGGCTTAAATAGTTAGTTCATTTGCATTTGGAGTGAGTAATGGCTTGAGCTCGAAAGTCATTAATTGATTTAGATACAACACCTTCTCTTAGCCTTTAAAGGCCGTTTTAAATCACAGGCCTTGCTAGATAAAACAGTCATTCTAAATTTCATGATGTATATGGATTTAAATCCTATCAGACTCAAAATAGCTAACTTTAATAGTTGGTTAATCGTGCCTAATAGGTTTGGTTCGGTTTTAAAAGATACATCAAAAGTTTTAGCAGCTTTTAATATTCAAGTTGATACTTGGATAAAGACTATTCAACACTTTAGACGGCAGTACGCCCACTTTACAGGCTCAAAAGCTTCTCTTATGAAATATGCTCATGAACACAATCATAGTTGCTATAAAGGCTGCGCTTAACTTTTTAGAAAAATTCGACAGTTAGAATGATTAGAAAGGGAAATAAAAGAAAGGTGATTGCTAAGCAACGATAGTTAACGCTTAATTTAGCTCAGCAATCATAAGAGTGGTTTAAAATCGGCTTAATGCGTTATCTCGCTCGTCATTGCCTAACTGCTGCTGAATGCCTTCATTAATATCTTTTGCAAAAATAACATTACGGTCATCACATACAGCCTTAAACGAGGCAAAACGAATTACATTCATAATCGCTGCAGCAGAGAGTTCATGTGACTTAGCAATTATCGATAAATCTACCGATTTTTCTAAAGATGACTTATCTGAAAACCCCGCTTTCCAAAGTGCTAAACGTTGTGCTGCATCAGGTAGCTTAAAATAAATAACAGATTCAAAACGGCGGAAAAACGCCTCATCTAGGTTGTTTTTATAATTAGAAGCCAAAATAACCACACCATTAAAGGCTTCTATTCGTTGTAACAAATAGGCCACGTTTTGATTAGCAAATTGATCATTTGCACTATTGGTTTGCGTACGTTTACCAAACAATGCATCTGCTTCATCAAAAAACAAAATCCACGATTTATGCTCTGCCATTGAAAATACTTTTTCAAGATTTTTCTCCGTCTCACCAATATACTTAGAGGTGATTAAGGATAAATCGACTTGGTAAACATCTGATCCAGTTGATTCTCCTAACAAACACGCTGCCATGGTTTTACCCGTTCCTGGCGGGCCGTGGAACAAGGCACGATAACCAGGGCGAATTTTATTAGCAAAACCCCAATCATGTGCCAATATATGACCGTGTTTAATCCAGCCTTTAATATCTTTTAATTGCTGCATTGCTGTATCTGGTAAATTTAAATCTTGCCATTTTCTACCTGATACAACGCGTTTTGCCGGAAAGTTTTGTGACAAGTCAGGCCGGTAAGGCTCTGATATGGTAAATAAATGCAGATATTCATCATTTATCTTAAAAGGTGCTTTCATCAATAAGGCATCTTCACTTTCGTCTTGTAACTGCAAAAGTTTAAAAGCAGCTGATTGGCTTTGTTGATATAATTGCTTTTGAAGTTTTAAACGATTCTCTAAATCATCACAACCAATCAAAAAAGCCAATGTTTCTCCTGTTGCATAAATACAGCCACTGAGCTCCTGGCAACCAAACTCGGTATATGGCCGCTCTGTTGCCTCATTTTTATATAAAAACACATCCAGTATGCTGGGTTTTATAGCGGGTAATAAAGCCAATACCAGTGCAAGACGTTCTACAAATGTTAAGTCGGCTTGTTGCACATAAAGCCCATAAGGTGAACTATATGACGCAACATTGGGCGCGATTACTTCTAAAACACTGTTGTAGGGTGTTTCTTGTTTAAAATATAAGTTTAAACGCACGCTAATAACCTGTTCACACCAAGCGATGTCTTTAGCTAAATCTTGCGCATTACATTGTAAAGCACTTAACTCTACAGACTGCTTTTTTATAGGCGTTACATTGAAATTTACCATGCGTACTCCAATACTGATGTTTTATGTTGATGATAACGATTGCGTATTAAAACTAACCATAATAACGCAACATCCCCTGTTGTAAGGTTGGATATTCAGTACTTGCATCTACACGGCAAAACCAACGGCTACGCAAATCACTCGAGTTACCTTTAAACTCAAAAACAACCTGATAAATTTGTTGCTGCCCTTGTAATCTATAAGGTTCATAAAAAATATCTTCAAGCGTAAAACCTTGTGGATCTTGGCTATCGTTATCAAAACCTCCTTTTAGCATTTTAAAGGCGACAGCGTAAATATCAGGATAATTCCAACAAACATAATTTAATGCCCGCTCTGCGTCACCAATACCTAAATTGTAGGTATGAGACAAAATGGGCTCTAATACTTTTTCGGTCAATAAAGTTTGATCGCACTTGTCGGTTGGGGCATATTTTTTCAAGGCTTCAGTGATGCCAGCAATCAAAAAGTTACGCGGTTTATGCATAATATGTTGGCACAATAATTTAGCTGGTTTTTGAAAACCCACTAACTCTTCACTTAATTTACCCACAGCGATATGTAAATCTAAAGCATCTGATTTTGGTGCCAAACTCGCAATTAATTCATTTAGACAGGCTTCAGATTCTGGTTTTAGTTGATAAATAACCACCCCATCAATAGTCAATAGCCAATCGATTTCGCGTGCTAAATGGCGGTTTTCACTTAAGCATAATAATGGATAAAGGTTGTCGGCATTAAGTTCAAGAGGCTCATCTAAACTTTTATTTAAATAAGTATTTTTACCCCCTTGAATTAACTGCCTTAACGCATGAGCAATGCTATCATTTTCTACTTTTGGGCTTATAAGACCCGCTACATAACAGTACACAGGCTCACAGCTCACTCTTTGTGTCACACTTTGAGCATACTCGTTAATAGGCGAGCTCGTTGTAGCTAATTGTGGTGTATTACTATGTGAAATTGGCGTATTTGTTTGAGATATCGTTTTTTGTAAAATTGGCATAATATAGTTCCAGCTTAACGTTGCTAAGTTTGAGGTTCACCGAAAATTAATTCAGAGCAGCTAAAAGGGTAGAGCTCAGTCACATCAATATTAATGTGCTGCTTTTCTACGCGTTTACTCTCAGGATTAAGGTATGAAAAAATCAAAGTCATCACCTGACGCTCTCCACTACTCGCACTGCTGATCGCCTCGATTTGTTCAAACTCAATGCCTTCTTTATTTTGTGCTAACATCGGTGCGGTAAATATTTTATATAAGCCAGTGCATTTTAAACTTAAATAATTAAGAGCCCTTTGTGCTGGTAAATCACCTGCGTTCCGGCAAAACTTCAACATACTATTAAAAAGTGGCTTTATTTTGCTTAATTCAACATCTGTTTGTTGACTTAAAATCTGACAATAATCGTCTACCGTCGAACTTTGAATTTGATGTACATAAGCCATTTTCATGGTTCGGCCGGCACATAAATTGTCGCAGGCATAATCGCCTAATTGGGCGATAACATACTCAAATTGCTGTGCAGACTTTGGTTGTAACGCCTTAATAAATGCGTTTAATAAGGCCGGCGTTTTCGCATGTAATACATAACAATCTGTACCATCAATGTTTAGCACCCAACACATTTTTTTAGCTAAAAAAAGATGCTCTGGCATGCTCAACACTTCAAATAAACTTTTAGCCCCAGCATCAGGGCCAAACTTTTGGAAAACCACCTCTTTATAAAGGTTTTCTACGCTAGATGAAGGAAACTGTGCTTGTACACGACCCAAAGCATAAATATATGAAGGGGTATCGACAGCCGGCGTAACGGTTTCAGCTTTGGGTGTATCTACTGTGTTAGTTATATCAGCAATATTTTCAGCGCCATCGGCTTGCACTTTTTGTACTGTATTCGTTGCTGGGGCAGAGTTAACAGTTTGGGCTACTTGCGATATATCGGTAGACTCAACCGTTATATCGCTCGGGTTTGCTTGTTCCTGAGTCATAATTATTCCTGTTGAAAATGGTTAAACAATAAATTACTCAAACGAGTGTATTTTTATCCTAATGTTAATAATTAGCTGCTAGCTAATTATGGACTCGGACAATAGTGCTCTAAAGGCTTAGTTAAGTAAGGATATTCATGACTCACATCAATTTGACAGGCACGCAATATCGTTTGATCAGAGCCACGCATTTTATATTTATAAATAACATCTACTAAATGCTTTTGACCCTGTAGTTTTGCTGGCACTACAAACGCGTCAATAAAGTTATAACTTTTACTGCTGTCACTACCGTGCTCTGCTAACTGACCAGCAAACTGATAAACCCCCATACAATTAAGCATGCTGTAGTTAAGGGCTATATCGGTTAATTCACGACCAGGGTTATTACTTAAAATCAGCAGTTTTTCGAACATATCAGTTGCTAATGCTTCATCAATACCTGTTTCTTGAACAATGCGATTAATAAACTCTTTAAAGGTAAAGGCCATTAAAAAATCACAGCGTAATGTCGGTAGTCTTTGGCCGTTACTAAGCGTTACTTCAGAGCCTATTACCCCTGTTACAGCATGATAGGCAATTTCGCCGGGCGTCATCACTAAGCTTTGTATCATTTGCTTAAGCTCCATATCACTGCGCGCTTGCACTAAATATGAATCTTGTCCATCTACTGTTAAAATCCAGTCCAGATCATGAGCAAGATCAAAATTCACTTCATCAGACAATAATTGCTTAGCGCTCGTGGCGTCTAAAGCTTTTTCACCAGGTAACCTGGCAATGCGATTAAATTCGCGCTGTACTGATTCGGTTGGAAATTGCACCCGCAATCGACCAAAAACATAGCCATTTTGAGACATACCAACCGTATTACTATCTACAGCCATCAATTGGCAAGGTTGCGCAGTATTATCTGCTAGTTGATTAGATGCTAAGACATGAGGAACAAAATCTCCGTAGCGATGTAAGGGCCGTGAAAAGGTATCCAGTGTATTCATTATCGGTTCTCTTTTTAGAGGTGATTGTTTAGGGTTAATTACTTTTATGACTTAAACTCAGAGAGTTTTGAGTGCAAATTTTATACGTTAACGACGATAGCGCTTTCTTAATTTTACTCGCCTGCGTATTTTTTTAGTTTTCGTTTTTTCGACATCAGTTTCTGCACTTTGAGCAGCACTATTTTTGTTATGAATATCGTCGCAACTGATATTATTTCTATTAACATCAACGCTATTTATGTTATCTATATTTTCTTCATCAGCTCCACACTCACTTGTAGCGACGGTATCAACATCCCTTTCAGCCCATTTTGGAACGATAGCAAGTTGAATATTTTGCTGACGCAACGGACTTTGCGGTGCAACAAGATAATACTTCGGTTGAGAGCTTGGTTGAGCGCTAAACTGCCCCCCACAAACTGAGACCGCGTTATTGTTGTTTTCACTACGGTTATTGACCATTGCATTGCTCGCTGTGTTTGATGATTCATTGGTATATTAAGTATTTAATGCAGTGCAGTTTATGCCGACAAAGCAATAGTCACTCATTGAAAACAACGAAAGATACGGGCAAATCAACGGTTTTATAAAACGCTTTTTGTCTACGATGTACTTTGCTAACACCTTATTGATAAAAAGACAGGGATCTCGCAACCACATATTAAAAACAGCTACTCAAGGAAAAACAACGCGATTAGCCGCATTATTTGCTACAAACGCCTGTGTTTCTATTTGTGTAATTGATTAAAGTGCCGAACATAAGATTAAGTAAAAAAAGGAAGCAAGATGAAAGCAATGACGCCAAAGGGCGACCTACATAAACATGTGCCTCATCAACATGAACATTATAAATTTGAGAGTCATAAGCTTGAGAGTCACGGTGTACCTTTGCCTTACTGTTTACGTATTGGTATGGAGCGATTGAGTGGCTTGCCTCTGTCTACTGTTCGCGTATTTTATAACGCCTCAGAGCCAGCTAGTGTGCAAGCCCATGCCTATGCACAGGGCGAAAATATCTATTTAGCACCTGCTCAAGAACATCATCTCCCTCATGAGTTAGGACATATCGTGCAGCAAATGAAAGGCATGGTAAAACCTACAAAAACCGTCAATGGTGTGGCGATTAATGACGATCCTTTTTTAGAAAACCATGCGACTGAGTTAGGAGAGCGGGCTTTGGTTTTGGGGAGATGTTGAGAATATATTGAGAAATATTGAAGGTCGTTTTTGTTTTGTCATTAATAAAAAAACAGCAACTATAATTTACGCCATCCATTTAAAACAATTACATGTAAACCCCCTTTCCATCAGCGGTAGCTGTTCAAGTTTGTTCATGGCAAATTTGAACAGCGCACTTACTCGAATAATATCAGATTTTAAATATATCCAGTTTAATTAAACCATTACACAAAAATACCTTTTAGCACAGGTCACTGCTTGGCATTCAAGCCCGAAAACACAGAACTTTATACACAGCAGCCTTGAGCGAATAAAAAGTCGACTAAAGGCTTTACGGGGATCAGTTCACCTTTGGATGAGATAGATATTTAA
>Ga0209396_1006910_pt1 | contig 10271 bp, 9 predicted proteins | sample GOMGulsemesocosm_6_FD_184638 | JGI IMG/M metagenome (GOLD analysis project Ga0209396, IMG submission 184638) | Methane-oxidizing microbial communities from mesocosms in the Gulf of Mexico - GOM8C Gulf of Mexico (SPAdes) (version 2) | ecosystem: Environmental > Aquatic > Marine > Cold seeps... | reverse complement strand
GCCTATACCGCCACAAGAACCTCGCTGGCACCAAGGTCATCAAGTGCGCTGGCAGCTGAACGCCTGGCAAAAAAACTGGTTGCTCGATAGTGGCTCACTCACCCAGCGCTTAACTCAGGCATCCGGCGGAGAATTTAGGGTTGAAATACTCCGCCAGGCGATTTTGCCTACTTACAGCTCGGAAGCAATAATTTTGGGAATTCCCCACCGGCAGCAAGCCTTAGTGCGTGAAGTGATACTCTTGGGCCGCAACACACCGTGGGTATTCGCTCGCAGCGTAATTCCCCTATCGACACTGACCGGTCGCCTTCGCTCATTGAGCAAGCTCGACAATCGGCCTCTGGGCGCGCTGCTCTTTCAAGACCCAAATTTGCAGCGCTCGGCAATGGAAGTAGCTCGCATCAATTTACAGCATCGTTATCTACCTCCAAGGCTAAAAGCCATACACCCTGATTGTTGGGGACGCCGATCACGATTTTTGCTGGACAGTAAACCCCTACTCGTGAGTGAGGTGTTTCTCGATCCTTCAGAATTGGCGTGATAGGATAAACTCATGAATTCAAGCAAACTCGCCCCCGCTCCTTTCACGTTTTCAGCCTACTGGCAGCTAATGCGTTTCAACAAACCCATCGGCACTTTACTGTTACTCTGGCCAACCCTTTGGGCCTTGTGGCTAGCCTCCGATGGTCTGCCTCCTGCAAAAATAGCCTCGGTATTCATTTTGGGGCTTATACTAATGCGTGCGGCCGGATGTGTTATTAACGATATCGCCGACCGGAAAATAGACGGGCGCGTTAAGCGCACGAAGCAGCGACCGCTTGTGACGGGCGCGGTGAGCACTAAAAGTGCAATAGCGCTGTTTGTGGGTCTCTGCCTCAGCGCCTTTGCATTGGTGTTACTCACGAACACCTTAACCATTGCACTTTCATTTGGTGGTGTTGCCCTCGCCTTCACCTACCCTTTCATGAAACGACACACCCATTTGCCGCAGATCGTGCTCGGCGCCGCGTTTGCCTGGGGAGTGCCTATGGCCTTCGCGGCCATCAACAATACTATCGACCCACGCAGCTGGTTAATTTACACCGTAGTGGTGCTGTGGACTGTCGTCTACGACACCTTCTATGCCATGGTTGATCGAGAGGACGACCTGAAAATTGGTGTGAAATCGACCGCCATTCTGTTTGGTGAGAGCGACCGGGTAATTACGGCAACGCTACAAGTAATGGTGGTGTTAGGGCTCGTCATGATTGGCCGTGAGTTTGGTCTAGGCTTCTACTTCGACCTTAGTGTTATTGCCAGCGCAGGGCTATTCACCTGGCAGCAAAACCTGATCAAAACTCGACAGCCCGACCTTTGTTTCAAAGCCTTTTTAAACAATAACTGGGTGGGTGCTTGTGTATTTATCGGCATCGCACTAGACCAAATATTGGGCTAATTTAAAACCCGAATTGATAGCTATAGACGAAATTCGCTAGCCCTAAATGAATTTCGCTAGCCCTAGATGAATTTCACTAGAGAGTGTCATAAACCTGTAACAAAGAAGCTGTTTAATCTCGAAGTGCACTTTTGAACCGTATTTGCTCTATTTAGAGGTTATTATGCAAGGCCAGACAATACTCATTGTTGACGACGAAAAGCCAATTAGAGACATGCTACGCATTGCCCTGGAAATGGCCAACTATAACTGCCTGGAAGCCGAAAATGCGCAACAGGCTCATGGCTTAGTGGTGGACCAGAAGCCCAGCCTAATTTTACTTGACTGGATGATGCCCGGCACTAGCGGCATAGAGCTAGCACGGCGCCTGAAACGGGACGAGCTTACCCGCGCAATACCCGTCATCATGCTCACGGCCAAAGGTGAGGAAGACCATAAAATTCAGGGTTTGGATATAGGTGCCGACGACTACATAAGTAAGCCTTTCTCACCGAGAGAACTGGTTGCCCGCTTGAAGGCTGTACTTAGAAGAACTTACCCCGACGACGACAAACAAGAAATTACAGTTGCGGGCCTCCATCTTGATGCCTCAAGCCAGCGTGTAAGTATCAACGGTCAACCCGCCGATATGGGGCCAACAGAATATCGCTTGCTCGCGTTTTTTATGAGCCATCAAGAGCGTGCCTACAGTCGTGGACAGCTCCTCGATCATGTATGGGGGGGCAACGTCTATGTAGAAGAACGTACGGTTGATGTGCATATTAGACGCCTTCGAAAAGCCTTATCGCTTGATGATCACGACCGCTTTATTCAAACGGTGCGCGGCACCGGCTACCGCTTTTCAAGCAAAATGAGCGCACAAGTCTAGCGAGTAAATCCGCTGTTTAAGGTTATTTTTACCATTGATAATAAGTGAGGAAACATTCTTGGTTAGGGGATTTAGTGCCGAGATTCGCCGCGTATTGTTCATCGGCATAGTGTGCAGTGTAATTGGTATCACCGCAGGCTATCTAACTTGGGCTCTTATTGTCGGTGGTCTTTTCTATATGGCCTGGATGTTTTCGCAAATTCGGCGCCTAGATCACTGGCTAAATGACCCCCATCAAACCCCACCTCCCGACGCCAGTGGCATTTGGGGTGAAATATTTGATCGAATTTATAAACTTCAACAATCTCAGAAAAAAGAAAAACGCCACTTACAGCATTTGGTGAGTCGTGTGCAAGAAGCCACTTCCGCCCTTAGAGACGGGGTTATTTTGCTAGACCGCCAAGGTAATATGGAGTGGTGGAACCGTTCGGCACAAAGCCTTTTGGGTTTTCAAGAAAGTGACCAAGGTCAGGCGCTGATTAACTTCCTACGTCAACCACGATTTATTCAGTACTTTGAACGCGGTAAGTTTGCCGAACCCTTAGATATGGCATCTCCACGCAGTCAAAACCAGCGACTGCAATTTCAAATCAATCGCTACGGTAACCAAGAACATTTAGTGGTGGTGAGAAATATTACCCGCCTGTATAAATTAGAGGGTATGCGCCAAGATTTTATTGCCAATGTGTCACACGAACTCAGAACCCCCCTCACGGTTTTAAAAGGTTATTTAGAGTCTATTGAAGACAGCGGCGACCTTCCCGACAAGTGGCAGGGCGCCGTTGGTCAAATGCAAATACAAACGCTGCGTATGTCTGATTTGGTGAGTGACCTCATCACTCTGTCTAAACTAGAGACAGATGAGAGCGAACAGAATCAGTCACCGGTATCAATGCAAGATATTCTCGAACCTATAATCAACGAGGCGCGTGTACTCAGCGGCAGCCAACAACACTCCATCGAACTTAGCGGCAAAAACACTGTACGAATTATGGGCAATGCAAACGAGTTACACAGTGCATTCTCCAACTTAGTATTTAATGCCGTGAAATATACGCAGGCGAAGGGCCAAATTAACGTTACGGTCAAGCTGGACGAGAAATACCTTTGGCTGGTGGTTGAAGACACAGGCATGGGTATTGATTCGCAACATATTCCCCGTCTTACTGAGCGCTTCTATCGGGTGGAGCAAAGCCGAAACAGTGCCAGCGGCGGCACGGGTTTGGGCTTGGCCATTGTTAAACATATCCTACTTCGCCACGACGCTCGCTTGATTATTCGCAGTGAGCTCGGCAAGGGCAGTACCTTCAGTTGTCGCTTTCCCCTAAGTAAAATCGTTGAGGCCAGACGCTAGAAAAACTGGTAAAGTGTTGCCGTTATGGAAATACGGTTTTGCGCTTCAATAAACGACATAGACGCCTCCCACTGGGATTCCCTCGCTAAGGGTAATCAATACCCCTTTACTCGGCATGCCTTTTTGGCCGCTCTGGAAGACAGCAAAAGCTGCTCGAGGGAAACTGGTTGGCAGCCTTACCATGCGTCTCTCTGGGAAAACGATTTGCTGATTGCGGCGATGCCGCTGTATCTCAAAAACCATTCTTACGGTGAGTATGTATTCGATTGGGCTTGGGCAGACGCTTATCAGCGCAACAATCGCGATTATTACCCAAAACTGATTACCTGTATTCCTTTCACTCCTGCAAGCGGCCCGCGTATTTTATGTGCTCGGCCACTTGAGCAGGTGCTACCCATTTTGGTTGAGGCCATTCAAGGTGAAGCGCTGCGTTTAGGTTGTTCAAGTTGGCATTGCTTGTTTCCACATACTGATGTTCATAATCTCCTCACGGAACAATCAATCAGCGCGCGTTTGGGCAGTCAGTTTCATTGGTTTAATCGAGACTATGAAAACTTTGATGATTTTCTGTCGACGTTTACGTCACGCAAGCGTAAAAATTTAAGGAAGGAACGGCAGAAGGTCGCGGAGCAAGGTATTACTCTGGAGGTGAAAACAGGGGAAACGGTGAGCGCAGATGAGTGGCTGTTGTTTTATCAGCTGTATCATCGAACGTACTTTAAACGCAGTGGTCGCCAGGGTTATTTGAGTGAGGCCTTTTTTGAGTTGCTGGCGGAAAATATGCCTGAGCAGCTGGTGATGGTGATAGCTAGCCACGATGATAAGAAGGTGGCGGCGGCGCTGTGTTTTCGAGACAGCGATACGCTTTATGGGCGCTACTGGGGTTGTAGTGAAGAGTTTGATTTTTTGCACTTTGAGACTTGTTATTATCAGGGCATTGAGTTTGCGATTCGCGAGGGATTGCAACGCTTTGATCCGGGGGCGCAAGGAGAACATAAGATTCAGCGAGGTTTTGAACCGGTGCAAACGTTTTCTAATCACTGGATTGTGGCTGAGGATTTTCGTGCGGCGGTGGGGGATTTTTTGCTCCGAGAGAGGGAGGGGGTTTTGGGGTATATTGCGGATGCTGAGGGGTATTTGCCGTTTAAGAAAGGTTGAGGGTAGTTTGTGGGTGTACCACTATTTTTTTGAATGTGCCACATTGCCGGTTTGGAGGTGTTTGGAAGTTTGCGCCCGAACGCTCGCTTTTCCCCCCAGACCAACTCGCTGCGGAACTCGCAAGGAGACGCTCAAACAGTCCTCGCTCAAATGATGTTGGTCTGGGGGGAAAACCGAAAACGCGTTCTGAATGGGCGCAAACTTCCAAACACCTCCAAACCTAGTAATTTTCTTCGATAAGTTTTAAGGAGACGATATGAAGGTAATTTCTGTTAATGTTTCTGCTGCAGTCAAGGTTGAATATGACGGGGAAACGGTTAGTACTGGGATATTCAAAAAGCCCCTTGGCAATTCTGTAAATGTTAGCTCCCTTGGACTAAGTGGAGATGAGCAGGCGGATTTAGTCAACCATGGCGGTGCCTATAAAGCGGTATACGCTTTTTCTAGTGATCACTATATGCATTGGCGCCAGGTTCTGGAAAAGCCAAGTTTGCCATTGGGTGCGTTTGGTGAGAATTTGTCTATATCCAATTTGAACGAGTCGAAAATGTGTATTGGCGATCAATTGCGGGTTGGCACTTGCCTCCTGGAAGTGAGCCAACCTAGGGTGCCTTGTTTTAAGTTGGGTATCGCTCTCGATAATACTCGTGCGCCAAAGTTGTTTACAAAAACTTTCCAAACGGGCGTTTATTTTCGAGTGTTGGAGGAGGGCGCGCTCACTCAAGGGGATGATGTGGTAAAAACTTTTTCGGCGCCAGATTCTGTAAGTGTGGAAACTTTGTTTCAAGCTTACTTTGATAAAAAATATGAGGGTGCTGAAGCGGTATTTTTGAAGGCTTTGAAGCTCGATAGCTTGGCGCCTGAGTGGAAAGAGAAGCTGATTAAGAGGCTCTAGAGTCTGGTGTTTGAAAATTTTTGGTGTGGTGCGATATGAGTAAAATTATTATTTTTGGCAATTCGGGGTCGGGTAAGTCAACGCTCGCGAAAAAGCTTGCCGACGAGCAGGCTCTGGCGCATTTAGACTTGGATTCTCTGGCTTGGCTTCCCCCAGTTCTGCCAACTGTTCCGCCCGAGAGAAAGGCTCTAGGGGAGTCGCGGGCTGAAATTGAACAATTTATGGCGCTTAATGATAATTGGGTGATTGAAGGTTGTTATGCGGATCTTCTCAGTTTTGTACTGGAAAGCTCATCGCAGATGATTTTTATGAATCTGCCTATTGATGCCTGTATCGAAAATGCCAGACAAAGACCTTGGGAACCGCATAAGTATGAATCAAAGAAGGCGCAAGACGAGAACTTGGATATGCTTGTGGCTTGGATTTCAGACTATGATACAAGAACGGATACTTTTTCTAAGCAGGCTCATTTAGCGATGTATGAGGCTTATTCAAAAAGTAAGATGATGCGGACTGAAAATGAGTGTTAACGGGTTTTATAAACTTTCAAGTTTAGGACGAGTGGGGAAGGTATGAGTGCGCGGGATGGCAAAAGCGTGGGCTCTGCGGATGAGCGCGAGGCGATATTATTTGATGAAATCGCACAGGATATTGCCACGCAAGGCTATAGTATTCGTGCTAATGCTATAGATGCTGGGCTGATGCAGTTGTTGAGCGAGCACGTGGTGGAGATGCCCTCGTCTCAGTTTAAGCGTGCTGGTATTGGTCGCGAGGAAGATCACACGCTAGAGGATTCTATTCGCGGTGATGAAATTTGTTGGATTAACGGCGATAGTGAAGCTGAGACTGTATGGCTTGGGTGGGCGGAGTCGCTGCAACAATACCTTAACCGGCGTCTTTTTTTGGGGCTGTTTTCATTTGAAAGCCACTTTGCACACTATGCACCTGGGGATTTTTATAAAAAACATCAAGACGCTTTTGATGGCGAAGCAAATAGAATTTTGTCGGTAGTTGTTTATCTCAACAAGCAGTGGCGGGAGGAAGATGGGGGAGAACTCGTTGTTTACTCTAAGGAAACTGATGAGAGCCTCGCCAAAGTAATTCCTGGCTACGGCACTTTGGTAATATTTTTGAGTGAAGAGTTCCCTCATGAAGTGCTGCCGGCTACTCAAGACCGCTATTCAATTGCCGGTTGGTTCCGCGTTAACACCTCTAATACGGCTCGAGTTGATCCACCAAAATAATTGAGCTCTACAGTTTCTTAAATACCAGCAGTCGATTGTTTGCTGGCATCTCATTATCTTCGATTAGACTAAGGCCGGCCGTCTCGGCCTCTGCGATAATGTTCTCAATGTCGCGAATTCCCTGATGGGCGGCTCGGGCTTTCAGCCATTGTTCAAAATTTCGATTGCTGTCTGATGTAAACTCACCACCGTAATTGAACGGGCCGTACATCACCATGACGCCCCCCGCTTCCAACACGGTTTTCAAATTTGAAAACAGAGCCACCACCGCCTGCCAAGGCATGATGTGTGCGGTATTAGCGGTATAGATGCCATCCACCGAGCTAACTGGCCAGGGGGATTGAGTAACATCCAATGTCACGGGGGCATAAATATTATCGCCGCCACACTCCTGCACCCATTGATTGATGCCCTCGTGATTTTCGGCAAGGTCACTGGTTTGCCAAACAAGGTGGGGAAGTGCACTGGAAAAATGGACCGCGTGCTGGCCCGTGCCGCTACCTATTTCTAAAACTCGAGTGGTTTTGGAAAAAACTCGACGAAGTATGTCTTCTATGAATGGGCGGTTGTTTTCTGAGGCTTGGCTAAAGGGTTTCATATTTAGGCATATTCCTAGCAATACAAATATTATTAGTAAAATTACGCATCACCAGCTTCTGTTGAAAAATCCACAGTCATTTAATTTCTTAGAATAGCGCTTTTTGAAAACATACATACCACTAGCAACAATTGGAATATATGAAAGAAACAAAATTACCAATCTATTCGTCTTATTTTCTGCCAATTCAATAGATGCATATAATAATGGCCATATAGGTAAGACTAATATTGGTAAAAAACCAATAAGTACCAACGTCCAGAGCGCATTCCTAATTTTAGGTGATAGAACACCAGATACTTTAAGCTGGACATACCCATAAACCTCTACTAAACCAGAGAAAACTAGCGACAATACTATAATCTCTGCAACTAATAAAATCATAGTATTCACACCTAAAATAATTCGAATATTAAATACGTTTTACTACTGAGACAAAGCTGTACCAATTGCTCCAGAAGCCGTTGATGGCCCCCAGCCTACTACCGCACCAGTCACTGCTCCCGCTCCTTTAGTAATAGCTGAAGCCCATCCACCTCCAACAGCAGAACCCAAAACACTCCCCAAATTAATATTTCCATTATTACATGTATTACTATCTAAATTATTTCCTACAATTTGAGCAGTCGCATTTGAAAGACCGCCTATAGCTGAGGACGCTCCTACTCCCACGCCACCAAGAAAGCCTGTAGCTGCACCAAAGACAGCACCTAATCCACCTGCAATAGCCGAATCACCAATACTTGCACCGGTAGCCAAGGACCCAGTAAAAGCCGATACCCCACCAATGACGCCACCTACAGCAGCTCCAGCTAAACCAATTCGCCCATCGGGATCAATATAATTGACTGGGTCAAGGAAAGTATAGCCATAAAGGTTTGTATCTAAACCTATGAACTTAATCGGATCCTTAGCTGCCCAACGCCCAATCTCCGCATCATAATCCCGAGCTCCAAACCGCGTCAGCTTAGTATTTTGATCATAAAGCCCACCCGCAAATCCAAAGGGTTGAAAGCCAGGGTTACTATCGCTAGTAATTTCACCCCATTCGTCATAATCAATTCGTTGAACAACGTTCCCGCTTGAGGTATCTACCACAAGTCTCGGTGAACCAAGGTGGTTGGAAATTATTCTATAGGTGGCGCCTCCTTTTACCAGGTAGTCGGGTACGTTAATTTTGCTACCGTAAACAAATCGACTTACGATTGCGCCACTGGCATCCAATTCCGCTACAGGGTTCAGCTGATCTTTGTATAAAAACGCTTGGCTTATTACACCATTAACACGCTTCCCTATGCGGCGATTCTGCCCGTCAATATCATAGTCTATTTGAGTGCTGTCTGGCAGGGTGAGCTGCCGCAGGTTGCCTAGCACGTCATAGAGATAAGTTGTTGTCTCGTTAGCGGCGGTATCAAGCTTGGTTTGTAGTTCTCCGTTTGCGGTATAGGTGTAAGTTGTATTGTTGTGGTCCGTTAAGCGATCTTGTGCATCGAAAATACCGCTTGGCACACCGCTTACTAGTGTGCGATTACTATTACTGTCGTAGCCATAAGTGGCGGTGTTAATGCCATTGGTATCAATCTCTTCCAGTCGACCTGCAAGGTCATAACGGTAATCATAGGTGGTGGTAGTACCTTGAACGGTTTCCACCAGCTGTGTGATACGTCCCAAGTTATCACGACGGTAGTCGGCGCTGTAAATGCCTGAACTACCGTCGTTGGCAACAACTGTATCTAACTCACCAAATGTATTGTAGGTTCTAGCGGTATTGATGTTGTTGATAACCGTGTTGGTAATTAGACCGCCTTTTTGTTCATCTCGGTTAATCGTCAACTTGCCCGCTTGGATGAGCAATAAGTCGTCGTCATAGGCAAAGTCTATACAGTCGCTATTGGCGCAGCCTTGGATCTGCTGGAAGTCATTGTTGTAGCTTTGACTGACTCGGCCGCTTACATCGCCACTCCATGTACTGCTTAACAGTAAACTGCCATCGTATGCGTAGTTGAGCGTGCCATTGTTTGGGGCGGTAATCTGTACCAGCTGCCCTGTGGCGCCGCTATAGCTGTAAGCGTAGGTGCCCTGAGGGATTACGGTTTGAGTGAGTTTGCCTGTGGTAGCGTTGTAGATGTAATCTATTGTTTGCCCATCGGGGCGGGTAATGAGCTCTAACTGCTTATCTCTGTTGTAGTCGTAACGAGTCTCTAGGTTCAGGATTTCGCTAAGGTTGGGCGGGATATACTGGCTTTCTAAATCAACGGCGGTGTAATTAAAGCTGTGGGTACTACTACCCGGTGGAGTGAGGCTACTCAGGTTGCCGTTTGAGTCGTAGGTATAAGCAATTTGACGACCGTCGGGCAGGGTTTGTTGTGTTACTCGACCGGCATCATCATAGGCAAAGCTGGTTTGCCGCATTTCTGCGTCTATTACAGACTGCAAAAAGCCTTGTTGGAAACCGCTACTGTAATAGTTCATGACTGTGGTTCGTGGCGCAGCGCCATCGTCTTGAGTAGTACTCACTAGACGACCTTCAGCGCTATAGATAAAGTCTACTGGCGCGAGATTCGTCACTCGGCTCTGCAACAAACGACCTCTAGTGTCTAATACGCTAGTTTTGGTTCGCCCTTCGGCGCTGCTGCTGTTCCATGTGAGGGTGGCGGTGTCAAAAACGCTACTATGGATTTTTCCGTTAATAGACACTGTTTCACTTAAGGCCGTGTGA
>Ga0209396_1006907_pt1 | contig 10275 bp, 6 predicted proteins | sample GOMGulsemesocosm_6_FD_184638 | JGI IMG/M metagenome (GOLD analysis project Ga0209396, IMG submission 184638) | Methane-oxidizing microbial communities from mesocosms in the Gulf of Mexico - GOM8C Gulf of Mexico (SPAdes) (version 2) | ecosystem: Environmental > Aquatic > Marine > Cold seeps... | reverse complement strand
AATCCTTCGATAACTGCAATGGTTTGAATCTTATATTTATTTAATAGGTGATTCATTGCATGAGAAAATGTAATCATTCCGATTACTGATCCAAATGTAAATATAACTAAAACTAAAAGCATTCTCATTCTGATAGGATCATCTAAAAAACTAAAATCACCAGAAAATATATTAGCGAAGGTGTCATATAATGCATTCACGGAATCGATTAGAAGTAAAACATAGTTTCCTAAAATTATTAGAATAAAAGACCCTGATAATCCAGGTAAAGTCATTCCTGAAACACTAATTATGCCGCAAATAAACACAAACCATAAAGTGTCATTTTCCATAGCGGGATCTAAAAAGCTAATAGCTAAGCCAATAATGGTACCAATAATTAAATAAGAAGTTGACTGTAGAGTCCATTTTTCAAATCGCTTGCTTATAGAGTAGATTGAGCCGACAATCATTCCGAAAAAAGTACTCCAAACATTGAGTTCATAATGAATGAGTAAAAAATCAAGTAGTTTTGAAATAGTAAAAAAACTAATAAGCATTCCAAAAACTATAGCAGCTAAAAATGGCCCATTAATGTATCCAGAAAAGACTCTGAATCTACCATTAAAGAATAATTTAAAAGCTGTTTTGTTTACTCGTTGTAGTGAATAAATAAATTCTTCATAAAAACCTGCAACAAAAGCGACAATACCACCAGATACTCCAGGTACTTTGTTGGCAGCGCCCATTGCGATACCTTTTAGTACAAGTAGAAAATAATCTAATGAATTTCTGTTTGCATTCATGTGCTTGTTTTTGATCCTATTTTTTCTAAAATGATAATGCTAAAAAATCCTATAGTCATTAAGAATATTGCAAGTCCAACTTGTGCATCTGATTGATATAATTCAGTAAATTTTTGAGGAAGAACACTCTGTTGTAAAACAGGGATTTCTATTCCTTTAGAGTTTGTCCTAATAGATAAAGTTTCTTTCCATGGCCATATTTTATTTAATGATCCAATAATAAAGCCAGTTAATATGGCTAAAGTTGTGTTTTCATGATTTTTAAATAACCATTTTAATAATTTACTAAAACTTAATAGCCCGACTATAGCTCCAGCAACAAATATTAGAATGTTTTTAATATTAAAATCATGAAAAGCTGTACTTAAGGTTTTGTAAGCCCCAAGCAATACTAATATAAATGCCCCAGAGATCCCTGGTAGGATCATTGCGCAAATAGCAATAGCTGCTGCTAAAAACAGAAAGAACGGGCTGTCGTTATTTGCTAAAGAAGGTAATGTTGTAATGTAGTAAGCTAAAAAAGTTGCTGTTAAAGCTGCTATAATAGTGGTGATATTCCATTGCTTGATTTGTTTAGAAACGTATAGTATGCTTGCTAAAACTAGTCCGAAAAAGAATGACCAAATAAGTATTGGCTGGTATTCTAATAGGTGTTTTGCCAAACGCATGAAAGATACAAAGCTGATAAAAATACCTAAGAGTAAGGATAGTAAGAAGTTTCCGTTTACTTGCTTCCAAACGCATTTAATCCCCTCTTCTTTAAGTGTTTTAACTAAAGAAAAATTTATTTGACTAATTGAAGAAATTAATTCTTCATAAATCCCAGAAATAAAAGCTATTGTTCCTCCAGAAACACCAGGAACTGCATCTGCGGCACCCATTGCCATTCCTTTTAATGTTATAATAAGGTAATCTGATAAATTTCTTTGCATGTTTTAATTTCTGAGTTCTAACAAAGTTAGTTTATTTCTGATTACTTTTAGCTTAAAAAAACAGCCTTTTTTTAAGCGATGATTTCTGTGTTTTTTATGTAATGTTTAAGTATTGAGTAGAACTAAAAACGAACCGTTTTATAAGTATATAACGGTTCGTTTTTTTTTAATAAATATTAGTGTATTAATAATTTTTTAAAATCTCTTGTACTGATTGTCTTTGTATGATGTTAGGGAATAATTCTTCAAGTATAATAACATATTCTTTATCACTTTTTAACCCATTTACTAAATGATACTGTCCTTTTTCAATTTCTTGTAAAGAGTAATATAATCCAGCTAATCGAAATTCAATTTCAGCATCTTCGGGGTGAAACTCTAAACCTTGTAATAAGCATTGTATTGCAGTATTGTTTTCACCAAGTATTAATAAAATATCAGCTCTTCGATTCCATATTTCAACTTCGTAATTACCTAATTCAGTTATTTTTTGATATCCGCGCTCCGCTTCTTCATAAAAATTCATTCGGAAATTTATTTGTGCATATCGCTTCCAATAAGAAATGTTTTGAGCATCAATTTCAATTGCTTTATTGATATAGTACAGTGCTTTGTGGTAATTCTTTAATTTATAGTAGAAATCAGTAATTGCCTCCCAACCTTTGTCTAATAATGGGTCTTCGTGTACTGTCTTGTAGTAATATTGAATTGCTAATTCGGTATTGTTTAATTTCTCATAACAGTTACCAATACGTAAATAAGCAAATGAAGTTGGGTCATCAAACTCTAGAGTAATTAAGTAGTTTTCAATGGCCTCATGATATTTTTTTAACTGCTCTAATATTTTTCCTTTTTCAAAATAAGCACCTATAAAAGTGTCATCTGAAATGATTGCAAAATCAAAAGCTGCTAATGCTTTTGTGTAATCGTTATTATGCAAATATTGCTTTCCTAGCTGGTGCCATCCAACTTCTGAATATGGATTGTTGTCCAAAAAATCATTTATAAAACCAATAGCTTCGTCAGGTTGTTCTAAAAAATCAAAACAATAAATAATATTATATAAAGCAGCATAATCCTGATCATCTTCTTGTAAACATTTTTTGTATGACTCTTTTGCAGCTTCGAAGTTTTCGATATATAAGTACTCTATTCCAAGTAGGGAATATATATCTGCTCGTTCATTAGAAAAACTCAGGGCTATGTTTAATACTTCAATAGCTTTTTCATGCTGGTCTCTTTTGGAGTAGATAGTAGCTTTTTGAATAAATATTTCCTCGTTGTTAGGATCAATTAAAAATAATTTGTCTAGGTGTTTTTCTGCTAAATCTAGTTTGTCTTCAAAAATATATAGTTCTACTTTAAAAAGCGTCAATATAATGGATGATGGGTGTTGCTCTAAACCAATTTTTATTGCTTTTTTAGCAAGAGCTACTTTACCAATTTCTAAATAGTGGTGAATGATGTTTTCAAATTCTACAGAATCAAAAAAGAAAACATTATTGGTCTTCAACATTTTTTCAAACTTAGTAATCGAGAAGTTGTATTCGTCATCATGGCTTAATTGCATAGCATCTTCATTTTGGTTACTATTAACTAGTGGAGTTATAAATTTAACATAAAGAATTGTTACTATAACTTATTAGTAGTGGTTTTTATTCACAACTTAATTAACAGCGTTATATCGTATTAAGTTACAATAATTAAGCCATTTAATGTTGAATGTTGTTGAGAGCGTCAAGAATAATGTTGCAACCTTGTGTGATTTCAGTATTAGAGATAGTTAATGGAGGTGTTATTCTTATTGCTTTTGGTTCAAATAACAGCCAAAAAAGTATCAAACCATTATCTTGACAATTTAATATTAAGTCATTGCAGATATCAGGAGAATCAACTAATAGCGCTAGCATTAATCCTTTTCCACGAACTTCTTTTATGAGTGGATGTACTAAGAGTTTACGAATTAAAGTTTCTTTCTCTAAAGCTTCTCGCATTAGGCTAGTTTCTGTAATCTCTTGAAGTGTAGCTAATGCAGCAGCAGCTATGACAGGATGTCCGCCAAATGTGGTTATATGGCCTAATTTAGGTTTATCTTGTAATAATGTCATTAATTCTGTTGAAGAAGAAAATGCCCCTACAGGCATTCCGCCTCCCATTCCTTTTCCCATAACAAGAATGTCAGGGATGCAATTATAGTTTTCAAAGCCAAATAACATCCCCGTACGTCCAAAACCAGATTGTATTTCATCTAAAATAAGTAATGCGTCAACTTCTTGACAACGCTGTTTTACGAGTTGTAGGTAGTTGTTTTTTGGTTCAATAAAACCTGCGCCACCCTGGATGGTTTCTAAAACAACAGCAGCGGTTTTAGTGGTTATTTTTGAGAGGTCTTTAAAGTTGTTAAATTCAATAAAGTTCACATTGGGTAATAACGGTCTGAAAGCTTGTTTACGCTCTTCAAACCCCATTAAACTCATAGCTCCTTGTGTGTTGCCGTGATATGCGTTTTTAGCTGATATAATTTCACTACGTCCTGTTGCTCGCTTGGCGAGTTTCATAGCCCCTTCAATAGCTTCTGTACCTGAGTTTACTAAGTATGTTTTTTCTAATGATTTAGGTAAGTTGTCAGCTAGTAATTTAGCTAGCTTTACAGCTGGTTCTTGTATGTATTCACCATAAACCATTACGTGTAAATATTTGTCAACTTGGTTTTTGATTGCTTCAACTACTCTTGTAGGTTGATGTCCAAGGGGACAAGCAGATACGCCAGCAACGAAATCTAAGTATTTTTTCTCAGCTGTGTCATAAATATAGCTCCCTTTAGCATGAGATATTTCAAGTGATAGAGGGTGCGGTGATGTTTGTGCTTGATATGTAAAGAACTCTTTTTTCATTGTGAGAAATTATTTGAGAGCTTTTCTTTTAGACCGAAATTTCTTTTTTGAAATACTTGGAGAAACAGTTTGTTTCTTTTTAGTGTCAAGCTTAGGTTTTGTTTTGAGTGCTTTCTTTTTAGGGGTGATACTACGTAACTCGTCTTCATCGATATCTTCAAGAATACGTTCTTCTAAACCTTTAATTTTTGGTAGTATTAATGGAGGGTCATCTTTAAATAAATCTTCTATAGAAAGTATTCGTTCGTTACCTCGCCAATTAAACCCCCTTAATTCTCTAGCGTTTTTTGGATACATTGAGTCAGGAGTTAATTCTCCTTCAGGAGCTCCAATGTTGGTAACTTCTTCAATTTGATTGTCGATTAATTTTAGATTAATACTTCCGCTAATTCGTTTGTCAATACCGATTAATTCTCCGTTTTCTTGTCTTGCATAAAAAATGTATTCTGCATTTTTATTGATATCGATATTGTACAGTTTGTTGTCATCATCAAACAACCCAATTAATTCTTTCCCTTTACATTGGTTGTATCCGCTAATAGAATCTTTATTAACTAAAAAGGTATTATAGAATACTTTTAGGGAGTCTAATTTATTTGTTTTTAGGTTGTTTATTAGTTGAATAGTATCACCTGTCATTTGGTTCTCACCTGACCATAATACAGGTTTTCTGATCATTTTTGTGATTCCTGTTTTTTGATTTAGATAAATAGAATCGCATTTTCCGTTCATATCTAACTTATACAGCTTGGCGTTTTTATAGCCTCTAATAATTCTATTTTCTGGTTTACCAGTAACCATTAAAGTATCTGCATGGATATAAATAGAATCATTTTGTTGTAATGATTTTACTAAAGCTCTTTTTGTAATAAATACAGAATCTTTTTCTTTGAAAATTTCAGCATAATGACCAGTAATTATACTGTGGTTGGTGGTATCCGTTACTTTGATGTTATTTGTTGCAGATGCAAAATGCTTCTTCTGATTAAAGAACATGCTGTCTCCTTCAAATATTCTATTGTTGTAAAATATTTTCGAGTTTTTTACAAAATATCCTAAATCAGCATTAGTATCGTAATATCCGCGTTCGCAATGAATGGTGCTTCCTTGGTGTTTGATTATTGATTTCCCATACATATACGCAATACCAGAGTTAGAATAAAAATCTAATTGGCTTGAATTTAGCGTGTATTCAGGGTTTTTAATATCAACATTACCTATGAATTGATATTTCTGACTTTCCATAAAATATTTTCCTATGGAACTGTTAATTACATTGTCCTCGTGATTAACAACACCTCCAGTTTTGTAATAAGCTTGTTGCTTTAGTTTGTCAAAATATAGAGTGTCTGTATGAAGAGTGGATTTAGGTTCTGTTAGTACAACATCTCCTGCAGTAAATGCTAATTGTGTTTTACCACTGTAGTTAGCTACCTTACTTATTAGTTGAATAGTATCACCTTGTTTGATGATTACTTTCCCGAAAGCAGAAATAGAATCTTCCTTTTTATAATGATATGCTTTGTCACACCACATTTCTATTCCATCATGTTCTATATAAATTTGTTTTTTACTATTTCTAGTTAAAATAGTTGCTCCAGGGAATTCAGCTTCATTAACATCATAATAAGGTGCTGATACTCTGATTTTCTTTTTCTCTTGAGAAAAAGAAAGCATACAGTTTATGCAAAAAAATAGGAGGGTGTATGTAGAAAAATTTAATCTCAACTTCAATTATTTTATGTTTCAAAAGTAGCTAAAAAACTTAGGATGTAGTTGTTTTTAAGAGGATTTTAGGAAATCGATTGGAAGTAAAACGAAACAGCGATTGAAAAACTATGTTTTCAATCGCTGTTTTAATATTAAATATTTTACTAATTATCCTTTCATCCAAGCGTTTCTTAATATAACACGCTTGTCAGTTTTAGGTAAGTCATCTGGACCTAAAGTATATGTTTTTCCTATTGGTTCAATAACTTTTCCTTTTAAAGTGATTTCTTTTCCTTCTCTTTTGATAACCATTGTGATATCGTCCCCTGGAGTCCATCCAAAAGAAGCCCCAACTAAGGCTTGAATGTTTTTAAGACCATATTCAGTCCCGTCAACTGAAACTAACCTGTCATTAGCTTTTACACCTAATGTAGTTAAGAATGAGTTACTGTTTTCTAAGAAAAATACTTCTTTAGTTTTTGGATCTGCAGAGATATGTCGTGTTTGCATGTCTTTAAACAGATATCCAGTTTTTGCTTCTTTACTCTGCATACTTAATCCTAATTTTCCAAAGAATTTAGTATAGTCAATAGGAGTGTCACCAACAACGTGAGTATTGATAAATGCTCTTACTTCAGGGTAAGTTAACGCAGTAATGTCATCAAATAAAACAGCGTCAATGAAAGGTTTGTCTACACCATATTTAGCAGATAATTCCTTCATCATATCTAAGATACCATGTTCACCATTACTTTTCTCTCTGATGATTAAATCGATACACATACCAATTAAAGCACCTTTTTCATATACATTAATGTAGTTGCTTTTGTATGGTTCTTCTAAAATGTTTTTACTCATTTTAGTGAAAGACATATTGTCGTTAAAGCCTTTTGATCCGTTTACTTTTCCTAATATACGCTCATAAAATTCGTATTCGTCAACTAAACCTTGGTTTACTTGAAATAAATTAGCAAAATACTCTGTTACACCTTCGTACATCCATAGGTGTTCAGACATTTTTGGGTCATTGTAATCAAAGTTATGTACTTCTTCCGAGTGTACGCTTAATGGCGTTAATATATGAAAAAACTCATGAGAAACAACATCTTTCATTGATTCTGCTAACGCTTGTGCTGGCATCATTTCAGGAAAAACAACAGTTGTTGAAGTGTGGTGTTCTAACGCTCCAAATCCTTTTGCGTCATTTTGCATGCTTGACATGTATAATAAAATGCAATATTTTTTAGTAACATTTACATCTCCTAAAAATGCTTTTTGAGCAAGCATCATTTTTTCCATTTCATCTTTTAAGTCAGATGCTTTTAATGTATTACTTGGTGAGTAAACACTTAAAAGAATTTCCATGTTACCAATTTTAAATGTAGCATTGTTTTCTGGTGCGTACATAATTGGGTTGTCGGTTACTTCAAAATATCTTTTAGTGATAAAAGTATCATTGTCTGTAGCAATGTTAGAATCTGATAAAGCAGTGTTACCAATAAGGTCACTTGGGTGAGTGATGTTTAGCGTATAAGGTAATTCTTGATGTTCTTTAAAATAACCAACAAAACCATGTAGGTTAAGCATGAAGTTTTTTCCTGCTAAAATATTAGTTCCTGCGGGAGAAAATACATCATGAGTCCCTTCAGTGTCATAAGTGTCATTTACTAAGTAAGTGATTTTAGCAATCGACTTAGCGTTATCAATCTTCCATGAATTATCATCAGTATGGGTAACTGTTAATTCATTTCCATTAGCATCTAAAGCTTTTAGGTTTTCAATGTATTTCCCGTAATTGTCCGTTGAGTATGTTCCAGGGACAGTTTTAGGTATATGAAATGTAGCAGTTGCTGTTGTGAAACCAATTGGTGTCATTTCTACACTAACTTTATCATCAACTACATTGTTTAAGTCGATGTTAACGGTAGTAATAGCAGCTGTTTTACTGGCTGCTGAAGAAGTTGTTTTCTGTGTTTTACAAGCCACTAAAAAAGATAGTGATAACACAGCAAGACTAATTTTTCTCATTTTATATGTTTTTAATTTAATGTATAAGACTATTGTTAGGCAAAGTTGTTACATTTTTTAATATTATTTTAACAAAATAGACCAAATCAGTTGTTTTTTAGAGGAAATGTTTCTGTTTGATATGGGTAATTATTTTTCTAGTATATTTATCCGAAAATAGAACTGTTTTAATGAAGTTATCGGTAGTAATTGTAAATTATAATGTGCGATACTTTTTGGAGTTATGTTTGGAAAGTGTTGCGGCAGCTATTACTTCAATTGATGCAGAAATTATTGTTGTGGATAATAATTCTTCTGATGAAAGTTGTAAAATGGTCCAAGAACGATTTCCTAATGTTCGGCTGATAGACAACAAAGAGAATATAGGGTTTTCAAAAGCAAACAATCAAGGTGTTGCTGTAGCAAATGGAGAGTATGTATGTGTACTTAATCCTGATACGGTAGTGGCTGAAGATACTTTTTCTCAGTTAATTGGTTTTTCTGATTCAAAAAATAAAATTGGAATTGTTAGTTGTAAGCTAATTGATGGTGCCGGAAGGTTTCTTCCAGAAAGTAAACGTAATGTGCCAACTCGATTAGTGGCAATTAAAAAATTGATAGGATTATCGAAGGATTACTATGTTTCAAATCTCAAAGAAAGTGAAATAGGTAAATCTCCTGTATTTGTAGGTGCATTTATGTTGCTTAAAAGAAGTTTATACGAAGCATTAGGCGGTTTTGATGAACGTTATTTTATGTATGGAGAGGACATCGACTTATCTTATAGTATTCTAAATGCTGGATTCGATAACTATTATTATGGTAAAACTACTGTGATACATTATAAGGGTGAGAGTACTTTAAAAGATGAGGTTTATGCAAAGCGATTTTATGGCGCAATGCAGTTATTCTACAAGAAGTATTTTAAGTCTAATTTCCTGTTTGATATAGCGGTTAGTTTAGGAGTAAAAATCATTCCTATTGTTAAATCAGTTTTAAAAGATGATGAATTAGAGAAGCGAACTGAATTAACACTTGAAACGGCAGAATTATCTTTCAAGGAAATGATTCAATTGTTTGAAAAACAAGAATGTTATTATGGTATACATCTTAAAAACACCAATTTTACTATCGGGAGCAAGAGTTCAAAGAGTAGGGGTGATGTAGTTTTTGACGCTTAATTTTGTTGCTTAAATCCTAACTTTTTCTGTTTTTATTTATTAAATTCGCAGACTGAAATTAATAATTCACTTATATTTTAACAATATGGCAAAGTTTGAATTAAAACTTCCAAAAATGGGAGAAAGTGTTGCAGAAGCAACCATCACATCTTGGTTAAAAGAGGTTGGGGATACCATTGATATGGATGAGCCAGTTTTAGAAATAGCTACTGATAAAGTAGATTCTGAAGTGCCATCTGAAGTAGATGGTGTTGTAACAGAAATTCTGTTTAATGTTGACGATGTTGTTGCTGTAGGGCAAACAATAGCAATTATAGAAACTGAAAGTGCAGGTAGTGTAACTACTGAAGCTCCTAAGCAAACTGCAGCACCTGCTGCAGTTGCAGAAATAGAAAAAACAATTGTAGCAGCTAAAGATTCAGTTGCTGCTGTAGCGGATTTTTCTGATTCTGATAAGTTTTATTCTCCTTTAGTGAAGAATATGGCTAAGGAAGAAGGAATATCATTAGCTGAATTAGAAGCAATACCAGGTTCTGGAAAAGAAGGTAGAGTTACTAAAAATGATATGTTAACATATCTTAAAAATAGAGGTAATCAACCAGTTGTTGCTCCAAGTACGTCTAAAGCAGTTGCTCCAGTAAAAGCAGCAGCGCCAAAGGCACCTATAAAAACAGCAGTTACTTTACAAGAAGGTGATGAGGTTGTTGCAATGTCAAGAATGCGTAAGCTGATTTCTGGACATATGATGAACTCGGTACAGACTTCT
>Ga0209396_1006904_pt1 | contig 10278 bp, 9 predicted proteins | sample GOMGulsemesocosm_6_FD_184638 | JGI IMG/M metagenome (GOLD analysis project Ga0209396, IMG submission 184638) | Methane-oxidizing microbial communities from mesocosms in the Gulf of Mexico - GOM8C Gulf of Mexico (SPAdes) (version 2) | ecosystem: Environmental > Aquatic > Marine > Cold seeps... | reverse complement strand
CCAGATAAGGAGCAATATAAGGTACTAGGCTGGGATGCAGTCGGTGAAGTTATTGCTACGGGTGAGTCAGTAAGTAAGTTTAAACCAGGCGACATGGTGTTTTATGCTGGAGACTTAAACCGTCAAGGTGGCAATGCCCAATATCAATTGGTTGATGAACGTATTGTCGGTCATAAACCCAAAAGCTTATCGGATAGTGAAGCTGCCGCATTACCGCTAACGGCGATCACCGCTTGGGAGTTATTGTTTGAACGTTTGGCAATTAAACAACAGCACCCTGACTCAAAAGAACAGTCAAACGATATTATTCTAATTGTAGGTGCAGCAGGCGGTGTCGGTTCAATATTAGTACAACTGGCGAGTGTATTAACAGGGGCAACAGTTATCGCTACAGCCTCTCGTGACAGCTCAGTAAAGTGGGTAAAAAAACTTGGTGCTGATTATGTCATTGATCACTCAAAGCCACTAAAAGAGCAAGTTGAGCAACTAAATATTGGACAGGTAACTCACGTTGCCAGCCTAACCCACACTGATTCATACCTGGATAGTTATGTTGATTTGCTAGTGCCAATGGGAAAAATAGCCTTAATAGATGATCCCAAATCACTAGATATTAGTAAGCTTAAACTTAAAAGCATATCGCTCCACTGGGAGTTCATGTTTACTCGCTCAATGTTTCAATCATCAGACATTAGTGAACAGCATCATCTACTTAATAAAGTGAGTGATTTAATTGACCAAGGATATATCAAAACCACTGTTGGTAAAAATTTAGGAACGATTAACGCCACAAATTTAAGAGCTGCTCATGAAGAGCTTGAGTCAGGTAAATCAATCGGAAAAATAGTTCTACAAGGCTTTTAAAGGTAAGCCCTATAACCCATAAACTAACGCATTATTAGTACAGAGGAAAGTAACATGACAAACTTAACAATCGTAGCAAACATCAAGGCAAATAATAACAAAATTGAGTTAGTAAAAGCAGAGCTTTTAAAACTCATTGAAATTACCAGAGCAGAGGAAGGCTGCATTAATTACGACTTGCATCAAGATAATGAAAATCCGGCACACTTCATGTTTTATGAAAACTGGGAAACACGAGAATTATGGCAAACACATATGGCTAATCAGCATTTAGTCGATTACATGACTGCAACAGAAGGCTCAGTTGCTGAGTTTACTTTAAATGAAATGACGGTTATGGCCTAGTTTAGTAGAGTTCTTTCTAAAACAAATGTTCAATTTAGTAAAGGTGACTAGTAACCCATATCACTAGTTACCTTTTTATTTTTAATCAAAGTAAATCAGCATATTACGTATTTACTGTAGTGCTTTAGCTCTTCATGTCTGCTATTTGTCAGAGAAGCTTTCGCTTTGATTTAAAGTTCCTATGATAGCAATGATGGCGTAAAATCCTGCCAGGATGAGGAACTATCAGGGTTGATACCCTTATGTCTCCTGCAAGCTCATAGCTGTCGTTTATAATCGTTAACTGTGAGCACATTGCGGATATTAGGTATATATGTCAAGCAATCCTTCGAATTAGGTTTTGTATCGATAACGTCTCACTCTGCGCTAAATATCCATTGTAGCGAAACGTTGTACTTTTTCTATGTCGCATTTCAATGCTTGATCGAAGTTTGCATTTACTTGGGGCCTGTTTTCGAGTTTGCTAAAAGCGCAAGCCCGCTTAGCGTTACCAGGAAGGCTTCGGTTAATATCCCCGACTGGATGTCCGCATTCGGCAGACCATCCATAGCCACTCCTACCAAGCGACCTGTCAAGTAGAAGCCAAAGCAGAAAGTGAGTCCTATAAGAGCCTGAGATCGAAGCTCTTTGCGCCAGAGAGCCAGCCATGCCAACAGTCCAAACCCCATGTTTAACGCGTGATTTCCCCGCAACTCATTGAGTAGGGATATGTCTGTAGCGTCTACGGTCATCCCCAGTAGGGTCATAGACGATACTGGAGAGAACACTCGCCAGCTTCCAAAAACTGCGAGGATAGTCCCGCCAACACACAATGCCAGTAAAGGTAGAAATCGCATAAGCACATTTGCCATTTTAAAGCCTACCCCTTGCTCTAGTTTATTTTTGTTTTCCATTAGTCTTCACCTTTCTCTTATGTAGTTTTGCTAGTCTCTCGGTAATAGATGACCTATCATTATCTAGTTTATCGATAAAGTAGCTTGAGTTATTTTATTAACAATTAAAATTAAACTTCCGAAATTAGTTTTAAATAGCTGATATTACGGTTAATTTTGTAAGGCTAACCTCCACCAAAAATCAGCTGAAATAACTGTTTTATAAGACTGAAACCGCGCAAGGATTATCCCTGCAAAGGTAGCTGTTTACTCGAACATTTTATTAAATGCTTCTTCTACTTTTGCATGTGCATTTTGGGGAACGAAAGTGCCATGAGCGCTTAATAGCTGATCAAAATTAAGCTCCAACAAAATTTCAAATTCAGCTCTTGTCTTACTTCGATCTACAACCGCCAGTTTCATCCACATTTTACTGATAAGTGTTTCTTTACTGAAACCAATTAGAGGCAATATGCGCCGAGACAACCAATTAGTGTGAGGCATATGTGGAAATTCGGCATAGCTTTGAATTGCATCGCAGGTTAAAAGGATACCTGTCGAACGCTCTAGCAATATTACCCCTTCTGGCTCGTTCAAATGGTTAAATGCAAAGAGTTGTGCATTAGAAAAAGGCAGTGCTCCACCATCAGATAGCGCATATTTAATGGCTGGAGTAGTATATGTGGTTCCACCCTTAAATGACCAGAAATTGGCATTGTAACGGTCTACATAAAACGGATCATCCATACCATGTCCAGGCCCAAGACGAAGTACATGAGCTATCTCTCCTAGCTCTTCCAAAGCTAAAAGACCTGCATCATCCATACGGACAGGATTAATAAGTGTCAATTGACCATTTTCTCGAACAATAGTCATATTTCGTGTAAAGCGTATAAAGGCATTAGGTTTAACACAGCCATGAACAACAAATAAGTCTTCAGCGACTTGTTTCGGTAAGTCGTGGGGTAAAACGTCAGGGTAATTCATTGGAAACCTCAAAATTTTCTCAAGTAGTCAATTAGTTTGTAGTTTTGGCACTACACCTTGTGTGAAACTGTATTTATTATTAAGCAGGCTCGTTAAATCGAATACGAAATATCTCACCCTCCGTAGAAGTTGCCAAATTATGAAACATCTAATTATAGAAATCAATATTTCCGGAAATAAATATTTCCGGTATGTTGTTTTCGAGATAATATATTTCTGTTAGTATTGCAGTCATGAAAGAAGATATATCTAAAAGTCCTGATAAAGTTAGAGGACGAAAGCGCGATGAAAGTCGAACTGACTCAATTCTTCAAGCAGCCTTAACCTTGTTGTTCGAGGTAGGTTTTGACAAATTTAGAGTCCAAGATGTTGCTGACCGTGCCGGCTCTGGTACGGGTGCTATTTATCGACGATGGCCAAAAAAAGAAATATTGATTGCAGAAGCAATTAGAATTATGCCTGTAGCAAAGCTTGAGTTTACCGATGATCCCATTGCTGATTTAAGAGCATTAGTTAAGAACAAATGCACCTCTGCTTTTGAAAAGCCTGATCTTGTACCTGGGTTAATATCAGCAATGAGAGCCGATAAGGGAATTGAAGAGGCCGTGAAAGAGGGTTACAGCTTAGAACATTTCAGGAGTGCAATTGCACGAATCATAGGGGATAAACATCCACAACTTGATTTGCTAACAGATCTCACACCAGGAATTACCCTGCATAGAGCTTCTTTTACACCGGAAGAAATTTCCCCCGAACTAATGACTGAGGAAATTGTTTCACTGATAACTTCCTTCGCTAAGTAACTTTTACCATAAATTATTAAGTTGGGGAGCTGACACCATTTAGAGTAATTTAAATGTCTGGTGATTCGCTCTAATCAATTAAAAAAATATATTTACTTAACGACCGCTTTGGTGGCTTTGCTGTCTGCTAGGGTAGTCCTTCTGAACACTGTAAAAATCCCTCTTCGAAAAGACATATTATCAACTAATTAATAGTGCTTATTAGCACTATTACGCTGAAGTTATTTTTCCCGATTATGCTTAAAGTTATTGGGCTTAATAGAAAGCAACTTACATACTTCCGTCTGACCAATTAACCCTTGTTCAAATAATCGCTTCGCGTGTGCTCGTCTAATTTTTTCATCTGGGAGTTCTTTTTTTAAAAGCTCTATCGCAGCTACGCTTTGCTGTTTCAGTCTTTCATTTTCCAGTGCTAACTGGCGATGTTCTTCTTCTATCTGAATTAAATGTTGAATGCGCTCAACAGATAACCGAGTAAATTTTTTCTTCCATGCATCAACAGTTGTCGGTTTGACTTTATGCTTTTCATAAAACTCAGGGTCACCACGTCTCTGGTTTTCCAACGTTTTTAAAATATGGCATATCTGCTCTGCTGAATATTTGTACTTTGCCATAAAGTTCTTCTTTAAAAATCCATTTACCATTAGTAAAAAGTAAAAATAATTTTGCATCGCTCACAAATGAAAATGGCGCTTAACCCACTACCTTTTCAAAAGCGCAAATGGTTCTGTTTTATTCTACGGTTTTTCGCGTTTAAATATGTCCCTGTTATCGGCGAAATAAAAAAAGGCGTAATTTTGGTGATATTTGGATGGTCATTTTTTGATCAAACGAAATTACCATGCTACGCTCTATTGTTTACAAAGTAAACAATTATTTTCTCAGGATCAAAATTTTAGAGATAAATCATGAGTAACAAACACAATGCAAATAAACATAAAGGCCGACACATATTCCGGTTTAACTCTAAAAAGAATGGTAATGGCACTATTGGCTGCGGCATTAAGGTCGAGTCGTTTTTAGAATACTGTTACGCATGTATTTTTGAATGTGATCCAAACATCATCTCTTTTGCTAGCCAGCCTGAAACAATGCATTCAGAAATTGGTGATGACGAAAAACTCAAAGGAAAAACACCTGATTTTCTTGTGAAATATGCCAATGGCAGCTCAGAATATATTGAAGTTCATTGGTCAAAAAAAGTTGATAAGAAATATCGAGATAAGGTAGAGCGTTTTTCTAATTACTCTGCTTCTCAAGGTCAATCTAAAATTCGCATAGTCACTGAGCTAAGGTTAACGCCTTTGATCCGCGTGAATTACCAGTTAATTGCAGACTGTATGGCTCAAGAGCTGTCTTTTTCAATTGAAGATTGTGAACTACCTGAACATATCACTTTGAATGAGCTAATCGAGATTCTGAGTAACTACACAGACACTCACATCGAAGAGGCTTATTATTTAATAGCCTTTGGATATTACGAGTTCGACATGTCTTCATTATTGCAGTGCGATACTGCATTGAAAAAGGTGTCGTAATGTTAGAAGGCATTACTATAGGCTCAAAGTTTCATAACCCACAAGGTGGCATTGAAACAATCATTTTCAAAGATGCATATAGCTATATGCTTGAAGAGGATGAAGATAAAACAAAAAAACATGTTATTGAATCAGTCACTTTTGAAAAGCATCTTGAACAGCAGAAGTACACCCAAAAGTTAACAGAAAGGCCACATCTACAACTAAATGAATATCAAGAAGCTGACAGGGATGAGCGCTTAATATATATCCTTACTCTAAAAGATTTAGTTCACGAACAAAAACTTAGCCCTACAATAGAAGATACTTATAAAGCTTTAATTGTGGAAGTTGAAAAGCGCCACCCTGAAACTCAAGCAAGTAAGCACCCTGCATGGAAAACTGTCGCTAAATATTGGCGGACTTGGGTAGTATCTGGTTTTGATAATGACAGTCTTGCTAGCAAGAGAAGAAAAGCTCCTACACGCTTAAACTCAGAAACCGAAGCTCAAATTCAACACCATATTGCAACACTTTGGTCAGACAGTAATTCAAAACTAAAAACGGCTCATTACTCCGCATATAAGATGGAAGTTGAAGAGAAATCACAGGTTAACCCCTCAATAAAAGTAGCCAGTGAACGTACATTTTACCGCAGACTTGCTGCGTTGAGTGAGATTGAAGATAAACTCAACAACCCAAATGCCTCTCAAGCAACAAAAAATCAATTGTCCCTTACGTTAAGGCGACGTATTCGTACTTATTTTGCCATGCAAAGAGTTGAACTAGATCGGATGCATGTCAATATGTGTCTACTTGATGACGAAACACTTAAGCCAACTAAGCCGATATCTCTCTATACCGCTATAGACTGTATGTCACGAGAGCCACTAGGTATCGTTGTTGATTATGGACAAGGTGAAAACAAAGAAAATGTCTTAAACCTTATTCGACAATGTTACTTAGCAGATGAAAATCTTATTGCTAAAGGAAAGCCCGTTGTAATGGTAATGGATAATGGCTCAGGCTTTAACAATGCGGCAATATGGAAAACTTGCGAGCGGTTAAACATAACTCCTGTCTACACCCCATCGAATCAACCTTCAAAAAAGCCTTTTGTAGAATCGTTCAATGATATCCTTCGAGACTCCTTCTTTAGAGGTATGACTATCACAGACAGTAAGGGGAATAAAACAGTCGGTTTTAATAGCTACAAAGGAAAAAGAACAGATATTGATAGTGAAAAGCTAGAGAAAACACTACAAAAATATGCAGACATAAAAGTTAGCGATTTTCTCCGTTTGCTAAATACTTTCCTTACTGAGTATAGCCATAAAATTCATGGTGAAAGCAAAGTAGCGCCGATAATGGCGTGGAATGAATCCATCAAACGAACACCAAGACCTCACGTTTCCTATCACCAGGCCAAGCAAGGGTTTCACGTATTTAAAGACAAGAAAACAAATAAGTTACAAAAACGAGGAACCGTTCATTTACTTGATCAAGACTTCTTTAGTGACGAGCTTAAGCTTCTTCACATACAAATGAGTAAATACGCAAACAAAGGGGAGAACCCTGATGTTGAGGTGTTCTTTGACCCCTTCGACGCACGCTATGTCACGGTTAGCTTTATTGACCCAATAACAGGTAAAGAAAGGGACATCTTGGCTTATAACGTCGATTTGGACATTATGCCTAAGATGATTTCATTCGATGAGTTGAAAGGCTTTAAGCCCAAAAGCTATGACATATTGCAATCGAAAAAGCATGACATCACAGGTTATTACCAAGGAAAAATCGAAAGCTTTTATCCCCAAAAAACACGCCCAAAAAGAAGTGGAACTGAGCCTGCCTCTTTTGAAGAAAATAATGCCAAAGAGCTAAGTGCTGAAGAGCGAATCAAACAATCTCATAATGAAAAACCAAAAGATAACAGAGAGCCAAGATCCTTTTATGCAAACCTTGAAGCTATAGATGATAAGCCAAGCCCAAAAACTAAAGAGCCAAAAGAATCAATGATGACAACACCAAGTGGTAAAGAGCGAAAATGGTAGTAATAGATAAAGTTAAACGTGAGCCTGCAATGATGCCAAGCACTCTTGTAAAGCATGATTCTCTAAAAACTGCATGGCAACGAATTTGTCGTGTACATGCTATGTATGCACGTGCTAATAATAAAAAGGGTGTGCTTATTTATGGGGCGTCTGGAGGGGGAAAATCATATGTAGGTAAACAATATGAGGCGTTGTTTCCACAACAGAAAATCCGCGAAAAAATCCTTAGACCTGTTTTTCGTTATCGTTTTAAAGAATCTAAGAAGCAAGTTGATGATATTTTAAAACTACTGATAAAAGCACTTGGAACAACGCCACCAAAAGGAAAAACGGAGCCAGGTGAGTTAGACGAGCAATTTTGCCACTTAATAGAAGAGCTAGGCGTTGAGCTTATTATTCTTGATGAAATTCAACAAGTCCTTCCTAACACTGATGGCGTAACAGCGCTAAATACTCTGAAGTATTTCTGTAGTTTACTTGATGGACTTAGTGCCTCCATAGTCTTTATCGGCAGTGAGAGAGCAATGCGATTACTTACCTTTGGGCAAACAGATAAGACTGTAGATGATAATGAGCAATTAAGTCGTCGAATGATGCGTTCTGTGAAGCTAGAGCGAATCGAGCCAAGAACTGACGATTGGCTAGAGTGTATTAACTGGTTCATTGATAAAATCCGCTTCCCTTTTTTAAACTATAAGGATGGGCCGTTACTTAATAGGCTTTACCTAGCATATATGGAACGAAGCTTTAGCACGTTAGAGAGCTTGTTCTTACTAGAGGACATGTCAGATATTCAAGATAAACCAAAGCTAATAGCTAGATTAAAAGATAATTATGATATCTATGGGAAAGCCGAACTTAACCCATTTTGTTCAACTGATATTTCGGATGAAGAAGTTAATAAACTTATCAATCGCGTGTTCCAGACAAGCCACTAGGAATTAATAATGCACCTTGCAATTACCCCTAAAGCATCCCTTGATGAAAGTAACATTGGCTTTGCCTTAAGAGTGGCGTTACGCAATGGCTTTACTTACGTTGAAAGGGTGTATTCCAAGTCAACATTAAATAAAATCATAAGAGGTAACCCCGTAACTATAACCCCTCAAATCCACTTAAAGTCTAGACTGTATGCTTCTACACAGACTTATATCGCAACACCATTATTCGAGCGCGCTATTCAAATAGACCCTAAGGTTTGTTTAAGGTGCATTAAAGAAAAGGGATATATTAACGCAGAGGTACAAAGCCCATTCGTACATCAGTGCTCAGCACATCATGAGCCACTAATCGATAAATGTTACGCCTGCAATAATCAACTAACTTGGGATATAGCTCTACTCAAAGGAAGGTGTACTTCAAAACAGTGTGGTATTGAATTAGCTCAGCCAGCTCACACAAGCCTTCCTTTGCTTTTAGATACACAAGTTGCAGATTGCTTACTTGCCTCTCATTTTCTAAGCAACCGCGAAGAGACCCTAATAAAGCAGCCTCGCTACGCTTCTTTCTCTAATTACCAAGAAAAGCTCAGAGAGGGCTTTAGATTTCTTAACAACCATACATCGGCAAGAAGTTGGATGCATAGCTGTATTAATCAACATTCATCACTTTTTCCAACAAATTTTGCGGCGACAAACATAAGTATTTTATTTAAAAACCTTAAAGCTATCTGGCCTGTAAGTTGTGTTCTTCAAAAATATGAGACTATTGAACGTACAAGTGCCAACAATGAAATCGGCCCGTTTTACGCCGATACCGAAATTGCTAGCCAGTTGTTGAGCGTACCCAAGAATAAAATTCAAACGCTTGTTGAAAGTGGGTTAATTAAACCTAAAGGCTCGAAAAAACTTAACTACAAATCAATTATAGATATATCTCCTGTAATTGAGTTACTAGCCCCTCACTTCACATCCTCTGAGATGAAGCCTCTTTCAGAGCAGAAGGAAAGCCTGCTTTATTATAATATCTGTTTGAGCGATATCTTTTTGGCTATCAAGGAAGATGAATTAAATGTAGGGTTTCAAGCCAACTCTGACCTTATATCTTCAATCTATTGCACACCTGATGCCTTAAGGGGGTTAGCTAATAATAAGCGCCAGCATAAAATAAAGGTGAACTCATCTAAGCCTACGTTCGCAAAGGGGGATATTTCTCTTCGCTCCCCTAGAACATCGACAAAAAACAAGAATAAAAGCAATCAACTAGGATTTCACTTCTAACCTTCCCTATCTTAGAGCAAGGAAGCTGATAAAACTCGTTGTTATTTTCATAACAAAACCCATAAGCGCAATACTCAAAAAACTTTATATCTCGTCACTCATCCCCGACGGGCAATGACACACTCCTCACATCCAATATAAAAGTATTACTCTCAATAACCACTGTAACTCCTTTATCATTTATTAGTGATTAAAGTTTTTCCCACCAATGGTCATATAATAATAAATACACTAAACATAACTAAAATTTGCTTCTGCTTGCTAGCATACTTTTGTTTGTGTAATGTGTGTAACCCCTTAATTTCTAGCTAAATAAGTGTGACTACTCTAAGTCCAAGGCTATGAAATAATGTAATAAATCTCAATCTATAAGGCAGTAGTGTGAACAGTTCTCAAGTTAAATGGCAGTCGAAGAATTTAGGCAATTTACAAGTCATTGAATCTTAAGACTGTCACTTGCCTGAGATTCTCAATTTGAGTGGCGGTGATCATGGTGATCAAATGAGCGACCTGTCCATTTAAAAGAATAAAAGGCTAACTTGATAAAACGATTACAAAAAAGTATGAAACTCTTCTATATTTAAATGTAGATTATTTGATCAGCGTCAGCCGAAGGA
>Ga0209396_1006903_pt1 | contig 10281 bp, 4 predicted proteins | sample GOMGulsemesocosm_6_FD_184638 | JGI IMG/M metagenome (GOLD analysis project Ga0209396, IMG submission 184638) | Methane-oxidizing microbial communities from mesocosms in the Gulf of Mexico - GOM8C Gulf of Mexico (SPAdes) (version 2) | ecosystem: Environmental > Aquatic > Marine > Cold seeps... | reverse complement strand
GCCTTTTAGATTTTTAATCAATAGATTATTGTCTTTTATGTTCGCTTTAATAGATAATCAACGCTTCACTTTCAATAACTTATCGGTGTGTCTGTGTTTCGACTTTACCATTCAAATAAGCTCGATGTCTTAAAAGGTATTTTGTCTCATATTATTGGTCAAAATCCACTTGAAAACCCTTTTGAATCAGAGAAGATTTTGGTACAAAGTCCAGGCATGGCGCAGTGGTTAAAGCTTGAGTTGGCGAAAGAGTTTAGTATTTGCGCTAATGTTGAATTTCCACTGCCTGCTAGTTTTATATGGCAAACCTTCGTGGACGTGCTCGATGATGTTCCCAAACGAAGTGCTTTTAATAAAGATGCCATGGCGTGGCATATCATTAAGTTATTACCGACCTTTGCTAGCCGAGATGAGTTTGATGAACTCGCAGATTATCTCAGTGATGATGACCCATTAAAGCTTTATCAGCTGGCGTATAAAATCGCTGATATCTTCGATCAATACCTTGTATATCGTCCGCGCTGGATTGAAGCATGGCAACAACAAGATTATGCCACCTGTAAAGATAAACCTTGGCAGGGGATTTTGTGGTACGAATTATTTCAAGTGATTACTCAAGGCGGACAGAGTCATTATCACCGTGCAAATTTGTATGAACATTTAATTAGCGCGTTGCAATCGCCTAACGTCAAAGAAAAATTACCACCGCGTATTTTTATCTTTGGCATCTCGGCGTTGCCGCCAAATTATTTGCAAGCCCTGCAAATGATGTCGCAACATATCGATATACATTTCTTTCTTAATAACCCATGTCAATCGTATTGGGGCGATATTATTGATGCAAAATGGTTGGCTAAACTGGCCAGTAAATCTCATCAAAAAATAGATCCCGTGGATTATCAATTGATTGACGAGGCGCCGCTAAGCCCAGCGCAATACGACGTAGAGTTATTTAATCAAGTTGGTGAATTGTCGGTAGGCAACCCTCTGTTAGCCTCTATGGGGAAATTAGGGCGTGATAATTTAGCGTTAATGTTGGCCCTTGAATCACAAGAGATAGATGCATTTGTGCCAAGTGATGACAGTTGCCTGTTAGATTGCATTAACGATGATATTTTATGGCTTGAAGATCGCACCTTTATTGCAAACACTAGCGATGAACTCAAACAAGACAACCCGCGTAAAACTATACAAGATGACGATGAATCGATAATTATTCACAGCTGCCATAGCCCAATGCGGGAAGTTGAAGTGCTGCGTGATGAAATTCTGGCGATGCTAGAGCAAGATAAAACGCTGACTCCCAAAGACATTGTTGTGATGATGCCTGATGTGAATAGTTATAGCCCTTATATACAAGCAGTCTTTAGTCATGCACATAATCATATCGGCTTTTCAATTTCCGATCGCAGCGCCGCGCAAGAATCCCCTATTTTATTAAGCTTTATGACATTAATGTCGTTAGCGCAATCACGAAAAAGTGCCAGTGAACTCTTCTCCTTATTGGAAGTGCCAGCCATTATGGCCCAGTTTGAATTAACGCCTAAAAATATTGATGCGCTCAAGCTGTGGATCGACGAGTCGGGTATTCGTCAAGGACTGGGTAATGAACACGCTCACGATAATAGTTGGCTGTTTGGTCTCAACCGCATGTTTAAAGGGTATAGCCAACAAGAAAACGATCCACTGAGTGCAAAGCAGCAAGCTTTATGGCAAAACATTTTGGCGTATCCTGAATCTGTTGGTATGGCGGCGGGGCAATTAGGTCAGCTTAGTTATTTTATCGAACTTATTACACGTTATAGTGAGCGGTTATCGGGTGACATGTTGTTTGGCCAATGGCGTGAGCTCATTAACGAGCTTTTAAATGATTTTTATCAGCCGTCACTAGACAATGATATACAGCTTAGCGTTATACACCAGGCATTAGATGGACTGCACGATGAGCTTGAGTTAGCAGATTTTAACGCGCCAATATCACGGGAAGTGCTGGTGGAGCATCTTAGCAGCAAGCTAGATACTGGTAATTCAAGTCAGCGTTTTCTTGCTGGTAAACTTAATTTTTGTACCCTAATGCCCATGCGCTCCATTCCATTTAAAGTTGTTTGTGTGCTGGGAATGAATGATGGCGTTTATCCACGCACAATAGCGCCTATCGGGTTTGACTTAATGGCGGGAGACCATCAAAAAGGTGACCGAAGCCGCCGTGACGATGATCGTTACCTCTTTTTAGAGGCCATGCTAAGCGCTCAGAATAAATTATATTTAAGTTATTGCGGTAAAAGCATCAAAGACAACAGCGAACGTTGCCCTAGTGTATTAATTAACGAGATTGTCGATTATATTTCCTTGTCCTATAAACTAGCGTCAGATGCCGATAAGTCACCAGAGCAATGTCGTGATAATTTGATTAATAAGTTAATTAAGCAGCATCCGTTAACGCCATTTAGCCCCCTTTATTATAATCAATCGTCTTCATTTTATTCCTATCAACGTGATTGGTTGGGCGCGCTAGCCCCTGTCACTGCTAAACCTGATTTTTTAGGGCAGCCACTGCCACTGGTGATTGAACATAATGTGATAAATGTTGAATTAATGATTCGTTTTATTAAACATCCTAGTCAGTTTTTCTTTAATCAACGTTTAGGTATTTACTTTTCAAACACCAATACCGACTTGCTTGATAGCGAGCCTTTTGCGCCCGACGGACTGGCTAGTTATGACGTAAAATCTCGTTTGCTGTCGGCTTATTTAATTAATAAAGAAGATGAAAGCCTAACTCAAATCCGCGCCCAAGGTATTTTGCCTCACGCACATTTCGCCGACTTATATATAGGGGAACAAACGGAGCAAATGGCGCCATTAGCGCAGCAAGTTAAGCCATATTTTCTAAACAGCGAAGCAGATGTTGAAGTCAACCTTGCTTTAAATACCGATCATGGCGACTTTTTAGTGCAAGGATGGCTTAATCAGCATGTGTCATCTAATTCATTAGTGCGTTATAAATCGGGTAAAGCTAATGGTAAGTTCTTTGCCCAGTGTTATATCGACTACCTGTGTTTCTGTGCTCAAGACTCATCAGTCAATGGCTCAACGATCCAATCCCCTCAAAGTGCAAAGCAGATGCGAATGTTCACCCAAGATGGTCAGTGGGTGTTTAATGCCATCGAAAGCGCACAAGCAATGAGTCATTTAACCCGCTTGGCTAATCACTATTTGACGGGGCTATGCAAACCCTTGCCACTATTAATAGACAGTGGTTGGCGTTATATCAACACGCGATTTGATGAGAAAACATGTCAACTCGTTGATGATGAAAAGACGGTGGCCAAAGCACTGAAAGCCTTTAAAGACCGTTTTGATGGCGGCTTTATGATGAGTGGTGAGCGGGAAGACGCTTACATCGCACGTAGTTTACAAGGCGCTAATTTTGACGCGCTCTCACCTGAGATACAAACCTCGATGATTGATTACGCCATTGAATTCTTATTGCCCATTCGTCAAGTTTTAGAGGAGGTAGGTGATGAATAACTCCATAAACGAGATGAATAAATTGCCACAGACCTTAGATGTGATGACGTTGCCTCTGCATGGTGAGCGACTCATTGAAGCTTCTGCAGGAACAGGAAAAACCTACACCATTGCCGGATTGTATTTACGGTTATTGCTCGGCCACGGTGGTAAAAATGGCCATGGGCGGCCACTTACCGTTGATGAGATTCTAGTGGTGACATTTACTGAAGCTGCAACCGCTGAGCTTCGCGATCGTATTCGAGCGCGCATTGTTCAAACTCGCCATGCACTTATATGCGGCGAGAGTGATGATGATTTTATCAAGGCGTTAATGACTGAGATAAGCGACCATGAAGGCGCAAAACAGATCTTATTGCAGGCTATTCGTCAAATGGACGAAGCCGCTATTTATACCATTCATGGATTTTGTCAGCGCATGTTAAAAGAGCACGCGTTCGAGTCAGGCAGCTATTTCGAAACTCAGTTCATTACCGACGAAATGCCCATCAGACAACAGGCGATTGAAGATTTTTGGCGCGAGCAGTTCTACCATACCAACGATGAAACAGATTACAGCTTAGCCAAGTTAGTACGCGGTTATTGGGCGGCGCCCGAAAAGCTATTAGCGCAATTGCGAGGCTATCTCACGAATCCATTTTTAAAGCTGCAGGCTCCCTTGAGCGATTTACCGCTCAAGCAAGCTTTTGGTCAAATGGTCACGCAAATAAATGACTTTAAGGCACAGTGGTCACAGGCAAGTGCAGATATCTTGTCACATCTACAAAATTCGGGCGTCGATAAACGCAGTTACAGCGCTAAAAACTTACCAAAATGGGTTGATGAGATTACGTTGTGGTCACAAACGCCTGCCATTGATCTCAATGTGCCTGACAATTTAGTACGTTTTGATAGCCGAACTTTGAGCGAGAAAACCAAAAAAGGTGAAGTGCCTTCGTTAGCTATTTTTGATAACGTGACCGACTTCTTAGCCCAACCTCTTAGCCTAAAACCCGCTATTTTAGCGAAAGCCGTGCACTTTACCCGTGAACATGTTGCTGCTCATAAAAAGCAGCAATCGTTGTTATCCTTTGATGATTTATTAAGTGGCTTAAACAACGCGTTAGCTGGTAAGAAAGACGGCAGCTTAGCGACTAAAATCCGCACGCAATATCCGCTGGCAATGATTGACGAATTTCAAGATACCGATCTGATGCAATACCAAATTTTTAACACGATTTATGGTGCACATGAGGCAACTACAAGCAACGCCGGATTGCTGATGATTGGCGATCCTAAACAAGCTATTTATAGTTTTCGTGGTGCTGATATATTCACCTATATAAAAGCTAGAAAGGAAGTAAGTAATCACTATACGCTTGGTACTAATTACCGCTCAACACCCAATATGGTGACTGCGGTCAATAGCGTATTTGAACAAAGTGAAGCCCCATTTATTTACAGTGATGACATTGGTTTTTCACCGGTGAATTCAATCGACAAAGCCAGCCAATTTAAAGTTGATGACCACATTCAGGGGGCACTTACACAATGGTTGATGCCAACAGAAACAACGGTTGGCAATGGTCAATATCAAACAGCCATGGCCCTTGCCTGTGCTAGTCAAATTAATGAGCTGCTCAGTAAAGGGCAGTTGGGCCAAGCAGGGTTTTGTAAAGGCGACTCATTGCGGCCCGTCATTGCGAGTGATATTGCCATCTTGGTGCGTACAGGCGCCGAAGCTAATTTGGTCAAACAGCAGCTCGCCAAGCAAGGCATTGCCAGTGTTTATTTGTCTAATCGCGAAAGTATTTTCTCTGCGGCTATTGTGAGTGATGTGTGGCGTATATTGTGCGCAGTGGTTGAGCCCAATAACGCACGGGCTATTCGCAGTGCCATGGCGACGCAATTGATGGCACAAACCATTAATCAACTTGACGATCTTAATAATGATGAGCGATTGTGGCAACAGCTGGTGGATCAATTTAACTATTACCAACAGCGCTGGCAAAAAGTCGGTGTGCTGGCGATGTTAACGGAGTTTTTGCATCAGCAACATATTCCCAGCCAATTGTTAGGGCTGGTGGATGGCGAACGTCAACTCACCGATTTACTGCACCTTGGCGAGATATTACAGCAACAAAGCTTAGAAATAGTGGGCGAACATGCCCTAATGCATTGGCTTAGTGATCAAATTCATAATCAACAAGGTGAAGTGCAAGAGCAGCAATTACGTTTAGAGTCTGACAAAAATTTAGTGCAGATAGTCACGATTCATAAATCTAAAGGCCTTGAATACAATTTAGTGTTCTTGCCATTTATTTGCTCTATTCGCAAAGCGAAAGACGCGATTTATCATCACAACAACGAAACCATTGTCGATTTAAATGGTGGCGATGACGCCTTAACCGCCGCGGACAAAGAACGCCTCGCTGAAGATTTACGCTTGTTTTACGTGGCCATCACGCGCGCCGTTCATCATGCATGGATAGGTTTTGCGCCGTTAAAAAATGGCAAGGCAAATAAAGCCGGCACCACAGATTTACACGCCAGTGCCATAGGGTATTTATATTTAGGCTCTGAGGTGACAACACATGACGAACTGGCCTCAAAATTAGCGGCATTTGATCAATCTATCGATTGTGTGAAAACACTTGCGCCGCCCAGCGAAATGCTTGTCCCTTATCAAGCAGTAGATGTCAGTGAAGAGAAAATGAGCGCTCGCAGCTTCGGCTCAAATATTGAAAACAACTATTGGATCACCAGTTATTCGGCTTTATCTAAAACGACTAATCACAGCAAACATAGTGATGTTGATGCGAGTTTAGAGTCCTTTGATATTGATTGGGAGGCTGCACTCGCACAAGTTAATGATGAGTCGGCCGCAGAAGTTTCAGAGCAAACCATCTTTAACTTTCCCCGCGGTGCTCATGCCGGTACGTTTATGCATACTCTGTTTGAAGAAATTGATTTCCCCAATGCCACAGGTGAAGTACTGCAAGATAAAGTGACCGAGTTACTTGAGGCGTCAGAATTTGATGAATCTTGGCGAGATGTTTTAATTAAATTGGTTGATGATGTTTTAGGCAGTACGTTAAACCCTGCTATTGAGGGAGCTTCACACAGCAGTAATTTGCCAGCTGATTTTTCATTGTGTCAGTTAGGCATGAAAGATAAGCAAGTTGAGATGGAGTTTTTTATGCCATTGAGCCCCCTCGATTGTGAGGATGTTAATCAGGTGCTGACCAAACATGACGCGTTATCTAAGCAAGCCAACCCCCTTAATTTTTCTAAGGTGCAGGGCATGCTAAAAGGCTTTATCGATTTGGTTTTTGTAGCAAATGGTAAATACTATGTGCTTGATTATAAATCTAATCACCTGGGTGATACGGCGCAAGACTATGACATGGCGCATATGACTGATGTGATGATTGATCATCGATATGACTTCCAATATCAACTCTATAGTTTGGCGCTGCATCGGTTATTACGGGCGCGTTTGCCAAATTATGATATGCAAGAGCACCTTGGCGGCGCGTTTTATTTATTTTTACGCGGCATGGACAAAGATTCTGGCAGCGGCAATGGTATTTTTTATAACAGACCCTCTAATGCGTTTATTGAAGAGTTAGATGATTTATTTACAGCCAATGCGAGTCAAACTCAAGGAGCTAGCTCATGAGTAACGATGTAGCCAACGATGTAAACACCCCCCCTCATTTGTTATCGAAGCAGTCGGTGCTTATTACATTAGAGCAGTTAGCCAAAGACAAAAAAATTAGGGTGCTCGATCACCAATTCGCGCGCTTTATTGCGCAATATGAACACGATGGTTTGGTGGTGTTGGCTGCTGCATTAGTGAGTTATCAATCGGGGCAAGGTCATGTGTGTGTTTATTTAGACTCAAGTTCGTTGGGCATCTTGTTTGGACTCGGTGAAGCTGATTTACAGTTACATATTCGCCCGCTGTTGCACCAGTTACCAAGCGGCGTGAATCAATGGCACCTCGCCATGATTGAAGCGCTTAAAAATAGTAATTCACAGGATGAAAATGCCCCATTAACATTAGTTGATAGTCGTCTTTACATGCAGCGCTATTGGCAACATGAACAACACATTGGTCAGTTTTTAATTGAACGTAGTGAGCAAATTAATTATCAAGACATTCAAGCGCCGCTTAATGCGTTATTTAAACCCGACCTTAATTTTTGCTGGCAAAAACTGACGCAGTTAAAATTAGATGCCTTGAGTGTTTCTACATTTTGCAGTGACTATTTTCATTTGCGCGATGACATTGGCATCGATAACGAGGCGTTAACGCAATACCTAACCAATATTGAGAGTATGGAAGAGCTACAACAGCTTTACGATCAATTTACCCCTAATCAGTGTATCGATTGGCAGCAAGTAGCCGTTGCCCAAGCCTGTGTTAATCAGTTTAGTGTAATCTCTGGCGGCCCCGGCACTGGAAAAACTACAACGGTAACTAAGTTATTAGCGCTGTTAGTGCAGCTGGCACATAAAGAACAAAAATCGTTAACCATTGAGCTCGTTGCCCCCACAGGTAAAGCAGCCGCAAGATTAACTGAGTCTATTAGCGGCGCGATAGACAAACTTAATGTGAGTGACGAGGTTAAGGCTGCTATTCCAACCAAAGCCAGCACCATTCATCGCTTGTTAGGTGTTATTCCTAACCGAGTTGACTTTAAGCACCATCAACGCAACCCATTACACGTTGACGTATTAATTGTGGATGAAGCATCGATGATTGATATTAGTTTGATGGCTAAATTACTCAGTGCAATTGCGCCTCACACCAAATTAATTTTACTCGGTGACAAAGATCAATTGTCCTCGGTGGAAGCGGGCGCTGTGTTCGCTGACATTTGTCAGGGCATTGCTCAGGGCCCCAATTATAGTGATAACGCCAAGACGTGGCTTAATCAGCAAACAGGCTTTGCACTTAGTGAAGTATGTTATTCCTCGTTTGATAAAACCGTTGTTGATGATGGTTTGTGTTTATTGCAAAAAAGTTATCGCTTTAATGAAAAGTCAGGCATTGGCGCGTTAGCTAAAGCGGTTAATGGTGGCGATATTAAAGCGTTAAAAAACGTGTGGAACCAAGGTTATAAGGATATTTCATTAACCAGCAGCGAGAACGCTCAATTAGCCATAGTGCAGCTGTCGGTGACCGGCTATCGAGACTATTTAGTACAGGCTAAAAACATCATTAGTGAGCAAGAGGTAGCGGCGTTATTAGTTCAGTTTAATCAATTTCAATTATTAAGCCCGGTGCGTGAAGGACTTTATGGCATTGAGGGGCTAAACGAAAAAATAGAACAACAGTTAGCGCGTCATCGATTGATTGCGCTTAATCAAGGCACTTGGTATGTCGGGCGCCCTATAATGATTGTGAGTAATGATCATAGTCAGCAACTCTTTAATGGTGATATTGGTATTGTGCTGCCACCACTAGATAGTGATACACAGTTAACCCAAAACCGGGTGTATTTTAAAATGGCCGACGGCTCAATCAAATCGTTCTTGCCGAGCCGCTTGCCAGATCATGAAACAGTTTATGCCATGACCATTCATAAGTCTCAAGGGTCAGAGTTTGACGATGTTGTAATTGCCATTCCGCCTAAGTGGAGTCCTTTGCTCACTAAAGAACTAGTGTATACAGGCATTACGCGCGCGAAAAAAACAGTAGAAATATTTAGCGATGTAGGCATTTTACAAAAAGCAGCACTAACCAAAACAGAGCGATTTAGCGGCCTAAGTAGCTTGTTGAGTGTAGCGCGCTAAATGTTTAGTCGCTATAATCGCCGCATAAAGTTAATCAAGGAAATTCATGTCAATTCTTACTAAATTACGCTGCCTAATTACAGCTGGGCAGGGCGTTACGGGATCGAACATCGATGTTGATGTGTTAGACGATCCCATTGCCATGTTCGCACAATGGTTTGACCAAGCCAAAGACACAGGCATTGTTCTGCCTGAATCTCTAACATTGGCGACAGCAACGGCAGATGGCAAGCCATCGGCAAGGGTTGTTTTACTGAAATCATTTGATGCGTCAGGTTTTACATTTTTCACTAACTATGAGAGCCGAAAAGGGCAAGAACTGACCCAAAACCCTCACGCCGCCATGGTGTTTCATTGGGGCGTACTGCAACGTCAAGTGCGCGTTGAAGGGAGCATTGAGCGTGTTAGTGAAGAAGAGTCCCTAGCATATTTCCATTCTCGTCCACGTGGCAGTCAAATTGGCGCTTGGGCATCTTACCAAAGCCAAGAAATAGATTGCCGTGAAACCTTGGCTCAAAAAGCCAAAGAAATTGAAGCACAATACGCCGGACAAGCTATCCCATTACCGCCATTTTGGGGCGGTTTTAAGTTAACTCCCCACACCATTGAATTATGGCAAGGGCGAGCAGATCGTATGCATGACCGTTATACCTTTTACAAAACAGACAATAGTTGGACTCGCAAGCTACTGTCGCCTTAGTTTGAGCTAAGTTTCAATTAAATAGCGAAAAATTGAGTGAAAAGTAAAAGACTTGTTCACTTGCTAAGCAAACAGTCTGTTTATTTATTTATTAGGGTTTACAAGGCGGTATTATCTTTGTATTATCCTGCTCGAACTTTGCGGAGAGATGGCAGAGTGGTCGAATGCACTGGTCTTGAAAACCAGCAACGGTTTATCCCGTTCTAGGGTTCAAATCCCTATCTCTCCGCCACTTATTTAGAAAAGCCCGTTAACTATTTATAGTT
>Ga0209396_1006899_pt1 | contig 10283 bp, 10 predicted proteins | sample GOMGulsemesocosm_6_FD_184638 | JGI IMG/M metagenome (GOLD analysis project Ga0209396, IMG submission 184638) | Methane-oxidizing microbial communities from mesocosms in the Gulf of Mexico - GOM8C Gulf of Mexico (SPAdes) (version 2) | ecosystem: Environmental > Aquatic > Marine > Cold seeps... | reverse complement strand
TAAGTTTTGGTTAGATAAATTACCAATGCAGGGACAAATGTTCGGCTTTCCACAAGTTCCACCGTTTGAGCCACAACGCTGGTTAGAACACGGTGATAGCATTACATTTGGTAATCAAGAATTAACCACTCTACATACCCCAGGACATACACCGGGACACGTGGTATTTAATCACGTAGCAACGAAACAAGTGATAGTTGGGGATGTATTATTCAATGGCTCAGTGGGTCGTACTGATTTTCCACAAGGTTGCTTTAATACCTTGATGACAGCGATCAAAGGCCAGTTATGGACCTTACCAGATGAGACAGTATTCTTCCCGGGTCATGGACCAACGTCGACTATTGGCCATGAAAAAAGAACTAATCCACACGTGGGATAATCTACTAACACAGTGTGTCAATGAGCTTTAAAAGATAGAATTGAAGCCCAAGTATATGGAAATATAGCTTGGGCATTTTATTGGGTGAAAACCGATGATGTAACTTGTACTTATTGGCCAGTAACACGGACATTTTTCACAATCATATCCCAATCGTTATCCTCGATTACAGCTGTACTAGCAATCCACGATCCATACAGGAAAAGATTGAACAAGGTTAATACCAAGCTCTAACGCTGCTCAATTTGACTAGGGTTATTAATACCTGAAATAATTTTAACTATGAACTAGCAGGCTGCACTCAATATTTTTATAAGCCCAGTTACCTTTAACTAAAGTTCCCTGCACTTCTAATTTTTCATTCATGATGGTTAAGTTAGCATCCATACCGACTGCAATCGCACCTATACGCTCAGTTAAACCTAAATAATTAGCAGGTACTGCGCTTGCCATTTGCACTGCTTCCCATACAGGAACGCCCGAACTAAAAACCATATTACGAACAGCTTGATCTAAACTGCATGTGCTCCCCGCAAGCGAACCATCATCAGTACGAGCTTCACCATTTTTAACATTCACGATTTGCGCACCTAACTGATACGGACCATCTTCAAGACCTCCAGCGCGCATGCAATCTGTAATTAATGCTATTTTTTCATACCCTTTCATACGGTATGCAAGCTGCATTATCACCGGATTAACATGGATACCATCAGCAATCAGTTCAGCTAACATATCGTGATAAAGTACTGCGCCACAACATCCGGGTTCGCGATGATGTAAACCACTCATCCCATTGAATAAGTGCACACCACAGTCAGCGCCAAGTTCAAATGCTGCTGTAACTTGCTCAAAACTGGCATTAGTATGGGCAACCGATGTTTTAATATTATTTTCAGTTAACCATTTGATAGATGCCATTGCATCATCAGCTTCAGGCGCAATTGCGACTCGTAACAATGACTCACCAGCAACAGCTTTTAATTGTTCTAATTCATCTTGCTCTGGCGACTTTAATAATCTGCTTGGGTGTGAGCCACGATGACGTTCGGTGAAATAAGGACCTTCTAAAAAACAGCCTAATAATTCAGCGCCTTGTTCTTTTTCTTTTTCTTTTTCTTTTTCTTTTTCTTTTTCTTTTTCTTTTTCTTTTTCTGCAATTATATAACTACGCATTTTAGTTAACGACATAATAATATCTTGCCAAGGGGCAGTCACCGTTGTGCCAACCCAAGCAGTTACTCCTGTAGAAGGTAATGCTTGAGCAATACCATCTAGCGCAGTATCTGTTGCATCCATCACATCATGCCCGCTACGACCATGAATATGAATATCAACGAAGCCTGGCATTAATGCTTGTCCAGTTAGGTTAATAACTTCACAGTCCGTTGGCACTGTTGCTGAAATCTCAGAAATCTTACCATTTTCAACCACCACGACCTGATTTAACTCAATCCCGTTTAGGGTGTAAACTTCATCTGCTACCAATGCAAAACGCATCTATTAAACCCTCTATTTCAAACTCACTCACAGTCATAAAAGCCATTGTGACTTCCTGCCATTTACGTATATTTGAATTTATGAAAAATGATTTCTAATTCTCTCTAATCAGATTTCTTACTACGACACCACCACAGATAGAAGCCTACACAATATTAGGAGGTGCCATAATAAACACCTACACTAATTTATTAAATTTATGAATCGTTACACCTTGAACTACGCGATTGACTTCACCGGTAGGGCAAGGATTATCAGGTGTATTACCTAGTTCCACTGACAGATGGAATGCATAAATTTGAGCCACTAGGATGTAAGAGAAAAGTAGTCCAGCATCTGTCGCATCTTGCATATCATCAGTAAGCCAGTAATCACCATCACTCACTTGCTCATCAAGCTGAGCTGTAATCGCAATTACTTTACTAGCAATACCATCACGGCGTAATTCAGCTAATAAATCTACATCATATTTACGGGTCTGTGGATCATTTGAGAGATAAACAAAGATTAGTGTTTTATCATCAACAATCGATTTTGGTCCGTGACGGAAGCCAAGCGGAGAGTCAAAACTAATGACAACCTTCCCGGCCGTCAGTTCAAGTAGTTTCAATGCAGACTCTTCTGCAATACCTTTAAAACCACCACTACCAAGGTAAATGACCTTACTTATATCAGTATTATCTATCGTACCGATAAATTTATTAATCGCGTTTACCTGTGCTTCAGAATGCTTACAAACACAATCGATATCCTTCAAGTTAGACTCGCCGTCCCCTAATATTGACAGCGCAGAGAGCATCATTGAAGAGAAACTAGACGTCATAGCGAATGACTTGTCATTGGTTTTCTCTGGCATTAATAGAGCTAATGATTTGCGATCGGTTTTACTTGCTACGTATAACTCACCTTCATTATTGCAGGTCAATACGAGATGGTAGCAATTACTCAAGCATTCATTTGCAAGGTTTACCGCTTCCACACTTTCAGGGCTGTTACCCGAACGTGCAAACGATACTAATAACGTAGGGATATCCTCTGCAAAATACTGATAAGGATTTGATACGATATCAGTTGTCGATACAGCTTCAACACGACGCCGCGTTTGCTGTGTTAAAATAGGGCTCAATGAACGTCCCACAAATGCAGATGTGCCTGCACCCGTTAATACAATACGTAAGTCACTATGCGCGAAGATGGGGGTCATAAAGTCAATAATCTGCACATGATGCAGTTCTAAAATCGATTTTGTTTCACGCCAGCATTCAGGCTGTTGTTCGATCTCTTTCGCTGTCCAGAAACCTTTTAATTGTTCTAATTCCGCCGCGCTATATCCTAAGTAATTACTCATTTTTTTATCCTTTAATTCAATTTAGATACAAGCTTTTGCATAGCTACGCATGACTTGTTGGATCTTATCAATAACTAGCGCTTCCGGTTTGGCACTAATTTGACCTTCACGTACAGCACGGAATTGTTCTGGCAAGTACTCGCTTAACAGTGGCAATGCGATACCGCTTGTTTCTAAGTTGTCAAATAACTTTGCTTGTGCAGCAACGATATTTGCATTTGGCCAGTAATAACGAATACGATCACTAAAGCTATAGCGACGTGCAAAACCTTGCTGCGCCTCTGTACCTTGGTAGTATTTTTCCCAGTAGCCAGGGGCTGCAAGCATTTCAGCTTCAATCACTTCACGTAGGTTTGAACGTTGTTCAGGCTCGAAAATTTCATTTTCAATTGAACAAAGATTAAATAGCGCTTCACGTAATGCGAAGGTTAATGCAGGACCTACTTTGAGGATAGCAAAATGATCTTCAACTAACGCTTTATAAGCACTATCAGTTTGATAATCTGTTGAGTGAGCTTCAAATACCATGTTGTCATAGCCTGCAACCACTTTACTTAGCGCTTGGGCTTTTTCACGGTCGTAATCAATCACACCGGTATGGTCAAACTCAACACCAGGCTGAACAACTAAACCAACAATACGGTCTAGACAGCTTGCAACACCGGCATCAGTAAATGCTTGAAAATGACAATCTATGGTTTTTTTCGCAGCTTCCGGAGACGTTACTTCTAATTCGTCCAGCTCTTCGGCTGCTCCGCCTGGTACAGGCACTTCAGTACCAACTACATAAACAAGCTTGCTTTCGCCAAATGTTTTTACTGCTGTAGTTTCAGCAATAGCAGCTAAACGAGCAGCACGACTAGCAACTACTTCATCAGAAAGTGGGATTGGATCACCAGCACACGACATGCTGCAATCTAGGTGAATTTTTTCGAAACCAGCTTCAACATAAGCAGCAATTAATACATCGGCATTTGCCATTGCTTCTTCTGGCGGTAGCTTTTGCCAGCGATTTGGACCTAAATGGTCACCGCCAAGAATAATTTTTTCAACAGGGAAGTTAAGCTTAGCCGCTTTATCTAATACAAATGCACGGAAATCAGCTGGTTTCATTCCAGTATAACCGCCGAATTGATCAACCTGATTGGAAGTCGCTTCAATTAAAACTAAAGAATTATCGTTCAACGCTTGCTTTAAACTTGCTTCAATAACAAGAGAATGCGCAGAACAAACAGAATAGATGCCGATTTTCTCGCCGGCTTTATGGCACTTAACTAAGTTTAAAAGGGTATTCATTAAATAACTCCACAGTCAACATCTAAAATGCAGCTATGGAGTTATTGGATCAATCTTCCTTTTCGACAATAATCACTTCAACTTTCATATCTCGGAGACCTTCTACGTATTCGTCCGGGATACCTGAATCAGTAACCAGTATGTCAATTTTACCGAACTCGCGAATCATATGGCAGCTACGTTTTCCAAATTTACTGGAATCGGCAACCGCTATCACTTGTTCAGAAATATCACACATCAAACGATTAAGACTTGCTTCTTGTTCGTTATGGGTGGTGATACCGGCACGCAAATCAAAACCATCGACGCCTAAAAATAACTTATCGAAACAGTAATTTTTAAGACCTTGCTCTGCTTGTGAACCGCTAAAAGAAAGTGCATTCTTACGGAGAATACCCCCGGGCATCAACACTTCAATTCCAGGTGCTGATGCTAACTCCATCGCTACATCCAGACCATTGGTCATAACCACTGCACTGCCAATTGATTTTAGGCTAGAGGCAATCTCTTTTGCAGTAGTTCCCGAATCTAGAATAACAGTGTCACCACTATTGATAAGTTTTGCTGCAGCTTGGCCAATCCGAGTTTTGATGTCGGGGTTATGCCGACGTTTCTCATGAACAGTCAATTCTGCAACAACCCCAGTATTCGGAATCGCAGCACCATGTGACCGAACCACATAACCATTGCTTTCCAGAAAACTAAGGTCACTTCGAATAGTGACACTAGAGACATTAAATAGTGCAGCAAGGTCTTCAACGCGGGCTTTACCGTCTCGGTTAACCATATCGATGATTTCCATGCGCCTTTCGACAGCACTTTTCATAAAAATTTGTCTCCCAACAAAACTAAAATTAATAGAACTTTCGTTTTGTTTCGCAATAAAGATTACACCCAAAAACGAAAGAGTAAAACGAAAATAAACAAAACATTTGAAGCGCTTCACACATTTTCGTTTCATTTCACTTTGAGCCTATAAAAATCGAAACTCACTACTTAAGATAATGTATATAGTGTGAATAAAGGCTTTCATTGGCTGAAATCAATTTAATCACACTATTTATACAAATGTAACCCTTTATTGTAACCACAACTTAAATACCGAAACAATTCGAAAGTTAATTTATTTTCATTTCGGTACTAAAAATAATATAGATATACCCTAGATCAAACAGACGAGAAAAATTAAGCACGACTCGCTTTCATTTTACTATTACCAAAAAACAGCGATGTTATATCGTGCGGTTGACCCAGCCCTTTAAACTCAACTCTCCACACCTCGCCATTATGGGCTATTTCATGGGGATAGTTAGGTAAAGTATCCACCAAAATAGCCTTAATCATACGCAGGGTAACAGCATGAGTAATGACTAAAATACTCTCATCACCAGCGATTGATAACGAGGAAAAAAATGGTATGAGGCGTTCAACGATCATAGCGTATGATTCACCACCTCCTTCCGGTATCCAATCCCAACGCTGGCTTCTGTCATGGCAATAATTTGGTTCGCAATCAAGTTCAGCATAAGTTTTACCAGCATATTTACCTAATGCCTGCTCGGTAACCAGAGGTTCGTCAAAAATCCTCAAATCAAATAACTGTGCGAATGGAGCAGCTGTCTGCTGTGCACGACTTAATGGAGAGACTATTAGCTTGCTCAACTTATGCTGTTGCTGAAACTCTTGAGCAATGCATAACGCATCGAGGTGGCCTTGTTCGGTAAGTGGGAAATCAAGTTGTGATGCTAAAATATCAGCAAGATTGGCTTCACTTTGTGCGTGACGCATAAAATAAAGTGTAGTCATTCTATTACTCCTACAATAAAGCTGTGCAGAATAAGATATCTAGCACAGCCTTTTAAAATTAAAATTCCATATTGGCTGACAGCATGGTCTAGACTGACTTTCTGTATTCAGCGTGAACCATTAAATACCGTCGTCACAGTCCATTTCTGCTGAAGCAGTTTCTTTCGCAGCAAGTTCATCGTGCAAGCTAGTCATCCCACGATGTCCAAAATTCAGAGCAAGCTCTCGAAACTTAGACACTGCCATCCCTTTCTCATCACGCTCAAGCATAGTTTCTATGGTCATCTGCAGATTGATACCGGCCAATACCTCACAATTTTTAATATCATGACTTAATAGGGACGCGGTACGAAATGGTGTTCCACCAAGCAAATCAGTAAAAAATACAACACCATCACCCTGATCAACCTCTGCAATAGCATCACTAAGTTGCTTCTGTAGAATTTCAGTTGTGCTTTCAATTGGGAAGTTGACATAAGCAGTCTGTGGCTGCTCACCAATAATACGCTCTACAGCTGTCTCAATACCATGGGCGAATAAACCATGTCCAGTTACAATAATTCCAATCATTTTTCAATCCGTCAGTTAATACAGGCATATTGAAGTATGCCTGCAATAATTTTACTAATATGCGTTATTACAGAATACCCGTAAATTTACCTACAACACCGAACACCATAGTAAGGGAAATAAGCTTCAATGGACTCCAACCACGTTTTACTAATGAGTACATCAACAAGGTATACATTAATGGGAAGAAAGCAGGCATCAGTTTATCGATAACGTCACTCTGCACCTTCACGACTGCTTGACCAGCTGTAATACTAGCGGTTGTCTCCAGGCGTACGTAAGTTGCAACTAATGCACCAATAACAGTAAGACCAACGATAGACGCAGCATGGGCAACCTTTTTAGTGTTAGCCTTGATCATAGGGATCGCATTCACGCCCATCTTGTAAGCAAAGTGAGCCAAGCCAAAGCGCAGACCAAAATGTACAACATTAAATAGAACTAAGAAGAATACAGCTCCCATAATGGAACCTTGCAATGCCATACTTGCACCAATACCGCCACAGATAGGTAATAGGGTGAGCCAGAACATAGCATCACCAATGCCACCCAACGGAGCTGCGACTGCAATTTTAGTATTAGTAATACTAGTCACATCTTGCTTAGAACGCTCCATAGCCAAAATAATACCCATTACAAAAGTAACCAAAAAAGGATGGGTGTTCAACAAGCCCATATGACCTTTCATCGACTTACTCAAGTCATTTTTATTAGTATGGATCTTCTTCAGCGCAGGTAACAAACCATACAACCAACCGCCGGCTTGCATACGTTCATAGTTAAATGAAGCTTGCAAGAACAGAGAGCGAAACGCCATTTTATTAATGTCTTGCGATGTTAACGGTGCACCGACAGACTGGTCTTGATATTCATTTTCAGCTACGTTACTCATCGTTTTCTCTGGCGTGCTGGCCGTAGTATCAACTACAGCGCCAGTAAGTGTATTAGATACCATCTTCGAATTCCTCTTTCATAGCGACAACAGCAGTTTCAGTTTTTTTCATAAAGTCGATCAATGCAATCGCGAGTGCACCTAAGGCAATAGCCAGCACTGGCATTTCTAACCATGCGGCAGCAACAAAACCAATGATAAAATATGGCACATAAGCATTTTTCAGCATGATCTTCATTAATACTGCAAAACCAACTGCAGGCATCATGCCGCCAGCGACACCAAGACCAGCCATCAGCTGTTCTGGTAACACTTCAACAAAGCCCTTAGCATGTTCAGCACCGAGGTAAATAGGTAAAAATGCACAAAGGAAATAAAATGACCCCAGTACGGTCATAGCTAAGTAATTAACCTTCTCAATACCATCTGTATCCGCATTGTCGGCATACTCGTCGCATTTTGACATCATTGGAGACATGGCTGAAAATAGGAAAGTAATACCCATTTGAACTGCAACAGCGAAAGGCACCGCAATAGCAATAGCCTGAGTGGCATCAACACCAGTTGTGATAGCAAATGCAGTACCCACAATCGTACCAATAATCACATTCGGTGGCTGGGCACCAGCCAACGGAGCGAGTCCCATCCATACCAACTCTAAAGCACCACCAGTAATAATACCGGTCTGTAAGTCACCTAAAATAAAACCAACTAACGGTCCTAATACTACTGGACGATGAAAATGCGTTAGACCATTGAATAGGTCCAGACCAGCAAAGAAAGCTAATATTCCTAATGCTAACGCTTGTAATAAAGTAATTTCCATAATGGGGCCTATTTGTTTAGCACATCAAAAATATTAATAGCTGTTTCAGTTGGAATACCTTGTATCTCAGCTTTAACGTTTAATCCTTTAAGCGTTTCGAATGCAGCAATATCAGCACTATCAACAGACACAGTCTTGCTAATCTGAGTTTTACCTTCAGAGAAATGCATATTACCGACATTGATATTATCAATTGCCACGCCACCTTGAATTAACTTGGCATAAGTAGCGGGTGACTTACACACCAATAAAATACGCTGTCTGTCGTTGGCTTTGTGGATATTATCAATAGTTTTCTGGATACTCCAAAAACGAATAGCGATGCCATCAGCTAACACCATCTCCATTAAGTCCTGCTGGTTTTTGTCTTCTGCCACTACATCATCAACTACCACGACTATATTAGCGTTCGCAAAACCAACCCACTGCACCCCCACTTGGCCATGTACTAATCTTTCATCAATTCGACTTAAAACGATATTTGGCATACTGCCTCCACAACTATTAAATAATAAATAAAACAAAACCAAACATAAACACGATGATGTTATTTATCTTCGATAATAAAAATATTCCAACAAAGCTATCACCACCAGACACACAACTAACTTCAAATCTCTTAGGACAAATAAAAAATTTAACTCATAAAAATAAACACTTAAATTATTTTCATGAGTTTATGATTAACTAGAATTTATAATATCTTTTTAATTTGAAAAATATTGAGATAATGCTCACATATACAAGCGAAGCTTTCAATTGCTTTCAAACACCTTCAGAGGCCTTCATTTTTAATTCAATTCTATTTCAGATATTTTAATTACAGCGCTGATTTACAACTTTATTTATGGAATATTGAAAGAATAAAATTTCAATACGATCAATTATTTTAGCTTCGACTCAAACTGATCTAACCTGTCTTAATGTTCGTTCTACGAATCCAGCGTTAAAAAAGAGGTATGAAAAATTTGGTATAACAAGTGCGAGAGATGTAGGGAATATTTACAGTTCAATTGAATACTACTTAGAAGAACAATCACTCCGCACAATCTGTATTTTCTATGTCTATGAATTTCAGGAATAAAGAAGTCTGAATCGTAATATTCAGGCTTTTTATTTGTTAGCGTAGCGGACTGTTTTCTACAAGCCATGACCCGCACCCACCGACGTGACAGGCGTCTTTTTTAGGTTGAGAGCCTACGATCGCCGTGGGTGGTAGGAATTCTGTGAAATGTGGGGAACATTTCCAGTCCATCTGAATATCACTTATAAGAACTAGCACTCCGCACAGTCTGCGTGTTGCCTTTCACTGAATTTCAGGCATAAAAAAGCCCGAATCTTTCGATTCAGGCTTAATCTAATGTGTTGGCGGAGCGGACGGAACTCGAAGCCGCGAAGCCTTCGGCAGCGTGACAGGCCGCCTTTTTTGCTTTTTTGGTAAACAGTCTAGCCAACTGGACTAGCGCTCCGCACATTCTGCGTGTTGTTCTTCACTGAATTTCAGGCATAAAAAAAGCCTGAATCTTTCGACTCAGGCTTAATCTAATGTGTTGGCGGAGCGGACGGGACTCGAACCCGCGACCCCCGGCGTGACAGGCCGGTATTCTAACCAACTGAACTACCGCTCCGCACAATCTGTGCTGATAAATATCAGTCTAAATTT
>Ga0209396_1006890_pt1 | contig 10291 bp, 10 predicted proteins | sample GOMGulsemesocosm_6_FD_184638 | JGI IMG/M metagenome (GOLD analysis project Ga0209396, IMG submission 184638) | Methane-oxidizing microbial communities from mesocosms in the Gulf of Mexico - GOM8C Gulf of Mexico (SPAdes) (version 2) | ecosystem: Environmental > Aquatic > Marine > Cold seeps... | reverse complement strand
AATGATTTCTGTTATTAAATTAAAACGCTAAGTAGAAAGAACAAAACTGTATGAAGACACCTAAACGGATCCAGCCTTTAGTTGATGAAGGCTTAGTAGACGAAGTTATCAGCCAGCTTATGAGCGGTAAAGAAGCAACCGTATATGCCGTACGTTGTGGTGATGAAATACGCTGTGCCAAGGTATATAAAGAAGCAACACAACGTAGTTTTAAAAAAGCAGCACAATATAACGAAGGACGCAAAGTAAGAAGTAGTCGTCGTGCGCGTGCGATGGAAAAAGGTTCTAAGTTTGGTCGAAAACAACAAGAGGAAATTTGGCAAAATGCTGAAGTTGACGCTTTATATAAAATAGCAGAGGCTGGTGTACGCGTCCCAGAGCCTTTCGGTTGCTATGACGGCGTTTTGTTAATGGAATTAATTACCGATGAAGAAGGTGATGTTGCTCCTCGATTAAATGATGTTCAAATGCCAGCAGAACAAGCAATTGAAGATCATCAAGTAGTGATGACATATGTAATGCGTATGTTATGTGTAGGCTTAGTACATGGTGATTTATCTGAATTTAATGTATTAGTTGACGAATATGGTCCTGTAATAATTGATTTACCACAAGCAGTCGATGCTGCAGCTAATAATAACGCCAAAGCCATGCTTAAACGTGATGTACAAAACATGACAAATTATTATAGCCAATTTGCTCCTGAACTTGCTAAAACCCATTATGCAGAAGAAATGTGGGCACAATTTGAATCCGGTGATTTACATGCCGATTATGAGCTAACGGGTCAATTTGAACATAGCACTGAAACGGCTAATGTTGGTTCTGTATTAGATGAAATAAAAGCCGCATTTGAAGAAATGCAAGATAGAGAAGAAGCCATTGCAGCAAGTTTAGAAGACTAGGTTTTTAATTAATTTTGATATTTATTTAAAATTTTCTTAAAAGCCTGCTTTTTTTGTAATGCAACAAAAGCAGCTTCAAGTTTATTTAATAGCTCCTCATTTACGGTTTTTTGGCTCAGAGCAAAATAAACGGGATTAGCGTGGATCACAAAAGGATTCACGACAATGTCTTTAAATTCAGGATTATTTTTTGATTGATATATAATATTAGACCTTTCTTCTAAAAATCCGCTGATCCGTTTATTTCGTAATAGATACAATTTAACGTCATTATTTGGAATACTGACAAAATGAATATCTGAATAGGGGTCCGACTCAAGTAAGGCTTCAAATTCATCACCATAATAAGCCCCTCTTTGAATCGCTATCGGCTTAGTTAACTTTTTTAACTCTTCTAGCCTTTCAATAAAAAATGCTTCTGATGCTAAAGTAGCTAATACGATGGTTTCTTGTCTATGAGGGCCAATAAAATGAGCAAATTGTTTTCTTTTTTCAAGATCAGATACTCCTAACATCATATCGATTTTTCCTTGCTCTAATAAATCGATAGCTCTACCCCAGGCCATATCAACAAAACGGTATTTACAACCCGCTTGCTCTAATAAAGCCTTGGCAAAATCAACATCCATGCCGTGCCATTGCATTTGATCACTCACTTTTTTAGGTGAGTAATGCTCATAGCGCACTGTTAACTCACATGCTAAAGCTTGAGTTGATATTAAATACAAGATAAAAGCGAAAAATACAGTTTTCATTGAATTAACATATATCCATATAGGTATTGATAATATTAGTTCAGATTTTCAAACTCAACTGGATATATTGATAATAAAAACTGTTTCTGTTGAATATATTTAGATGTTTTACGGTCTATATAAATTACAATTATCATATGAAATATATGGAGAACAGATTTGAAAAGTATCATTATACAAATTTTAGCTGCAGTAGTTATTTTTAATCTTGTAAGCATGTTTAAAGAATCATCTTTATTAGATACATCTGGGGAGCTGCCTGCACCTTATTTTTCATTGCCTGTGTTAGATAATACCTTAGAAAAAAACACCTCAAATAAACGCGTTAACCGAATGGATTTAAGCCAGTTAAAAGATCAAAAAACCGTAGTCTATTTTTTTGCGCCATGGTGCACTATTTGTAAAATCAGTATGCCTAACCTACAAAACAAAGTATCGGATGGCTCAGTGAATGCCATCGCCATTGCGCTTGATTTTGAAAATTCGACACAAGTTAAAGAATTTACAAATGATTTAGGGATCACATTTCCCGTATTATTAGGCAATCATCAAATAAGACAAAATTACCAAATAGAAGCATATCCCACTTATTATGTGATAGATGAAAACCTAAAATTATCAGCGCGTTCTATGGGCTACTCTACCGAACTCGGCTTAGCAATCCGCGGTAGCTAACAAAAAAACAAAAAGGGGTCGGAGTTAATTAAAAGCATAAAAACTTAACTTTTGATCTTTCATTGTTATTTTGATGAAATTAACGTCAATTTAAAAGCTTTTAGCGGCTATTTTAAAGAAATTAATAAATTCATTAAAAAATCACCTTAATAGTTTGATTAATTAACTCCGACCCCTTTTTTTGTTTTATACTTTATTTTTATTCTTCATAGTTTGTTTTCATGCAGTTAAAGCGTTATTGGCTTAGTAAGCTTTTTATTAAAAATCATGTTTCTTTAGATATTAACGATAAAGGGGTTTTGCTCGATAATGACCTTTTCAATTGGGTTGATATGGACTCTTTCCCCCATATCGAATCTCACTTCTTTTTTTGTAGTTTAAATTGGCAAGTTAATACCCAAAAATATCACTATAATTGGATCTCAAACAAAACAGCCAAACATGCAATTGATGAGTCGATTAAGCATTTGACTCAATTTAAAAGGGAACCATTAATTCATTTAGTTAATTCGATTAAAGCTAAAATGAGTAAAGGATATTTACGTAAAAATACTTTTAGTAATATTCAAAATAAAGCCCAAACAGAGTTAAATAAATGGCCGACTAAAATTGATCAGCACTCTTTTGATACCGCGATTCATAAATCATTGGAATTTTTACAATTAGTTGTAAGCTGGAATAAAAAGCACTTAATCGCCTTTCAAGATAATTATATAAACAAACAAAAAGCTGTTTACCTAGACTATTTTCAATCAATTGAGTCAAACCCTTTAACCGAAAAACAACAACTTGCTTGTATTGCAGATGAAAAAAACAATTTAATTTTAGCTGGTGCTGGTACAGGTAAAACAAGTACTATGGTAGGTCGTGTTGGTTATTTATTAAAAAGTAATCAAGCGAAAGAGTCTGATTTTTTACTACTCGCATTTGGTAAACAAGCTGCGGATGAAATGAAACTTCGCATTAAAGAAAAGCTTAAACTTTCATCAATTAAAGTTAATACATTTCATAGTTTAGGTCTAAGTATTGTTACATCTGTTGAATCTAAATCGCCTAAAATTAGTGATCTTGCATCGAGTGAAGCTATAAAACAAAACTGGGTAAAACTTCAACTTAAACAATTACTGACTCAAGATGATTTCAAGTTAAAAGTACATAGTTATTCAAAAACATATCTGAATGCGAATAAAAGTTTAGAAAATAATATTGAAGAAATTTCTAAAAATTTAAGTCAATTAATCGGTTTATACAAATTAGCACTATCTGATAAACAACAATTCCAGCATCGCCTGGTACAAAACCAAGATCAAAGCCAAATTAAAGCTGAGCTTGAATTATTATCACCAATCTACCAACTTTATCAAAAATACCTTCTAGATAATAACGAGATAGATTTTGAAGATATGATCATCAAAGCAATACATTATGTTGAAACAAATCAGTATATATCAAATTGGAAGCATATATTAGTAGATGAATTTCAAGATATCTCTGAACCTAGAGCCAGATTAATTAAAGCATTAAAAGCTCAAGTACCGGGTTCTTCCCTATTTTGTGTTGGTGATGACTGGCAAGCTATATATAGATTTACAGGAGCAGATGTCAGTTTAACAACGCAATTTGAAAGTTATTTTGGCCCAACTCAAATTACAGCTTTAGATAAAACCTTTAGGTTTAATGATAGCATTAGCGATATCGCAAGCAAATTTGTGATGCAAAACCCTGCTCAATTGCATAAAAGAATGCTTACTCATACCCAAGTTAATGAGCCTAAAATAACATTACATCAAGGTGATAATGAAGATAAATTAAATCATGTATTAACTGAAATTAATGATCAGACTACATCTAACCAATCAGTTTATATTCTTGCGCGATATAAGTTTAACTTGCCTGATAAAACTCGATTAAACCAATTAAATAAGGCCTATAACCATTTAGATATCCTCGTAGATACCTTCCACGCCAGTAAAGGTAAAGAATCAGACCATGTCATTATAGTAGGCTTAAATAACGGTAAATATGGCTTCCCATCACAAAAGCCAATATCACCATTATTAGACTGTTTGCTACCTAAAGCTGAAGAGTTTGAACACGCTGAAGAGCGTCGTTTATTATACGTCGCAATTACAAGATCAAAACACTCAGTACATCTATTAAGTGATATAAAAAAACCTAGCCTATTTATTACTGAACTGATAGAAAATGACTATATGATTAATTACAATCAAGTACCCGATACTTCATTAAAAGAAGCTGTATAAAATGGAATTTTCCTACTTAAAACATAAACCAGAGTTTATACCAAAAATAGCAAACTGGTATTTTGAGCAATGGGGTTATTTAATGGAAATACCCAGTGTAGAAGTCATTAAAGACAGACTTCAGACACAATTAAACTCAAAGAAAATACCTCTTGTATTGCTATTAGTTGAAAATGAGGAGTTACTTGGTACTTGCCAATTAAAGTATCATGAAATGGACATTTATCCAGACAAGGAGCACTGGTTAGGTGGTGTTTATATATGTGATAAACAAAGAGGTAAAGGGTTAGCTAAAAAGATGGTTATAAAGGCTAAAAATATTGCAAAATCACTCGGTGTAAAAGTTTTATACTTACAAACAGAAAATTTGTCTGGCGGTATTTATGCGCAACTTGGCTGGCAACCTATTGAGCAAATAACCAATAAAGGTGAGCAAGTATTAGTGATGCAATGTGATCTCACTTCAGAGGATAAATAAATGCTAAAACACTCGAACCTATTACTTTTATGCACCCTAGCTTTAAGTACACACGCTATGGCTCATAATTTACCTTCATTACCCGAGCCAGTATCAAATAATGCAGTAACCAAAGTAACAACTAAACAAGGTGAATATTTACTTAGCTTTATGGGTTTGGCTGATAAAAAAGATCATACAGCGATTCATAATAAAGTTTGGGCACTTAATATTACCAAGCCAGATCAAAAGTGGCAGTTACAAAACCCAGTGCCAAGCTCTCTCACATTAAAAGGAAGATTGGCATCTGTTGCAACGAGTATTGGCAAAAATGCATATCTTTTTGGTGGTTATACAGTATCGAAAAACCATCAAGAGATTTCTAGTCCTGATGTATTTAAGTTTAATGTTATAAATAATGAATATACTCAATTAGCAAACATGCCGGTGCCAGTAGATGACAGCATAGCCTTAAGCTATTTAAATCGATATATCTATCTTGTAAGTGGTTGGCATAATGATGGCAATGTAAACCTAGTGCAAGTTTACGATACAAAAACCAATACTTGGCAACAGGCCTCTCCATTTTTAGGTAAACCCGTATTTGGTCAAGCAGGCGCAATTAGCAATAATATAATGTTAGTTTGTGATGGCGTTTCAATTAAAGCACACAAAGATAAACGTCGAAGTTATCAGGGCATAGCTCAGTGCTTTAAAGGTACTATAGATAAAAAGAATCCCTTGAAAATTGATTGGCGCATAGTTGAACACCCGACTAATACGCCTCGTTACCGTATGGCAGCAACAAGTATAAATAATACAATCGTAATGTTAGGCGGCTCGTCTAATCCATATAACTACAATGGCATTGGCTACGATGGCATTCCATCTCCAGCAAGCAGCGAAATTTGGTTATTTGATTTAAAAACGGACCAATGGAAAATAGAAAAAAATAATTATAAAAAGACAATGGATCACAGAGGACTCATTTTTCATAATGAAAAATTAATTACGATAGGTGGAATGGACAATAAGCAGAATGTGATTTCAGAAGTTGTGATAAGAAAATTGGAGTAATAAATTAAGAGTTGTCATAAATATTGTAAAGCCCCTTTACAGGGCTTTACAATGAAGTTAAACCAATACTATTTAACGCTTTGTACCATAGCTAGTGCCATCGCTTCAGCAACTTTAATGCCATCAATACCTGCAGATAAAATACCACCCGCATAACCTGCACCTTCCCCTGCTGGGTATAAACCTTTGGTATTTAAGCTTTCAAATGACTCTCTACCTCGGGTAATTTGAATTGGAGAAGATGTACGAGTTTCGACTGCCGTTAATGTTGCATCTTTCATTGAGAAGCCTTTAATTTTACGTTCAAACGCAGGGATCGCTTCACGTATCGCTTCTATTGCGTAATCAGGTAACGTATCACTTAAGTCACAGTATTTAACGCCAGGTTTATATGATGGTATTACTTCGCCATGCTCGCCACTTGCGCGACCCGCTAAAAAATCACCTACAAGTTGGATTGGCGCATCATAACTACCACCGCCAATTTTAAAAGCATTTACTTCTAATTTACGTTGAAATTCGATTCCAGCAAGCACATCTTCTTTACCATCTTTTAATGGATAATCACTTGGGTCGATACCAACAACAATCGCACTATTTGCATTTCTTTCATGACGCGAATACTGACTCATACCATTAGTTACTAAGTGACCTTCTTCAGAAGCGGCAGCCACAACTGTACCACCTGGACACATACAGAAACTATAAACTGAGCGACCATTTTTACAATGATGAACAAGTTTATAATCAGCAGCACCTAAAATTTCATGACCAGCATGAATACCAAATCTTGCATCATCAATAACAGATTGTTCATGCTCAATTCTAAAACCAACAGAAAAAGGTTTTGCTTTAATATAAACACCTTTGTCGTGGATCATTTTAAAGGTATCACGAGCACTGTGACCTATAGCTAATGCAACAAAATTAGTATCAATTTTCTCGCCGCTCGCTAAGGTTAATCCTGTAACTTGTTGGCCGTCATCTGACTCTTCCATATGAATATCATCAACACGTTCGCCAAAACGAATTTCACCACCTAACGCGATAATATTAGCGCGCATTTTTTCAACCATAGTCACTAGTTTAAAAGTGCCTATATGAGGTTTACTCACATATAAAATCTCACTTGGTGCACCCGCTTCTACAAATTCATTCAGTACTTTACGGCTGTAATGCTTAGGATCTTTTACTTGAGAATATAATTTACCATCAGAGAATGTACCAGCACCACCTTCACCAAACTGTACGTTTGATTCAGTATTTAATATTTTTTTACGCCAAAAACCAAAAGTATCTTTAGTACGTTGTCTTACTTCTTGACCACGTTCTAAAATGATAGGTTTAAATCCCATCTGCGCCAAAATTAAGCCTGTGAATAAACCACATGGTCCCATACCAATTACAACTGGGCGCTGAGTAAAGTTCTCTGGAAGTTCTGCCACAAAATTGTAAGTCATATCTGGACTTACTTTTACATTGTGATCTTTTTCAAATGTCTCTAATAACGCATCATTAACCGATGTTTCAACATCAAGCGTATAAATTAGCGTAATAACATTTTTTTTGCGTGCATCATAACCACGTTTAAAAACCGTAAAATCAATTAATTGATCATCAGTAATATTTAATTTTTTAAGTACGGCTTGTTTTAATTCACCTTCTTGGTGATTCAAATCTAATTTTATATCGGTTAAACGCAGCATTCGTGGTTCTCATTGGAAAAATAGCAGCGGTATTTTACCTTATTGCGCTAGATATTGCCTACAATAATACACAAGAGATTGAATTAATATTTTAGCTAGGTATCATGCCCCTCTATTTTGTATATACCCAGTAGGAAATAACACCCAATGGCCTTTGTAGTAACCGACAATTGCATTAAATGTAAATACACTGATTGTGTAGCAGTTTGTCCTGCTGATGCTTTTTTTGAAGGTCCAAACTTTTTAGTGATCAACCCAGATGATTGTATCGATTGTGATTTATGTCCGGTTGAATGCCCTGCTGGCGCTATTTATCAAGAAGATGAAGTACCAGAAAACCAAAAAGATTTTATCAAGTTAAATGCAGATTTATCTGAGATTTGGCCAAGAATTACAGAAGTTATCGCCCCACCTGAAGATGCTAAAGTATGGGACGGTGTAGAAAACAAAATTGAGTTTTTAATTGTTGAAAATGAAGACTAAAGTTAAATAACCGAAATAATAAAGTCTTCTAAATCATTTAAGCCTAACTTAACTTTTATTTCATCGTCACAATACTTACCAACTAAAGCTTGACCAATAGGTGATTTAGGTGTGATCACAGTAATTTTATGATGCTCAAGCTGAGTAATAAATCCACCGGCAAAAGACGCTATAAAATACCAGTGTGATTTTGCTTCATCTTTTTCTAGCTGAACTAAATGCCCAACAGTAATAGCTGAGTCCTTTTCAATTTCATCAATCACATGCTTTTGCATTTTAAGAACATGGAATGCTTTAATTGCCGTTTCAAACTCTTCAACTCGTTTTGATTGACCTTGCGCTAAATAACCCGCTTCAATCGCGATTGTATCGTATTGGGTTTCTGCTACTGATTCATCATTTACAGCAGCATCACGCGCATTCGTAGCAGCTAATACTGCATCTTTTAATTCTAGCTCTAAATGCCTAATGATCTTACTAATTAACTGCAGCTTATCCATTGTTTTCTCAATTCAAAAAATACTTATCCATTATCCCCGAAAAAGGGGTCGGAGTGAATTAAATCGATAAGTTTTTAATTAACTCCGACCCCTTTTTTAATGTTTACGGGATAAATGGCAAACATTATAAATTACACCATACTTTCAACTGTATTTTATTCAAACAAAGGATAGCTATTATGATGGTTGCTAGATGGTCTATTGACGCTAAATTTGGTCATAAACCCGATGTTGTAAATTCATTATCTCAATGGTTTAACGATATAGGTTCACAAATTGGGTGGGTTAAAGGTAAATACCGTATTGTTACAGGCTCGATTGGTGCACTCGAATCTCAAGTTGTATCAGAAATCACAATTGAAAGCCTAACCGAACTCAATGATTCCTGGAATAAACTTGGTGATATTCCAGAGCATGCAAGTTGGAGTAAAGGACTTGAACCCCACATTGTATCTGGTACACAAAAGTGGGAAATATTCAGAATTGTAGAGTAATAACAAAAAAGGGGTCGGAGTCAATTAATGACAATTTTGATTTATTGACTCCGACCCCTTTTTATTTTGAAATAAAAACTAAGGTTATAAGGTCTGGTATTAAGGCCTAAATTTCAAATTTAAAATGTTTAATAATTCATCTGTCTAAAAGATTTATTTATCTGATTTTTAGAGTACTTCATCGTATTTAGCATGTATTATTCTAACCAGTTAGCGCATATTAATTACAACAAAAGGGAAATATATTCCTTTCCCGTAACAATAATATTCAATGGACTAAATATGCGATTAAAAAAACTAGCAATTATTACATCATTTTGTTTTTTACCTTTGGTGTCCAATGCCCAAGCAGTAATAAGCCCAAAAGGGGAAACTCAAGGGGAGGAGATTTCTTATAAAGTAGGTGAACGCTTTAAAATTAAATCAACTATTTTAAATGAAGAACGTGAAATTTTGGTTCATCTACCTGAAGGATATAACAAAGCTGACAAAAACTACCCCGTTGTATATGTTTTAGATGGCAATAGCCACTTTAGACACGCGACTGTTGCTACCAACATATTAGATCAACAAAGTCGTATGCCTCAAAGTATTATTGTTGCTTTACCCAATAACCCAGGTACTCGAGGTCGTGATTTAGGCGCTCAAAAAGATATTTTTTTGAAATTCATCTCTGATGAAGTCATTCCTTATACCAATAAACATTATAGAACTTCTGATCATAAAACCATTTTTGGCCACTCAATGGCTGGTGCATTTGTTTTAAAAGCACTCGCTAAAAAACCTGATCTATTTGAAAACTATATTGCAGCTAGTCCGTATTTATCACCAAGTGATAACGAACTTTATCAAGGATTTGAAGACTTATTTAAAAATAATAAAGATATTAATAAATCACTCTACTTCACAATGACAGATGCAGCAGCTGAAGGCATTGAAGTTACTGAGGCATTAGATAAATTTGTAGCCTTAGTG
>Ga0209396_1006883_pt1 | contig 10294 bp, 6 predicted proteins | sample GOMGulsemesocosm_6_FD_184638 | JGI IMG/M metagenome (GOLD analysis project Ga0209396, IMG submission 184638) | Methane-oxidizing microbial communities from mesocosms in the Gulf of Mexico - GOM8C Gulf of Mexico (SPAdes) (version 2) | ecosystem: Environmental > Aquatic > Marine > Cold seeps... | reverse complement strand
TTCTTTTAATTTGGTTTACTCAAGCTAACCCTACGCTAGGTTTATACGCTTGTAAAAACAAAAAAGAGCGGACTAATCCGCTCTAGTTATTAATTAGCTAATATACTTATGTTTTAGCGTTTAGTGCGCTAATGGTGCTACACCCGTTGCTGGGTTATCAGCTAAGCCGATATCACGAGCATGTTGTTCAAAAGCTTTGTTTTTCCAGAAAAATGCACCAGGCATAGTAGTTGGAATCACTAAAATATAGAACAATGCTCTACCTATAGCAGCCGTGAAGCAGTTAATTAACGCTAATAAAACCCAGATTAATAATGCAGGCTCGATATAACCAAGTAAGCTCATCGTTAATAAAGCAAGCGATGCAATAATATTAAAAGCTAATAACCAGTTACGGAAAAGGTAAGTTTTACCAAAGGTTGTACATTGAATGTAATGCGCGGCACCACCTTCATTTTCACTTCGGTTTAAATCACTGTTATGTTTCATTAAACCAAGTGCTTCAATTAGCATACCGATAACAAAGGCACTAGCAAAAACTAAACTTGCTTGATTAACTAATGCAGAGCTTGCATCTGAAACTAATAAGGTTGATATAACTATCACACCACCAACAAAGGCACCCAGTGACAAGCTATTGCCAACAAATGACGTTGCTGTTTGCAGGTGATTCCAAAATGGACGTGCTTTAATTTGATAACACTTATTCATATAGAATAAACCACCACAACCACCTATGACGGCAAATAATCCTGCTGATTTAACTAAAATGTCTAAAGGCAGAGCTTGCGTCAATTGAGCTAGGTCTAGACCAATATTGCTAGAGACAAAAGCAACAACCCAGTCATTACTCGGCAGTGAGAATAATGCCGTTAAACCACAACCTGCTGAGAATAACGCTAAACCTAAGCCTTCTCTTGCCATAGGTGAATAACGTAAGTTATTAAAACCACGGTAAAAACGCATGGGCTTACCTAAATGGGTAACACTCATTAATAAGGCAAACGTGGTCATCACTAATGCAGTAACGGTTAATGGCAAAAACATATCAGAAGCAACAAAGTTGCTTAGTGCTTCTATGCCAAATAACGCCCCTAGAAAGGTAATTAAGAATACACCTAAAGCGGCTTGAGCAAATAAGGTGAATAAAACTAATGGGTTTTCGCGGCTATTTAATTTAGCGAAATTCCAATGTTTGGCTTTGCCTTGTTTTTGATCAACTACTGGCTTGTAATTACCTTCACTGTCTTTGTGATATTTTACCGGCATAGAATCGGTACGGCTCATCTCAATAGGTAGGTCTTTGGTTTGCTGAAAACGAACATTGGGATGGGTAATTTCAGGATCTGGAAATCCAGGGATTTGTGTTTTACATTGCTCACGGTTTTTAGGGGTATTTTCAATAACACCAAAATCTAAAGCGTTACCAACACAAGCTGAGACACAAGCAGGTTTTAAGCCAACTTCTAAACGGTCGACACACATATTACACTTTGAAACCTGACCTTTTACTGGGTCTAATTGCGGGGCATTGTATGGGCAAACCCAGGTACAATAACCACAACCAAAACACGTTTCAGGGTCTTGTAATACTGCGCCGTATTCAGCATGTTTAGTATAGGCTTTGGTTGGACAACCTTTTAAACATACTGGATCATCACAATGGTTACAGGCCATTGAAATATTCATACGTTTATAATCAGGAAATGAACCACCTTCAACATAACCTACCGAGCGAAAAGCTAAATGTGATGGGTTGTCATTTTTTTCAGAACACGCTGCTTCACAAGCATGGCAACCAATACAGTTATCTGCGGTGAAGAAAAATCCATGTTGTTTATTACGGTTTGGATTTGAGCCCACCTCAGGATTTTCGTTGATAAACATCGAACGTTCTTTAGGCAGATCTGTCAATTCAACTAAATCAATTAGCTGTCCATAACGGTTTTCTTTTTGTACTTCGGTATCAGGTAAAAAGGCATAAGAACGCTCTTCGGTTCTTACTTCCCAATGATTTGAGCGACCTTCTTGCTCTTTGCCTATTTCCATTGTACTTGGATCAAAGCCTTGAACGGCAACATCGACTGATACATTTTCTACTGGTTTATTCATAATTACTCTCTCTTCTGCCGAATTAATAGTTACGACGTTCTGCATTCAAACGGGCTGCTTCTGCTTGATCAACTTTTTCTATACGGGCAGAACATTGCTTAAAGGCCGGTTGGCGAGAATAGGGGTCTAATAAACCTACGGTTAAACGGTTTACACAGTCATGAAAATGGAAGGGAATAAAGACCATATCTCGAGATACTCGTTGAGTTAGCTGTACCAATACCACAGCATCACCACGGCGACTGGTTAAACGAACATAACTTTGATGTTCAATATCTAACTCTTTTGCTGCATCTGGATTCATCTCCATGTAAGGAGTTGGGCTGAATTTATTACAGTTACCGATTTTTCCGGTACGGGTACGAGTATGGAAATGTTCAACAACTCGGCCACTATTTAGCCAAAATGGATAATCTTTACAGGGCTTTTCGTTGTTGTCGTAAAAATCGACACAGATTAAGTTGGCCTTGCCTGTAGGTGTTTGGAATTTACCATCGGTATATAAACGAGGACTACCTTTAAGGCTGCCGTTGGCTTTATCTTGTTCTTCAGCCATTTCTTCAGAGAAGGGCCATTGAATACCGCGCGCTTTCACTATTTTTTCATAACTCATACCTGAAATATCAAGTGTTCGTTCATTACCATATGGGTTCGACCCTTTAGAAAGCTGTTTCATTTCTTCAAAAGCACCTTCAGGTGTTTCTGGGAATTTAATTTTCTGGCCATTTTCAAAGCGTTTCGCCATTTGATTAAATATCCAAAAATCAGGCTTTGAATTAGCATAAGGCGGTAACACATTACTGATCAAACTAACGCGACGTTCAGTGTTGGTATGACAACCTTCTTTCTCTGCCCAAACAGAAGCAGGGAAATACACGTGAGAATACTGATTAGTTTCAACATCAGCATAAACATCTTGAACTACTAAGAAATCTAAGCTTTCAAGCATCTTTCGAATACGTGGTGTATTTGCCATTGATGTCATTGGGTTGGTGGCAACAATCCACATACCTTTTATGTCACCCGTTTCAATCGCTGGGAATATATCTGTTTGTGCTAAGCCACGTTTTTTCGGGAAAAACTCTGGATCTATACCCCAAAAATCAGCAATTTCTTGGCGATGCTCTGGATTTTCTAATAAACGATAGCCAGGTAAACCTGAACATGAAGACCACTCACGTGTACCCATAGCATTACATTGGCCTGTAATGGATAGTGAGGTACCGCCAGGTTTACCAATGTTGCCTGTGATCAAGTTAAGGTTGTTGATATTAGCAACACCATCAGAGCCATGAGTAGACTGGTTAATACCCATGGTCCATATGCTCATAGCTGAAGGCGCTTTAGCATATAATCGCGCAACACTACGAATACGATCTTCATCAATGCCACATTGGTGCTGAGCAACTTCTGGTGCGTAATCTTGTACTAAGGCTTTAACCGCTTCAAAACCTTCAGTGTGTGCGTCTATATAGGCTTGGTCTTGCAGACCTTCGTTAATAATAACGTGCATCATAGAGTTGATGAGTACGCAGTCTGTTCCTGGCGTGATTGGTAAATGGATATCAGCAAATTGCGCTAACATGGTCACACGTGGGTCAACCACAATTAGCGGGAATTTACGTTTTTCTAACGCTTCTTTTAAACGCCAATAGATAACTGGATGTTGTTCAGGTAAGTTGGAACCAAAGGCCATAAAACAATGAGTATGTTCAAAATCGTCATAACAACCTGGCGGGCCATCACTACCAAATGAGCGTTTATAACCACTTACCGCAGAAGCCATACATAGAGTAGTATTGCCATCATAGTTGTTAGTGCCAATACAGCCACGTGTTAATTTACCTAGGGTATAGAACTCTTCAGTTAATAACTGGCCAGTAGAAACAACAGCAAAGGCATCTTTACCGTATTTGTCTTGTATTTCTTTAATTTTTTGGGCTGTTGTATCTAAGGCATTATCCCAGGAAGTTTTTTCAAACTTTTCATAATGTTTATCACGAATAAGCGGCTCAGTACCACGGCCGGGACTTTCAAAAAGTTCGTGCTCTAACAAACCTTTTATACAAAGTTTACCGCGGTTTACATCCGCGCCAGCATGACCACGGGTAGTAACTATGCGTTTTTCTTCGCTTAAGCCAATTTCAATGGCACAACCTGTTGAACAATAATTACAGGTAGTGTATTTCCATTCTTTTACTTTTTTATCGGGAATGGTAATAGGTTTTCTTTTTTTGCGTCCAAACAACATCATAGATCCAGAATTTGACGAGTATATTGATATGAATATAGCAAAAAGCATACCCATTATTTATTTGCTTAAAAACAATGGGTTAACTGTTGGTGGTGAAGTGAAAAAATACTATAAAGGTGCTTTTGCCTTGTTTTGGTGCGGTTATGTCACGACTACAATATAGAGATAATCGGTAAGAAAAATAGAAATTGAAGGTTAAAGATCTAATAGCATAAGAAATCTTTAACTAGGCTGCATACTGGTCTACATGACATACTGTTTTAGAGTGCAGTATGAATAATTGCATTAGTTTGTAGACATAAAAAACAGCATTTAATTGGTGCATTGTTTTTAGGAATGCATGAAATGGTAATCCGGTAGACCCTTATCTTTGAGTATAGACGGTAGGGTCTAGCCATAACCTTTACATAATCGCTTCTTTTAAAGAGGGTCCTTGCTGTAACAAAGTTTTGATTATTATTAAGGCATCGGTTAGCTGTACATGAGTTTTCGGTCTGCTTAGACACAGGCGAATGGCGGGTGATGGTATTTGTTGACCTACTCGGTAGTCATCAGCACTACGTACTAACACTCCTTGCATCTTTGCCTGTGCAACAAATTCATGGCTCAACCATCCTGGCGGTAACGCTAGCCATAGATTAAAGCTAGTTTCTTGGCTATTCGGCGTCCAAGCAGCAAGGTGCTGCTTAGCAAGCTTTTGTCGTGCAGACATTTCTGCTGCGAGCCAAAGCTCTAATTTGGCCAGTTCGCCATTATCCATCCATTGGCACAACCAGTGAATTAATATTGGTGAGTTAGTCCAAGTTGAAGCGCGCAGAGATAGACGAATTTTATTGTAAATAGCATCAGGTGCCACCAAAAAACCAATGCGCATTGCGCCACTAAATCGTTTTGAAAAGCTGCTTAAATAGATACATTGTTCAGGTGCTAATTCTTGCATGCTTTTGGGTTTATCTTTACTGGCAATAAACTGGACATCATCTTCAAGAACCAAGACATTATGTACACGGCAAATGTCTACCAATGCTTGGCGTCGCTCAATGGATAACTGTGTACCACAGGGGTTTTGGCTATTAGGTGTTAGGTATATCATTCGAGGTTTATGACGTTGGCAAGCTTGTAAAACCTTGTCAGGCATTATGCCTTGCTCGTCCATAGCAATAGAAACAACTTTAACACCTTTGCTTTGCGCAGCAGCCAAGATACCAGGGAAGACTAAATCTTCAGTGAGAATAATGTCTCCTTCTTGGCATAGTGCATTAATTGCTACACTGATGGCATGTTGACCCCCATGAGTAAGCAAAAAATCGCAGCCTTTTAATGCAACAGGCTCAGTAGTAAGCCACTGTTGAAAACTCTTGCGATGATTGGAGTAACCAAGCTCAGGGGCATAATTTAGTAAATTACCAAGTAATTGTTCATTTTCAGCCATTGATGTCATGGCACTACTTAACATATTTATCTGTGGGCCTTCTGGGGCAAAGGCCGCTTGCATATCAATCTTGCCAACAATGTCCTGTGCCATTTCATCAATGAGTGCATTGCTATTACTTTTTGTTCGAACGTAAGTACCACTGCCTGTTTTTGCCGCAACCAAACCACGCCGCTCAGCTTCGTTATATGCACGAGAAATTGTGCCTATGGTTACCCTTAAGGCATCAGCTAAGCGTCGCTGTGGCGGCAACTTCTGTTCTGGTTTCAACTCACCTTTGTTAATAGCTACTTCTATAGCTTGGGCTAAGGCCAAATACTTTGGCAAATTACTATCGAGTATTGGTGTCCAAATTGTCATGGTGTCAATAAAGTCCTTGAGTAATAAAAAATAATCAATATGATGTCACTTCAAGTAATGACACCCTATACAATAATAATTGTATGCATACAATTGAAGTAATGCAAGGACTTTTATGTACGAACAACTTTTTACCCTGATGTTACCCCTGCTGATTTTTACCCTGACTGCGGCATCAACCCCTGGGCCAAACAACATGTTACTTTCAGCCAATGGTGCCCATTTTGGTTTTCGCGCCAGTATGCCCTTTGTATTTGGCATACGTTTAGGGATTTTATTGCTCGTTGTGCTGTTAAGTCTTGGTCTAGGTGCCATCTTTGCTAATTATCCTGTAGCACAGCAAGTCCTTAAGGTCGTTTGTATTGCTTATATGCTGTACTTGGCAATGAAAATAGCTTTTGCGTCACCGGTTAGCAAACAAGATAAAGGCGCTCAGCCCTTGAGCTTTTGGCATGGTGTGGTATTTCAATTTATTAACCCTAAAGCTTGGATGACCAGTCTTACTTGTCTTTCAGCCTTTACCTTAGTAGGTGAAGCATACTTCTATTCGGTCTTGATGGTGATCTTTGCCTGGAGCATCACTGGCTTTATTGGCAGTTTATTTTGGATTTGTTGCGGGGTAGCAATGCAGCGGTTATTGAAAACGCCTCGTCATTGGCAAATATTTAATATCACGCTGGCATTAGCAACCTTAGCCAGCATAGCGATGATCATAGGAAATTAATATGTCAGATAATATAAAAGAATATACTCAAAAAAATATAACCAGCCAAGATCAAATTTTTTTAGTGAGTGATTACAAAGCCAGCCTGCAACTTAACGTTATTCATGGCTACTTAACTACTTGTTATTGGTCTGAAGGCATATCAAAGGAGTTGGTTGCAACCGCGATAAGTAACTCAATGTGTTTTGGTTTGTACTTTAATGATCGACAAATAGGTTTTGCACGGGTAATTACTGACAAAGCCTCCTTTGCGTATTTAGCGGATGTCTTTGTATTGCCTGAGTTTGGTAAGCGTGGCCTTGGCACAGCCTTGATAGACTTCATTATGCAGCATAGGGACTTACAAGATTTAAGGCGATTTATGCTGTGTACACTTGATGCCCATGGCCTATATGAAAAATTTGCCTTTACTGGTATCGACAGCCCGCAATCAATGATGCAAATCAACAAGCCTGGGCTTTATTTAACTCAGTAAATGTTAGCTTCATTTTAATCATAAAAAAGCTCTCACAATGAGAGCTTGGTAAATGTTTTTGCTTACTTATTCACAAAGACTGAGTTGTGCTGATAGGCTAAAAGGGTCCCATTACTTGTTCTGGGTTTTGCCATAAGGATTTCCAAACTTGCATGCCATGAATATAATAAACGTCCTCATCATGTAATATCGCTCGGTCATCCCAACTCGATGCATGATGAATAGGCTCTTCGATATCAATGGCATCAACTCTGCCGATATAGTTTAGCTCAGCACTACTCTCACTTTGAGTTATGTTGCTGATATCAAATAGACCAAGGAAATTTTCCTGACTCCACTCATATACTATGCCTTTCTCTTCTTGCACATAGCTGCTCGTTAACCAACGTTCAAAAGGTATAGCTATACGATATGTGCCATCTTCAGCCGTTAAAGAAGTAAATGCATGATAATTATATTCAACAGGCGTGTAAGCATCTGCAAAGACTAAAGAGCGTATTTCTCTAGGCGCTGATAAATCACTCACATCAAATAAAGTTACTTTTGCGCCATCAACAAGAGGAAAGTCTTCTACAGGTAATGCTTGACCATTGTTTATTTCAAGTATACCTAAACCAACATTTTGTCCGATACCAATTAACAAATTTTCTGATACGGGGTGAAGGTAAGATGAATAACCAGGAACTTCTAATTCACCACGAATAACAGGGTTCTGCGCATCAGATAAATCAAGTACATACAAGGGATCTGTTGTTAAAAATGTTACTACATACGCTAACTCATCAAAAAAACGTACCGATTTAATATCTTCTAAGACAATGCCTTGGTTATTTACCTTGCCTATCGGCTTAGGGTTATTTGCGTTAGGCAGCTGTGCCGCTAGGGTTAAGGTCTTATTATCTTGTCTAAGGATATTCAGCTTATGTTGATAACCAGAAAAGCGATTTCCTGCTGTGGTTATTACCCGTAAATCGCCATTATGCTCACTAAACCTGAGGTTAGACATATGCCAGTCAAAACGCCCCGACACAGTACCTGACGCGGCATAATCAATTGCACCGCCATCAAGTTCAAACTTATGAATCACAGAGGTTTCTTCGTTAGCTTGCTCTACTTGGTTGTCAAAGAAAAGTTGGTTTACATAGTTAGTACTATATAAATAAACAGAGGAAGGGGTAGCATAAATTCCTTGTATTTGACTATTCACACAGGCAGAGCTCAGTTGCTGCGGATTATTAATATTGATTGCCGTTAACGTTACCATGTTATCAAAGCCATCTTTATCAGTGGCATTCTCAGGTAAGTAACAGTTTTCAGCGGTTACTAACGCCTGCTCAATACCGTCTTGGTCACGATATTTTGGTAATAGATCACTGATCTTTGTGTCCATAATGCGGCGGTAATTTTCGCCTTGTTCTTCTTCACTTTCAGCATAAAGTAAATCATCGACTACAGGCGAATAGCGACTGATAATATATAAGGTATCACCGACTCTGCGGCTATCAACAACAAAACCATCAATGGTAAGTGATCCTATCTTGGTGCTATTTTGGGGCTCACTGACATTGATCAATGAAACATTAAATTGAGCTTTAGTTGGCATAATAGAGTCAGCAGCAATATAGCTATCATTCATATAAACGGCTTGTTCTTGATAAATATCTGAAACAGCCACCAAGGTATTATTATTAAGATATAAACTGTTAATATTAGCTGATGGTAAATTTAAGGGGATACTTGCCGCCTCACTGACATCGCCATTACTATCTCGCTGCATTACTCTGACAGAGCTTTGAGCCTCCTCCGACATTGAGCGTTCAAGTATTTGAAAATCGTATTGATTATTAGCAATAAACATATGCTCGCCGTCATATTTTACTCTATCCCCTTCAGCAACGCCCTGTTGCTGAACATTTGTTTGAGAAAACCCAGCATCACCATCGCTTGCCTTATCAGCCAAAGCAGTATTCTCTAATACGCCATCAACAGCATAGTTATTTTGCAGGCTGCGTAAGTAGAGGCCATTTTTAATATATTGCTCAAAAGTAGTCGCTGTTTGGTTTGTCCCTTTTGCCAAGGGCGTTAAGCTCATCTGTAAATCATTGAGTTCGGGAACCTCTTGGTTGTTATCATTATCATTAACACAGCCAGTGAGCATTGAGGTAAGTGTCACCAGACTAAGCAGTGAACAAAGCGCAAATTCCGATCGAGTAAATGCCGAGAAAAGCACAACCTTTGTATTAAACATTATTCATTCTCCATTGTTATGTTTAATTTTACTTTACCGAGTGTCAGTAATAATTCCGTTGCCAGGTGCAATCAAATGTAACCTTATGTAATCGAGAGTGACCAGCCTTTGCTTCGGTGTTAACTTATAGGCAAAACTATAGTTCTTCACTAGAAGCCATAAACTTGAAATATCTAATTTTCCTGCTATTTATCATTAGCCCGTCAGTATATGCCCAATGTTCTCCTGCAGATAAAGACTGTATGCCTATAGGTGAATGGCAATTTTCCATTGCGTTGGGCGCTGGCGTCATCACCAATCCACTCAATGATGGCGATAATATCCCTTTAATTATCGTGCCCAGCTTTAGTTATTATGGAGAAAAAGTATTTATAGATAATAATGCCTTAGGTTTTACTGTTTTTGAAAATAGCGCTTTATCATTTAGCGTAATTAGTCAGATTAATCGTGAGAATTCATTCTTTGAGCGTTGGCATCCCAACAATATTTTTGTGAATACTCTTTCAAACAGCATAGTAAGCGAAGCTCAATTTGATGAAGCCATCGATGCCATAGACGATACGGGTAAGACTGAGGCTGATATTATTGAGGTAGAGCTCGGCCAGGTACAAGAACGAAAGTGGGCATTCGATGCTGGTTTGCAGGTCAATTGGTTTTTTTTCCAACACAGTCATTTGCAAGCGAAGTTA
>Ga0209396_1006880_pt1 | contig 10295 bp, 8 predicted proteins | sample GOMGulsemesocosm_6_FD_184638 | JGI IMG/M metagenome (GOLD analysis project Ga0209396, IMG submission 184638) | Methane-oxidizing microbial communities from mesocosms in the Gulf of Mexico - GOM8C Gulf of Mexico (SPAdes) (version 2) | ecosystem: Environmental > Aquatic > Marine > Cold seeps... | reverse complement strand
GAATTTATTCGCGCTTTTCTTACGGGACTTTATTCTTACGGGAATCCCTTACAAACATGCGCGATTGAAATCACGCCTACAAAACAATCCCTTACAAACAGCGCGATTGAAATCATGCCTACACAACAATTCCTTACAAACATGCGCGATTGAAATCACGCCTACAAAACAATCCCTTACAAACATGCGCGATTGAAATCACGCCTACACAACAATCCCTTACAAACATGCGCGATTGAAATCACGCCTACAAAACAACCCCTTACAAACAGCGCGATTGAAATCATGCCTACACAACAATCCCTTACAAACAGCGCGATTGAAATCATGCCTACACAACAATTCCTTACAAACAGTGCGATTGAAATCACGCCTACACAACAATCCGTAGGCGGGAATTTATTCGCGCTTTTCTTACGGGAACTTATTCGCGCTATTGACCTTACAGTTATCCAACTAACACAGCGAATCAATATCAATTTGATGTTTTTCAATACGGCGATATAAGGCTTGTCGACTTAAACCTAATTCAAGAGCACTATGTTTAATAACACCTTTATGCTTAATTAACACTTGTTCTATTTGTGCCTTTTCATTCAATACCGGCTTAGCTTGAGTGCTAGCTAGTTGAAAATTGCTCACCGATAACAACTTGTCTGTCGAAAAAACTAAAGCGCGTTTACAAGCATTCTCTAGTTCACGAACATTACCAGGCCAAGCATACTGTGTTAACTGTGTTTTACATTCTTCGTCAATAAGATATTCATCACCAATAAAGTACTCAGCCAACGGCACAATATCGGCTTTACGCTGAGCAAGATCTGGCAGGTGTAATTCGATAACGTTTAATCGATAATATAAATCTTCTCTGAATGTGCCCTGCTTTACCGCTTCACTCAAACCAGCATTGGTTGCGCTTAGTACTCTTACATTAACTTTTATGGTGGTATTGGAGCCTAATCGTTCAAATTCACCGGTTTGTAATACCCTTAATAATTTCATCTGACCCGACAAGGGTAAATTAGCAATTTCATCGAGGAATAACGTGCCACCGTCCGCGGCTTCAAAACGACCAATACGTGCTTGATTTGCGCCGGTAAAGGCGCCTTTTTCTGCACCGAACAATTCTGCTTCCATTAGCTCATGGGGTAATGCGCCCATATTCACTTTGATAAAAGCTTGTTGGTGACGAGTAGAGTGTTGATGGATATAGTCGGCAAGCTTTTCTTTACCTGAGCCATTAGCGCCAGTAATTAATACATTAATTTCCGCAGTCGCCACCTTAGCCGCTTGCGCGATTAGTGCATGCATCTCTTGGCTGTGATAAATGAAGTCGCGCTCGATTTTATCTTCAGAATGTTTATTAGTTGTAGAGCTGTTTTGGCTGTACTTAGCCACTAACTCAAGTAACTTAGTATCGTCCCAGGGTTTTTGTAAATAATCGGTAGCGCCGCCCTTCACCAAAGCTACCGCTGATTCTAAATGTGTCCACGCGGTAATTAAGATAATGGGTAGATCGTTATTTAAGGCTTTAAGTGCGTTAAATAGTGACTCCCCTTCTTTACCTGAGGTAATACCTTGGGCAAAATTCATATCCTGAATCACTAAATCAACCTGTTGGTGAGACACAGCCATCAGTGCTTGTTTTTCATTATCAGCAGTGAGTACTGAGTAACCATGTAGGTTCAACAGTAACTCAAGGGCTTCAAGTATATCGGGGTTATCATCAACGATTAATATTTGTGGCATTTTTTTCCTTTAAAAAACTGCGCGATTAAAATCCCGCCTACATCACACTCCACGTAAACACGCATTATTAAAACCTGCGCGATTGAAATCACGCCTACAACACACTCCACGTAAACACGCATTATTAAAACCTGCGCGATTAAAATCACGCCTACAACACACTCCACATAAACACGCATTATTAAAACCTGCGCGATTAAAATCACGCCTACAACATTCCCCGTAGGCGGGAATTTATTCGCGCCTCTCTTACGGGAATTTATTCGCGCTTCTCTTACGGGAATTTATTCGCGCATATTTTATGGGTATTATCCGCACTTTTCTTACGGGGAATTTATTCGTGCATCTCTTACTTAAAAAAGCGGGATTGAAATCCCGCCTACATTAACTCTCCACGTAAACACGCATTATTAAAAACTGCGCGATTAAAATCACGTCTACACAGTTCGAGTTGCAATCACCGGTGGAATATTACTGGTCTTTTGTGCTGGAATCCAAGTTGCTATCGTACCCGCAACAAAGATGACCATGCTCGCGATAAGAAATAACATCATATCTGGTTTGCTCAAGCTAATATACTGACTTAACAATATATTAAAGCCTAAAGCAAACACACTACCTAATACACAGCCAATGGTGTATACCAACCAGTTCTCTGTTAATACATATAACAGGATGTCCTTTTTACGTGCCCCTAATGCTCGACGAATACCAATATATTTTTTCTGACGCGATATATGAAATTGTGAGTACGCATAGCTGCTAATAGCGGTAACAAATAACATTAACCCACAAAGTAGTAAAAACAGATCAGCCAAGCCTTTGTCATGTCTGTAAAAACGCTGTAGGTGTTCAGCCATAGTAAATACCCGATAAATATCGCGCTCTGCTTGTACACCTAAAATAGTATCGCTTACTTGGTTACGCACTTTGTCTATTTGTCCCGGCAGCACTTTTAATAAATAGTAGCGGCCGGTGAAAATATATTCCATCACACGATTGCCAAACATGCCGTATTGCTTATCTTCAGGAATGGTTGGGTTAAGCATAATATCTTTAACCACCCCTACAATTCGGCCATTATTGGTTTCTTGACCTAGTGCAGATTCATCACCATAAAGTGCTTTTTTCAACGACTCGGTAATAATCACATTTCCATTTTCACCCGTACCAAAATCAAGCTGGTCATCTTTCGTTAAAAATCGTCCTTCGAGTAATTCAAAGCCTAACGTTGTGCTTAACTCTTCGTTATTTAAAAAGATTTTCACATCTTGCAAATATTTATCTCGGTTAACACTTTCAGGATCATCCAAATCATACACATTACCTAACATGCCTCTTTTGTTAATAGGCAATTGGTTCATTAGCGAAGCACTTTCAACGGCTGGTAACTGCTTCAATGCTTGCATGTCTTGACTTACAACTGAGCGGTAATAGTCTAAGTCACGATAATCTCCAGAGGTAGGATGAAGCGAAACGATTAACGTATTGTCTGCATCAAGTCCGGTATTTTGTGCTAATTTTTTATTGGTATCCATTGCTAAAATCACACTATTTACCAGTAAACCTAGCGTGATGGCTAATTGTAATATCAATAAGCCTGTGGTGAATTTCCTTAGCAGCAAGGATTTAAGTAACGCTTTAATATTCATAGTTTTTCCTTGTGGCTTTTGTTATTTAAGCTCAGCTGAAATGGTGTAACGATTAGCGCGATATAATGGATATAAAGCACTCGCAATGGCCGTTAATAACGATAACGCCATCCCTAACACTAATAAGCTTGGCTCTAGTACCGCAATATTTTCTAAGCGTGGTAAAAACTGAACGGATAACTTCAAGAACAACCAACTCAGCACTAACGATACTGCCCCTGTAAAAACACCTAGTAGCGCGCTTTCAGTTAACCCTTGTATCAACATGTGTTTATTACTTGCGCCAATAGCGCGACGTAGGCCCACTTCAAATTTTGCCGCATGAAAACGTGATAACAACAAGCTACTGGCATTAAATATACATACCGATAGAAATAATACCGAAGCGATGGTAAAAGCGAGCACCTTTTGGTCCACTACCTTTTTTGCTGTTAACCATTCATTTACGTTGTGTAGTACATTTCGTGTCGCTAAGGGATGCTCTCCTGCGTCTTTAAGTTGTTGGCTATAATTGTCTAGGTAAGCTTGAATCGCTGATCTTTGCTTGGTATCTTCTAGCTCTACCCATGCTTGTAAGTAATAGGCATTTTTATCTCGGGTATCTTTAACCCCTGAATAACTGTCTGCCGAAGAGCTTCTTGCATGTATGGACCAATTCAAGTCGATTGCCGTCTCAAGCGGTACAAAAATATCATCGGTTAAGTTAAATGCTCGTCCTTCTGTTGGATGATAAAATAACGGACGTAATATCCATGGTTTTAACACTCCAACAACCGTTAATAATTCGCCATCGAGTTCCAAGGTTTTACCGACGCTATTTTTGCCTGCAAATATTTTTTGGTTAAGCTCATCACCGATAACCACTTCCATACCTGAGCTTTTTTCAAAAGCGGCTCCGTAAGCAAAGGGCGCATTGGTTAATTCAAAAAAACCAGGGGTTGTTGCTCTGACATCAGAATCAAACCGTTTCATACTTGTTGATTCACTATCTCTTGCGTAAACCCCTGTAGCATAAAATACTGCGCTGCGTTTAGGGATATCAGATTCAGCAATTTTCATGGCATCACGGTAACGCAATATATGCATTGGTTCATCTGGCGGTCGTTCACCTGGCCAAGTGTTCATACTGATATGAATTAATTTATCGCTTTTTTCAGGTATAGGATCACTTGCCATTGAGTTAACTAAGGCTAAGTTGGCACACAAGACGCCAACACCAATAGACAAGGTGAGTATGATTAAGAAATACAGTGACGGTGCACGCTTAAAGCTCTGCATTGCCAACGATAAGTTATAAGTTAACAGGCTAGTGCTACGCATCAACAACCTCCTTATTTACCGCTTTATCAACCGCAGCAGAAATACTATCTCCCGTTGCTGCGGCTGGTCTATCTAAAGGCGCATAGACTCTAAAATCAGCAAGTTGACCATCAATAACTTGTACATTACGGCTCACTTCACGGGCTTGGTCAGGATCATGAGTTACCATGATGATGGTAGCCCCGTCTTTATTAAGATCATGCAATATTTCCATTACCTGACGCGCCATTAATGAATCAAGGTTACCTGTTGGCTCATCGGCTAATAATATTTTTGGCTCTCCCGCAAGCGCTCGGGCGATAGCTACACGCTGCTGTTGACCACCAGACAATTGGCTTGGCAAATAGTTAAGTCTTGATGCTAAGCCTACTTTCTCCAAAGCCTCTTCAACACGACGCTTTCGCTCACTGGCGCTAAAACCTCGGTAACGCAGTGGCATATCAACATTATCAAAAATACTGTAATCAGGGATTAAGTTGTAGTTCTGAAAGATGAAGCCAATTTTTTCATTTCTTAATCGGGATAATTCATTATCTTTAAGCCCTTGCACGCTTACTCCATCCAATTCATATTGGCCTTTATCAAAGTTATCTAATAAACCGGCAACGTTGAGGAAGGTTGATTTACCTGAGCCAGAAGGACCCGTTACGGCAACAAACTCCCCGGCTTTTACATTCAGAGAAAAGTCTCTAAGAGCATGGGTTTGTATGGTATCGCTTTGATAAATTCTTGAAATATTGTTCATGTTAAGCATGGTGTTTTCCTTTTACATTTAAGCTTTGAATTTGTTTATTTTGGTTTAGTGCCTGTCTGCATTATTTTTTTTGTCATTGAGCATTAGTCGTCTAAGTAAATTTGAGCAACCTTGCCAAAGTCGCCATAATCTGAAGTAATCACTTTTTGCCCTGCATCGATGCCAGAAACAATTTCTATATAATCAACACTGCTAGCTCCTGTGGTGATTGCCGTTTTGTTGGCATAATTGTCTTCACCCACGGTAAAGATGAAGTTACCGCCAAGAGAGCCAATAAATGCACCGCGTCTAACCATAAGTACATCTTCTTTTTTCTCGAATTCGATACGGGCATTGATACGTTGATTTTGTCTAAGTTGTAGTGCTGCCGTTTTACTAATTTTTGCCCTTACTTTCACTTGATTAGCTTTTACTTCTGGCGAGATAGCAATGATTTCACCACGAAATTGTTCTCCGGCTATTTTCATAGAGACTGCCAAGCCAAGCCCCAAGTCATCGGCATAAAATTCCGGCACACTTAGCTCTGCCTCATATTCAGATAAATCAACAATGGTCATAATGGCGGTGTTTGCCGAGATGGTATTTTTTTGTGCAACCAACCAATTACCAACCACGCCCGTTACCGGTGCTCTGATATCTAATGCTTGATGACGGCGAGTTAACTCATCTAAAATCAGTTTTTCTTTTTGAACTAAGAATTGTCTATGCTGCTTTTCGAATTGCAAACGTTCTATAGCGAAGGCTACTCGCTTTTTAGCATGTTCAAATAATCGTTGATTATCAGTCACTGCATCCTGACTTTTCAACCAGTCAACTTCACTGATAATTTGTTTGGCAAATGAAATTTCTGCCCGTTGAAATTCTCGCTTGGCGACATTTAAACTTGATTGTGCGGTATTCATATTGCTTTCAAGATCAAGCTGGGCTTCTTTATCTGCCAATACACCACGGTTTGCATTAATACTTAACTGCTCTAACGTTGTTTGCTGCTGTTTAATTAATGCCTCTAACTCAGGGCTATTTAACTGAGCAACAATTTGATTCGCTTTAACGGCTTCACCTGGTTTAGATAATAAAGTTATTTTACCTATTTCAGTGCTATATAGCTGAGGAGCGTTCGCCGCTACGGCTTTGCCTGAAACAACCACATCACGTATTAAATCTCCACGAATGACGGTATCAATTTGAATAGATTGACTGGCAATGCTTGGTATCGCTGAATACCATTGAGATAAAGTAGGGAAAGCTATATAGGAGAGTCCACATACCACCAATAAACTAACTAACAGCTTAGGTGACTTACGTTTTACATTGTTTTCAACGACTTCATCCTGCCCAGTGGTGCCTGCTATCATGTCTATCTTCTTTAGTAATTTTCGATAGTCTTACTGCTGCAGGTTAAGTGCCAACAAATTAAAAAACATAAGACTTTGATTTACATGAAAAATAAATGAATTCGGCTTTTTCATGTGTCCGACCGGACACTGTGTCTGTCCGCAAACGTCCGTTAGCGATTAAACGGACACGGTATTGAAGAGGATCTGAAAGGTATAAATAAACGTGGAAGTTAACGCTGTTTACCAATTTTTTCTTTTAATAAACTCCTTCGGTGCTTCATCTGGGTGTGTTTGGTTATAGGCTTTTATTTTACTGTTTTTTCCCAACAGGATTTTGATTTGATAAAAAGACTCACGCGCCAATGCGAAGCCAGGTTTGCTCCACCAGCTTTTGTTATACAGTTTTTTAGTTGCCGCGATAGCATCTGGAGAGTGCTGCTTAATGGTTTCAGCTAGTTCAAGGGCTTTTTCGTAGGGGGTATCGGCGAGGTGTGTAACTAAACCATAACTAAGCGCTTGTTCTCCTGTGATAACTTTTCCGGTCATCGCTAGCTCTTTTGCTACATCAAGCCTGATGAGTTCCTTTAATGCCAATGTACCGCCCATATCGGGGATCAACCCCCAGCGAGCTTCCATTATAGCTAGAGATGCATCGGGTTTTGAGATTCTAAAATCAGCCCCTAATGCAATTTGAAGGCCTCCGCCCCAGCAACGACCGTGAATTACCATGATTATAGGTACTGGAATATCTCGCCAACCGGTAGAAACATATTGAGCTAAGTTAGCTTGCCAGGGTAGCCATTTAAATAGTAGCTTTAGAGGGTCGGTTCTAGATTTCATCACTGACTTGATATCTAAGCCTGAACAAAAGTCTTCACCATTACCTTGAACTATTACCGCTCTTATTTGTTTATCCGCTTGTAACGACTTAATTGTTTTTCGAATGCCATAAAACATCTCCATATTAAGTGCATTATGCTTGTCAGCCCTGTTGAGGTGGACATGGGCAATATTGTTTATTATTTGAAGGTCAATACATTTATTAACACTGCTTTGGCTATCAATTCCAAGGCTAGTGTTACTCTTACCCATATGCTTAGTACTTTTATTCATCGGTAGCTGACTCAATTCAATCTGGTATGACCACAAAGTTAACTTATATATAGGCCATTGTCGATTGTAAAAAAATTGTTACTAATCAAAAGGTCACACAAAAGAGCAACTTAAACACACAGATAGTCACAAATTGCTTGTATAAATAACACTCTTCAACTAACATCAGAAACTACAATAAAATTTGTACATTACATGGATTTCTTTAGTAATAAGCGACTCATCATTATAAAATTTATAAGGCAATTAACATGAAAAGAATAGTTCAAACAACGCTAGCTGCTAGCATAGCTTTAGCATTAACAGCATGTCACAACCATGGTACTACTACTCCAGCAGAGCCAGCTCCAGAGCCAGCTCCGCCAGTACCAACTACGTTGACGCTTAAGGGTGCTGCAGTAAAAGGGACTTTAATCGGCGCAACAGTTGAATTATTTATGGCTAATGATTTAACCACAGCACTTGGTGACGCAGTACAAACAGGTACTGATGGTACTTATGAAATATCATATACTGATACTGACGGTGAGCAAATTGTAGGTGCATTTGTTGTTAAAGTATCTGCTGATGACGATACAACGATGACTTGTGATGCTGCGGTATCTTGTAATGGTGTTGATCGTGGTCAACCAATTCCAGCAACTGATTTAGTTGGTTTATCTTTATCTAGCTTTACTTTTGCTGACAATGAAGCGACAGAAGTTGCAGAAGTGAATGTAAACTCATTAAGTACTATGGCTACAGACGCTATTATCTCATCAGCTGGTGTTGATGGTAGTGCTATCGATTTATCTAACGTAGACGCTGACAGAGCATATAATCTGCAAGTTGCTGGTTCAGAAGTTGTCGGTGCTCTTATCGGTGTAGATCTTTCTGGTGTTGATTTATTCGCAGTAGCTATTCCTGATGCATCAGTAGCGACAGATATTTCAACAACAAGTTCTATTGCTGCAACATTAACTTTAATTAACGGTTCGTTATCTAATATCGATGTAGCAACAGATTCAACTATCGGTGCTTCATTAACTGACTACTTCACTGTTGTTGAAACTATCATGACGGCGACTTTTGAAGAAAAAGATTTAGGCGCTCACTTTTCAGAAGAGATGGCTGCTATTAACTTAGTACAAGCTGAAGTTGCAACTGAATCAGCAGCAATTTTGACTGAAGTAAATCTAGATCTTCCTGCTGACGAAAAAGTTGAAGCAGAAGTAATTCCAACTGAGATTGACCCAGATGAAGTGACTAAAGTTGTTGGTGAGATAGTTGTTGGTACTGGTGGTACTGGCGGTACTGGTAGCTAATACCAAACTAACGCACATCTAAAAACCCGCCAGTTGGCGGGTTTTTTATTTCTTATTTAGAAACCCCTTATCTTACTTATGTATATTAATCCTCTAGAACTTTCTAAGCATTACTTACTAGCCTATTAACTTGCCTACTTTCACCCCAACGATATGAACCTAGGTCAATTATAGGTGTGTAAAGCACTCCAACGGTATATTTGATACCCACTACAGCCCCTTAAACTATACCGAGCAATATCAGCCTGTTATTGAGTTCTAATTTAGCAGCAGACTTTAGCTCTAGTTGATAATGCCTTGTCATAAGCCCCCAAAATAAAGTCAGCGTCTAAACTACAAAATAAGCCTTATTGACTAGGCTTAACAATAAAGCAGCATAATTTTACATTAGAGGAGCTAAAGGAAATATGCATACAATTACAACCTTCAGAAAATGTGTTTCGCGCCTAAAACACCGCTGCATTGAAGGCGAATGGATAGCTGGGGTCACATTATTGCGCGATTAAAATCCCGCCCACGGCATTGCTTGCATGTAGGCGGGAACTTGTTCGCGCCATTTCGTTACTTATTCTAACGTCAGAAAGCAAAAAAAACGTAGCGTTAGCTACGGGTTTGGTTAAATAGAAGTTTAGCAATGTCCTACTCTCACATAAAAAGAAGATCACCCACACGCTAACCTCCGTCGACTCATCCGCGTTTCACTTCTGAAGCGCCGCGGCAAAGAAGGTGAATGGGTTCTGGTGTGGCCACAGCGCTATGGTCCTTGTAGGCGGGAATTTATTCCCGCTTTCTTTCAATTGCCAGACAGCAAAAAGCCCGTCACTTTCGTAACGGGCTTCTCAGTGCCTAAGCACAAATAGGAGTTTAGCAATGTCCTACTCTCACATAAAGAGAAGATCACCACACGCTCACCTCCGTCGGCACATCTGCGTTTCACTTCTGAAGCGCCGCGGCAAAGAAGGTGAATGGGTTGAGGTGGGGCCACAGCGCTATGGTCCTTGTATGCGGGAATTTATTCGCGCTTATTCTTAAACGCTAGAAAGCAAAAAGCCCGACTCTTTCAAAT
>Ga0209396_1006879_pt1 | contig 10296 bp, 6 predicted proteins | sample GOMGulsemesocosm_6_FD_184638 | JGI IMG/M metagenome (GOLD analysis project Ga0209396, IMG submission 184638) | Methane-oxidizing microbial communities from mesocosms in the Gulf of Mexico - GOM8C Gulf of Mexico (SPAdes) (version 2) | ecosystem: Environmental > Aquatic > Marine > Cold seeps... | reverse complement strand
TCCAACCCGCCGCACACCCATGGCCGATAGCCCAAATAGCAGAGTCGCGATACAGTAACTTAAGGGAAGCATCATCTTTATCTTCATATTCTTGAGATGAATTACTTTCAGGGTAAGGAGAAAATTCGCCATTTGAAATACTTAAATCTAAATAGGTCTGGAATAAAGTTTCCTCTACTTTGGTCCCTTTAGATTCAGTTTCATTTCGAATAACTACAGTCAGAAGCCAGTTATCACCAACTTTTCTTGGATAAATTTCTAAAATGAGATCTAATGCACACCCCACTGCTAATATTTTTTCTTTAGGTACAGTAATTTTTTTTCCATGGATAAACTCTTTGTTGTCTATCGAAACTGAACAGTTATCCAAAAAAGCAGAGCTCCTTTTCCATGCTCCTCTTTCTCTTTCAGCCCCATGGGCATCTTTATAAACTTGAGTACACTTTAAGTAGCGGCCATTTACCTCAAATTCCTCGTCACTTTCTTGCCAATCAAATTTCACAAACCTAGGTAGATTAATCGAAAGTGTCCCATTTTCTTCAAACGAAGCAAAAATGGAAATAGCCATATTCGAAGGAGCTCTGGCATCTGTATTACTTAGATCCAGATCATCAGAATCACCTTCCTCTGCACCAACCGATTTAGAGTTTTTTTCCCATCGTTTCTGTAAATTATTAAGTTCTTCGTCAGATTTTTTATTCACTAACTCTTCTATTTCTATTTCTGACTTTTCATCTACCTCTAGCGCTGCGCTTACCTCCACACTTTGCACTTTCCCAATGGGATGCAAGAGCCCTATGGCATAATTTTGTGTAGGTGACTCTCCTTTGAAGTAAACAATTTCTTGTTTGTATTGGCCATCATTCCAGTGAATCAAGCCTTGTTCATCAAGTTCTCTGTGAAACTTATTTTCTACAAGGGTTACTAATTTTGACGGTTCAATTGTACGAAAAGGACCAACTAACTCCCCTCTTACAAACTCAACTAACTTTGCTCTACTTTCAATCATGCCCTATTCCTTTATTTTTAATAGCTATCAATTAACCATGATAGAAGCACTTCTTTACTATCTTGATGGACAAATAGTCTAATCGCATCAGTGGCTCTTGATATTCCTGTATACATTAAATTTCTTTTCTGAATATTATTGGAAAGTGTAATATCAAAAAAAATTATTATTCTGTTTTCCATCCCCTTAAAGGTGTAGATAGACTCGAGTGAAATGTGCTCCTGGCCGGTAGAAAAACGTTTAATAGTAGAGCCTGCAAGCTTATCTCCAACTTTTATTGAAGCGTTCCCTATTGGGGAAAAAGACAACAATGTTATTTCACTCGGCTTATAACCACTTTTTAAAACGCCTTTAATTGCTTTTTCTATTTGGTCAACCTGTGATTTCGTATCATTGTATTCAAATATTTCATAGAGGGGGATAGTTGGAAGTTTTGTCTTCATATAGTTTGAATAAGGGCTATCCTGCATTCCGGATAAAGCAACAGCAGCATCCCCAACCTCCTTGTAATTTCTACAGTTTTCAGTCAAGATCCACTTTGTTGGTATGTACTCTAACTCAATGAGTTCTAGGTTTTGCTCTAGGTTATTCTTATTAAATAGAGTTTGATTCTCATAATCCCCAAAAAATACATAATTTCCATTTTGAAAGCCCCCTACCAAAAATGTATTTAGTGCCTCAACCCAATGGTCATTAGCTAAAATATCTTGGGCTTCATCCAAAATAATAATGTCAAAAAGCTCTATTTCATCTTCTTTAAATCTATTTACAATTTTGGTAGGCAGCCCTTCCCAAAAGTTATGCTCTGGATTACTTGGAATTTTGATACCGGCATGACGTGCTAATGTACTATTTATTGCCCCCGCAACAACCTTACCACCACTAGTTGAACTAACTTCAACTTGAGATAGCATCCAGTCACCTACCAATTTATTATGGCAAAAAAAACCAACTTTCATCCCTGACAAGGCCATATGCCTTGCTAACAATATAGCAATAAGAGTTTTTCCAGTACCCGCACCACCATTGACAACAACCCTAGGATTCAACTGAACAAGTTCCCACACTACTTTCTGCTGATTTTTTAGAAGCTGACAACTCTCCTGTTCTAAATAATCAATTTCCTCTCTCTTGGTTTGTCGCACTTTACTTAGAGGCTGACAAATTTTAATTAAGTTGAGAACTTCCCTTTTAGATAACTCTTTTTTAAGAGGTCGTATAGGGCTATTAGCTTCAACCCCTTTCATAGTCATTTGCTTTAAATAATTTGTGAAGTCATTTGAAGTTTTAAAACTTCTATAAACACCCTTGTCAATTAACTCGTGTTCCTGTACATGAAGGTTCAGACCCATAAAAAAATTTGAGTTAGGAAAAATACAACAATGAAGAACTGGAATTTTTTTTGCTTCAGGCCACAGTTGAATAAGAGCTTTATAAAATGTAGCAGCAGCACTGGACGACTGAGAAAATGGTGATTTCTTGATACTGTGAGGTGCCCATTTCACCCCATCAAACGTAATACTTTGATGGGACTTTACTTCTATACACATAATTCCTGCTTCAGGAATTATGATAATAAAATCAATTTCTCTTCTACGGGAGCGATAATTCTGTTTTATCAAAGGGGATATATCAACAGAATGAAATGCAACCCAATCAGATGTTGCCTGTGATAATAGATTAAACACATCCTTTTCTCCAGGAGGTGTTTCATCATCAAAACATTGGGGGATCATCCTCATACTACTACTCCAGCTTATTTATATATTTCAATTTCACTAATAGGTAAAATTTTATTTATTAGAGAGTTAGGCGCTTCATATCCCAACTGCATTTTTTTAATTGGAAGAAATGTAATAGGGATATTCAAACTCGCTAGCTTAAGTTCATAAGTAAAAGTACTAGTACTTGTTAGCAGCCTTCTAATTTCATCTAAAGATTCAGGTAACATGTCATTAATCAACTGATGATATTGATCATATTTAGACTTCCCTTCTGTTATAGCTTCTCCCCTCGATATTAATATTTCGTTCCATGCTTCCTCGATCCATATATTAAAATTCTCACTTTCAATATTAAATCTCTGAATGATGTCACCTTTTATAGCTTTTAGAAGTATTACAAAGTTCTCCTTTTCTCCCGGAGCATGAATTATATCTTGAGAGAATTCAATCCAACTAAAGACCCTATCTTCCAAATTTTTTATTTTAATTCCGTTGCTTAATAATTTTACTGATAATTCATCAAATTCCTGTTCTCCTAAAACATCTTTCCAGATATTTTCATAATTAGCTTCAAAGCTACGGTGACTCTCAGTTTCCAAAGCGGCATAATCAATATTTAAGAAGTAGCTTTTGCTTAAGTCATCATTTAGATAACTTACAGCTAAGTCATACCTTAAAGAAGAATCATCGTTACCAAGGCAATCTAGAACAAATATTTTACTATTGGGTTTAATGAATATTGCCTCTCTATTATTTAGGATTAGGGCAATTGCAGGCATTTTATCAATAGAGAGTATTTTTAACTTTTCAAATTCATCAAAAATCGAGCTACCTGACTGCTCTTCTTCCTCACTGTTCTGAAAGTGATTACTAGTGAATACTTCTTTTTGTATTGCAAGCCCTGTTTTAATTTCATTATCTAAATGAGGTTGTAAAATAGTCCGAATATTCGCTAATGGATTATTGAAAGCAGAAAAATCATTTTGTCCGCCCTGCCAGATGAATTGAACCAAATTTTTCCATTTCATATTTCTTAGTAAATAACTTGGGACTGAGCTCAAGGAATCCATTCTAATAGGGCCAACAACAACTAAATTCGCGAAGTCGTTAGTTCTCTTATATTCTGTAACATTCATGATACATGTCGCATTTATTTCTGGAAGAGCATGCAAGAGATTCATAAAATCAGGGTAATGTCGTGTTTTGCAATATATTCTTGTTTCTTGAACACCACTTACTTTACATAAATAATCTTGTAATGCTAAAAATAATGGATTGCCGAATTCTATTGTTAGATTCACATTATCTTTGATATTCAGAACTTCATTATTAATATCTTTACCGTAAACATCTTCAATTTCTAAATTACTATTTCCAAAAGGAGTCCCCAAGAACAAACCTTTCCAAGACGTTGAAGGAGAAGATAAATGATAAAAAAGATTGTTTTTTAATAGGTAAGCAATCTCATTATTTTCAGATTCTAACAACAAAGATATAATTTTATACACAGATAATCGGATCTGATCTACATAATTAGACTTCAATTGAATAATAAAATGACTTTGAAAACCTACTCCTTCGTTCGTTATAACTTCCATAAGCTACGCTTCATCCAGAACTAAAACTGAAAGTCCTTTTATTGATAGGTGAGTATTTTTTTCTTCTGTTAGCTCTTCATTGATTGAAAACCATTGCCTATTGGTAGAGTAATATTCATAAAGGCTTTCAAGCTTCAGGTCTGACTCTTCAGAGTTTACGATTATAAATTTTGACGCATTGTGGAAAATGCTATGGTCAATTAATTTGAAAGAATATATATCTTCAAATACTACAGTCCTAGCCTTAATGTGTTTATCCAATCCTTTTGGAGTTAGTGCCGATATATATAGTAACCTAGAGACAACAGAGTTTTTTAAAGTTAATAGATCTGAAAGTGGGTAGGTCTTATCATTCACCTTTAAAGTTAAGGTGTTAGCATTACGCTCAGAGTTTTTTTTATGAGAGCCAATATAGACTAAACCTGAATAACTAAAAGCCAAGTTATCTGTACAAATTTCATCGCTAGTAAATTTACTATACAATTCTGAATCCAATGAACCTTCACCATTGCAAAATAATTGCGACTGCCCCTTACAGTGCCATTCTTCGGAGTAGTCTTGCTGAATATATCGATTAACATTCGTTTTAAATGGTGTCTGCTTAGTGGCTTTTTTAGAATAACTTACACATATGCTTTTTTTACATTCTTTTGACGTAATAGATTCAACCCTATAAACCCGAGAGTCTTGAATATTTTTTAGTTCGTTCGTAGCTTTGTTTGCTCTTCCACACTCAGCCACTTCAGGTTTACATGAAAATTTACAATTTCGACATTGATTCAAATATGCTTCAGCATTTAAGATGAGTTCATTAAAGTGTTCTGCTTTATTATTTTTTCCAGTGTCACACAAATCTCTGCACACTAACCCAAATAAAATAAGCGCAGCAGCGTTTTTTTGGGAGGGAGTATTAATTAGTACTGTCTGGGGGATATTTTTTTCTTCCCAGTTTAAGCCTAGGTTAAACAATTCTTCCTCAATACTATTATTGTTAAATATGTGCTTCACAAAAGATTTTACGTCCATTAAAATTTTCTTTATTCTATAGATAAACTATCCCTTTTCAGCGTAAACTACAAACTCTAAAAAAGATCGAAAACTAAACCTGCTACCTTAGATGCATACAATTGAAATACTGCAATTACAATTTGATGAAATTGATTAGTACGCTTTCCTATAAAGGCATACGAATCAGTTAAAAATTGTATTTCTATCAAATTTATTTCACCAATCCATTACATAACACTCAAAAATTCACCCACTACAACCACCCCCTCACCACCATTTTCAACAACAATCGGCGAATAACCATAAGCATTGGTTTCTGGCTTAAGCACAATGCGCTGATTCACTAACACACCATCCTCTTCAATTTTTTCACTGTGATACGTTTTAACTGTGTAGGTGCCACCATGATCTGGATCTTCAATATCACGGTGCTGTACCAATACAATCTTGCCGTTACGGCTACCACCAGTATTGGCTTTAAACAAACACCAGGAACCATTAATAATGCGACGGTTCATCGATTCACCCACTACGCGGGTAACGAACATACCTTCGGTGGTATTGATGTGTTCAGGTAGCTGAACCCATTCGTTTTCTTCTGGGTTACCTGCATTTTCTAAACCCTGCTGATCACTGAAACCGCCTGCGGCAACTTCTAAATCAAAAATGGGTACATAGCCTTGGTAGGGTTTTGCTTGTTCGAAACTGACCACTGGCAGGTCTAGGCCTTTATAGGCGCTGGTCGAACCTAATGCGGCAGGCTCTTCTTTTTCTAGCTGCCTACTGGTTATTTTCTGGAAGTGTTCTCGGGTTTCTTGATCAGTGCAGTAGATGAAGCAGCCTTTTTGCCCGCGAGTCATTAGCGTGCGATAGGTGTTCTTTATTACTTCTGTCGCCGCCGCTAGTGCAGCCTCAGGTTCTTTCTTTAATCGACCACGAATGCCCATCAGCGCCCTATCTCTTGATGGATGCTCTAAAGGTTGTATTACAACGTCTCCGTCTCGGATGATGAAGTCGTTGCCAATTATCACGCCGATGTAGTCAAGCTCTAGGCCTTGACAGGTGTGTATGCAGCCAATTTGTTCTACGGATTTTTCTGCGATTAACCACAGGCTGCCGTCATCGGTTAAATTCCATTGCGCTTCAAAGTTAAACTCTGGAATGATGATGTCCATGGCGTCTTTGTCTTTTTTACTGACCCAGTCCCAGCAATACCCTGCCACCATGCGGGCTTTGTTATTAACGCGGTTTTTCTCGAATATGGCTTTGCGTAATTCGTTAGGGTCGTCGAAGATTTTTACGTCGTAGTCTATGTCTTCTAATGTGGTGTTGGCAGTTTCTCGAATTTGTAGGGTGTTATCAATCCACGCTAGGTAGCCATCTGAGCCATTGCAGCGAAACTGTGATGATAGGTCGAGTTCGGTAACGGTGGATTGAAGTTTATCGGCCCAGTAGTTAATGGTTTCTACACTGCCTATGTCTTTTAAGGTGACCCGTTGTGCTTCGTCGATAAAGAACACATTAAAGTGGCTGGCGTTGATAAGTTCCTTTATTTGGTTTACGCCCAAGTTGTTATACAGGCCTGACTTTTCGTTTAGGCGATGGGCTTCATCCACCAGCAATGCGCCAAAGGTATTCTCGGTGGTGTCTATGTAGCTGCCTGAGCCTTTGAACATGTTGTCGATGTGAGTTTTCTTGCGGCTGCCGGTGAGTATTTTTTTAAACACTTCACGGGGGGCGGCATTTTTAGAAACGTATTGGGTTAATAGTTCACGCTTGGTGAGTTCGGCCAGTAGGTTAATGGCCACTACGGATTTACCTGTGCCTGGGCCGCCTTTTACGATGAGGGTTTGCTTATGCCCTAGCTGGGCTTTGTGGGCAAGGTCGAGGGCGGTCTCGAAAACTAGCTTTTGCTCGTCTATCATCAGGAATTCTGGGTTGCCATCGAGCATGGAGACCAAGGCATCGGCTAGGTTTTTACTCGGTTTGATTTTGCCGTGTTCGATGCGATACATGATGTTATCGCTGTCGCCGTATTTCACCGCTTGTTTTAAAAACTCGGCCAGCTTGAGTGCATCGGGTGAGATGAATACCGGGGCTTTTTTTATGTGCTCGGCGTAGAAGTCATCGCAGATAACATCGGCTGACTTCATATTGTGCAGATAGGCACAAGGTTGCAGTTTAATGGCTTCGTCACGCACGGTTTGGTTGTAGTCTTCTATCAAGGCCGCATAAGACCAAGCTTGATAAGATGGATGATTGGTTTCTTTTACGCCGTGCTGGAAGCGGGTTTTTACGATGGCGTCTTTGCTGGTGCCTTTGGCTTCTTGCCATTGTTTTAATTCGACGATAACGGCGGTGTCTTGGCGGTTGGCGTCTTTACCGGTGAGGATGAAGTCCACACGGCGATTGGTTAGGGGAATGTTGTATTCTATGGATACCCCAGCGGATGCGGGTATGTCATCGTCGTGCAATACGTTGAACATGTATTGCAGGGAGTTTTGCCACGAGATGAATTCGTTGCGTGGGGAGTTGCGGTTTAGCTTTCTGGCCACTTCCCCTTCTATGATGTCGGCTATGGCATTGGCGCGTACGTCATCTACGAATTGCTGTTTGGTGGCGGAGTAGACGATCATGAGTCTGCTTCATCATTGCTACCGTACTGGTTGTACTTTTTGGAGCTGCCTTTTACTTTGTCTACTGGATATTTAAGGGCGTTCTTTTCTATTTTTTGGTTTACGGCTTCTAGCATATTTACATTTAACTTGGTGGCTAAACGCAGTAAGTAAATTTGCACATCGGCCATTTCATCTTTAACGGCGGATAATTGCTCTGGGGATAAGTTTTGGGATTGTTCTTCGGTTAACCACTGAAAGCATTCAACCAATTCTGATGCTTCTACGCTTAGGGCCATAGACAGGTTTTTGGGTGAATGGAACTGGTCCCAGTCACGATCATCGGCAAACTTTTGTAGCTGTGCCTTTAGTTGCTCTAGCTCTTCCATGCCTGCCTCACAGTCCCTAGCCCATAAATTATTTGGGCCACTTTTTATACTCCGAAGGAACTAGAAATTCAATGCTTATAACCTACATATTGTATGGTTAACAGTCTAACCGATGGATTGTTCGTTTTATGCTCTGATTTATAGGCTTATTGCATACAATTTGGACAATTTACTCCCCCGCCTCACGCCGTTTCGACACATAAGTAGCAGGCCGCCCCAACATCAACCCCACTCTGCCCAGCACCGCAATCCCCATGCACTGTAAAAATTGGGGCGCCGCTTCTAAATATTGCTCGCCGCTGCGGGCTTTAAATAACGCCCCTCTCTATCTACGGGAGTGCAACAAAACTGGTGAGCCTTCGGCGTTGGTCTTGCCATCGTAATCCAGGTCGTACGGGGAGGTTATGAAACCTTCAAAGCCTTGGGCCGGGCGATGCTCGGACGACTCTTTATATCCAAGACGGCACCACCTGTTGGGTGGGGTTCCAAAAGGTATGGGGTTCATTTTTTTGGGCGGTGGCGCTTTGGCCTGGGCCTAGTTCAAATTATTTGCCGGCTACTCTTAAAGCCAGGCGACCTTCTATTACGGTGAAGGTTTCTTCCTGGTGGGGGTGGTAGTGGGATGGGGGGGCTAGGTCGTTGGGTTGGTTTTCTAGTTCTATTTTTAGGAGTTCGCCGTTGCTTTGGGCGGTGGTGATTAGGATGCGTAGTTTGCTTTTGGTGGTGGGGCTGGCGTATTGGGTTGGCATTTTATTGCTCCGGGCTTGGTGAATTTTGGGCGACATTTGTCGGGTGGTGCTTTGGTGGCTGCATGGTTGGTCGCCTGCAAGCAGCCTCGTACTGGGGTTTGGTGGCTGCCTTATTTGTTGCATGCTCGCAGCCTTTTACTGGGGTTTGGTGGCTGCTTTATTTGTTGCATGATCGCAGCCTCCTACAGGGGGTTGGTGGCTGCTTTATTTGTTGCATGCTCGCAGCCTCTTACAGGGATTTGGTGGCTGCTTTATTTGTTGCATGCTCGCAGCCTCTTACAGGGATTTGGTGGCTGCCTTATTTGTTGCATGATCGCAGCCTCTTACTGGGTTTTGGTGGCTGCTTTATTTGTTGCATGCTCGCAGCTTCTTATTGGGATTTGGTGGCTGCCTTATTTGTTGCATGCTCGCAGCCTTTTACTGGGGTTTGGTGGCTGCTTTATTTGTTGCATGCTCGCAGCCTCTTACTGGGGTTTGGTGGCTGCATAGTTGGTCGCCTGCAAGCAGCCTCGTACAGGGGGTGTTGCATGCCGCAGCCTCTTACATGGGTTGGTCGCCTGCGAGCAGCCTCGTACCGGGGCAGCTTCATATTGGGGTTTGCTGGGCGGTTAGTTTTGGTGAGCTGCTTTTGTGGTGTAACACGCCTGCACAGCACACCAGTAGTAAAAACACCGCTATGAATACCTGGCCCAGTGAGTGAACGTCGCTTATAAACCAGCGGCTTACCAGTATGGCCAGCCCGGAAAATACCAGCATCTCTATGGCGCCCACATAGGCATTTACCGCTCCTGCCTGCGCCTTGTACGGCACTACAATTAACTGCAATACGCAGGTGAACATGGCGCCCAGTGCCAGCATAAATAGTCCGTAAGCCAGCATTAGGTTAAAGGAGGTTGTCGGCGCCAATATAAAGATTAGCCCAGCCAACAATATTAGCTGGCTAAATATCGCCAGTAGCCGTTGGGCGCTGTAAACGCGCAGGCACATTTTCACCAGTACGCTGCCCACTATTGGGCCCAGGCTGGGCAGTATTAAATAGTAGCCGTACTGGGCGGCGGTTAACCCCAGCTTGCCCTGCAATTCAAATGGCAAAAAGGCCACCGTAATTAGCAATAAGAAGGTGAGTAACCATTTGTGGGCGGCCACGCTTATAAGGCCCAGGTTTTGGCTAAAGCCTATGTACTGGCGCACTATGCTGGCAAGC
>Ga0209396_1006878_pt1 | contig 10296 bp, 7 predicted proteins | sample GOMGulsemesocosm_6_FD_184638 | JGI IMG/M metagenome (GOLD analysis project Ga0209396, IMG submission 184638) | Methane-oxidizing microbial communities from mesocosms in the Gulf of Mexico - GOM8C Gulf of Mexico (SPAdes) (version 2) | ecosystem: Environmental > Aquatic > Marine > Cold seeps... | reverse complement strand
TTGCCGAAAACAGTTTAAATCCTCTTGAAAAGCGCCTATCTAATAAGCTCATATAAATTAAAGCCGAAATAGTTATTCTTGCAATTTCCAGCTAACTAATAGAGTATTTGTATAGTCAATTGATTCACACTATTAGGCAACTATGAGTAACTCTCCACGTTATATTCAAATCCAGGATTTCATCCAAGATAAAATCAACTCTCACGTGTGGATACCTGGTAGTAAGATCCCCACTGAGCTGGAATTAACCAAGCAGTTTAATGTCAGTAGGATGACAGTAAACAAGGCTATTCGCGATCTGGTCAATCAAGGCTTACTGAAAAGAACCCCACGCTTAGGCACGTTCGTCTGCCATAAAAAAGCCGAATCACCTCTCAACCATATTCGTAATATTGCCGATGAAATTAGTCAACGTGGCAAGACCTACAGTAATAAAGTTCTTAGTCAGCAAACCTTACTCGCCGATGAGGAAATAGCCATCAGGTTAGGCGTTAAGCTAGAAACACCTGTTTTCTTTAGTGAGATAATTCACTTTGAAGATGATATAGCCCTGCAGCTAGAGCTGCGCTGGGTTAATCCTCAGTTCGCGCCCCACTACATAGAGCAAGATTTCACCCAAGCAACGCCGAATGAGTATCTCACTAAAAACTGCCCGCTGAGCTCAATTGAACATACTGTTGAAGCAGTGATTGCCAATACAGATATCCAAACTCATTTAAGTTTAACAGCATTGCAGCCTTGTCTATTACTCAATCGTCGCACTTGGAGCAAGCAAGATTTAATCAGTGTTGCGCTACTTTATCATCCGGCAGATAAATACAAATTGAGCTTAAAAGCTGACGTCTGACATTATTAAAAATCCAATTTACACCCTGTATTTATTTCAATAATTATCAGCTCATTTATTATTTGAATCTACGCCTAATATTTTCCCCTTCGGTCGGTTTTATAAAATCGACCAACATCAAAAATGCCACTACATTTCACTAACAAAACCCAAACTTAATCACAACAAATCAATTTGTAACTTGCTTTCGCCATCGTAATTGTCTATTTATTTGTATATACATTTAAAATATGAGAATACCATGAGTTTACTGCTAACCAATGCCGCAATTGTATCTATGGATCAAAGTGATGCGGATTATGAGGTACAGCCAAATTATTTCATTGCTATTGAGCACGGCAAAATCACCCAAATCGGGGCGATGCAAGACATTAGCAGTATGCAAAAGCAATCCGCAGAAAACCACAAGCAGATAATTGATTGTCAAAACCGCCTTATCACTCCCGGCCTTATCGACTCTCACACCCATCTTGTGTTTGCTGGCAATCGCGCCAAAGAATTTGAGCAACGTTTAACAGGCGTGCCATATGAAACCATCGCCAAGCAAGGGGGCGGTATTTTATCCACGGTAAACGCTACCCGTATAGCCACAGAACAACAGCTAGTTGAACTCGCACTTAAACGCCTCTCAGCACTCACGGCAGACGGTGTAACCACCATTGAAATCAAATCAGGTTACGGTCTAACGCTTGAAGATGAATTAAAAATGTTGTGCGCTGCCAAGCAGTTAGAGCAACACGCCAATATCAAGGTTTCCACCACTCTGCTTGCCGCGCATGCTGTGCCGCCTGAATATAAAGGCGATGCCGATAGCTATATTCGTTACGTATGTGACGAAATCATACCCGCCGCAGTTGACGCCAAGTTAGTCGATGCTGTGGATGTGTTTTGTGAAGGTATAGGTTTTAATTTAGCGCAAACTAAAGCCGTTTTTGAAGCCGCGTTAACCCATGGTTTAAACATTAAAGGTCATACCGAACAGCTCAGTAACTTAGGGGGCAGCGAACTCGCCGCTACAATGGGCGCGACCTCTGTCGATCACATTGAATATCTTGACGAGCAAGGCGTTAAAGCACTGGCAAAACACGGCACAGTCGCGACTCTGCTACCCGGTGCATTCTACTTTTTACGAGAAACCCAGTACCCACCAATTGAATTACTGCGCCAATATAAGGTGCCAATGGCAATTGCCACTGATTTTAACCCCGGTACCTCGCCTATAGCCTCACTTACTATGATGATGAATATGGGTTGTACCTTGTTTAGATTAACGCCTGAGGAAGCTCTGCGCGGTGTTACTTGTAACGCAGCAACCGCCCTTGGGTTGCAAGATTCTCGCGGTCAAATACGTGTTGGTTATGATGCCGATCTCGCCATCTGGAATATCGAACACCCATCACAATTGGCCTATGAAGTCGGTATTCCAAGACTGTATGCACGCATTGTCGGTGGCAACTTATGTAAGGTATTGTGTAAGGAATTGTGTAAGGAATTATCAAATGACTAAACCTATCTATCCGACAACAAGTAATTACGCGGCAACTAATCCTGAGACTTGGCAAGGTCGAATTGATAGCGAAGATGGTGATGCGGGGTTACGTTTCCATCAAAAAGTAAACCTTATTAATAACGAGCACCCGCTAACTGATGATACTGGAGTTGTACTGCTGGGCTTTGCCAGTGATGAAGGTGTGAAGCGTAATAAAGGTCGTATTGGCGCAGTGCAAGCACCAGATCTAATCCGCAGAGCATTAGCCAATAGCGCATGGCATCATGGCAGTGCCGAACGACCTGCTCAGTTATTTGATGGCGGTAATATCTATTGCCACGATAACGATTTAGCCACCAGCCAAAAACAACTCGCCAACCATGTCGAAATAGCATTGAACAAGCAAAATAAAGTCATTGTATTGGGCGGCGGCCATGAGATCGCTTGGGGAACATTCCAAGGGCTAGCGCAACACCTGCAAAACTCGAAGGTCAAGAAACCAAAGATCGGCATTATCAATTTTGATGCGCATTTTGACTTGCGTACTTATTCCGAAGATGACCAACAATACCCAACCAGCTCTGGCACACCTTTTAATCAAGTGGCTAAACATTGCCAACGTTTAGGCTGGGATTTTAACTACGCATGCCTTGGTGTCAGCCGCGCCAGTAATACTCAAGCGTTATTCACCTTAGCCGATGATCTTAAAGTGCATTATCGCCACGACCATGAACTAGCGGCGCATTTACTGGTTAAACGCATCGAAGAAATTAGATACTTTATTTCCAAGGTCGATTATTTATATTTGACCATAGATATAGACGTGTTTTCAGCGGCTATTGCACCGGGAGTTAGCGCTCCGGCTGCCAGAGGTATTTCTTATGAATGCATCGAACAGTTATTACAGCCCATTTTTCAAGCCAGAAACACCACAGGCCAAGCCAAGCTGATCATTGCTGACTTAGCCGAATATAACCCTAATTTTGATATAGATAAGCAAACAGCCAGACTTGCAGCACGATTAACGTGGGATATTACCCACGCCATGTTCAAGTGATAGCAAAAAATCGAAAGTAACAATTTAAAATAGAGTTAATAATGAAAAGGAAATCATGATGACTGATAAACGTTTAGATACCTCGCGCACTATCATTACCCCGCACGGTACCCAACTCAACACCAAATCATGGCAGACCGAAGCGCCATTACGCATGTTGATGAACAATCTGCATCCAGATGTTGCCGAGCACCCACATTCATTGGTTGTTTATGGTGGTATCGGCCGTGCTGCGCGCGATTGGGAATCTTACGACAAAATAGTCGAAGTATTAAAACGTTTAGAAGATGATGAAACCTTACTCGTTCAATCTGGTAAACCAGTTGGCGTATTCAAAACCCACAGCAATGCACCGCGAGTCTTAATTGCCAATTCAAATCTGGTGCCGCATTGGGCCAACTGGGAACACTTCAACAAGCTCGATAAACAAGGCTTGATGATGTACGGACAAATGACCGCAGGCTCTTGGATCTACATTGGTTCACAAGGCATAGTACAAGGTACTTACGAAACATTTGTCGCCATGGCCAAACAGCATTTTGGCGGTCAAGCACAAGGCCGCTGGGTATTAACAGGTGGTCTCGGTGGCATGGGCGGCGCGCAACCGCTTGCTGCGACCATGGCTGGTTTTTCTATGATCGCAGTTGAATGTGATGAATCGCGTATCGATTATCGCCTGCGCACTGGTTATGTTGATAAAAAGGCCACCAGCCTTGATGAAGCGCTGGCTATGCTGGATGATTCGATTAAAAACCAGCAACCCACTTCCATTGGTTTACTCGGTAATGCAGCCGATATTTTCCCTGAATTAGTTAAACGTGGTATCACGCCGGATTGTACTACCGACCAAACATCTGCCCATGATCCGCTCAATGGTTATCTGCCACAAGGTTGGAGCTTAGAGCAGGCAATTACAATGCGTAAAGACGATGAAGCGGCAGTAGTGAAAGCCGCGAAACAATCCATGGCAATTCAAGTGCAAGCTATGTTAGACCTACAAAAAGCCGGCTCAGCCACGGTTGATTATGGTAACAACATTCGCCAAATGGCATTGGAAGAAGGCGTTGAAAATGCGTTTGATTTTCCCGGTTTTGTCCCTGCTTATATACGTCCGCTATTTTGTGAAGGCATTGGTCCGTTTCGCTGGGCAGCATTATCTGGTGATCCTGAAGATATCTACAAAACCGACCAAAAAGTAAAAGAGTTAATCCCAGATAACCCGCAATTACATAACTGGTTAGACATGGCGCGCGAACGTATTCAGTTCCAAGGTTTACCAGCGCGTATTTGCTGGGTTGGTTTAAAAGACCGTCAACGTCTGGGTTTAGCCTTTAATGAAATGGTTAAAAATGGCGAGCTAAAAGCGCCGATTGTGATTGGTCGTGATCATCTTGACTCTGGCTCAGTCGCCAGCCCTAATCGCGAAACCGAAGGCATGATGGACGGTTCTGATGCCGTATCAGATTGGCCACTACTTAACGCCTTGTTAAATACAGCCAGCGGTGCAACTTGGGTATCGCTGCATCATGGCGGCGGCGTTGGCATGGGATTTTCGCAGCACTCTGGCATGGTTGTGCTTTGTGATGGCACAGATGATGCGCATCAACGTGTCGGCCGGGTATTACATAACGATCCAGCAACCGGTGTAATGCGTCATGCAGATGCGGGTTATGACCTTGCTAAAACCTGCGCTAAACAACAAAACTTAGACCTACCGATGCTTAAGTAATTGGCATAACTAATCTTGGAGAAAAAACATGTACCAATTAACTATTAAGCCGGGTTTACTTACGCTGGCACAACTGCGCCAAATTAGCCGTTCGCCGGTACAAGTATCGCTTGATCCAAGCTGCCATGATGGTATTCATGCCAGCACCCAGATCGTCAATAACGTCATCGCTGAAGACCGTGTCGCGTACGGCATTAATACTGGTTTTGGTTTACTGGCAAATACCCGCATTGCCCCTGAAGATCTAGAAACGCTGCAACGCAGTATCGTGCTATCTCATGCTGCAGGTATCGGTGAATTCATGAATGACGAAACCGTGCGCATGATGATAGTACTTAAAATTAACAGCCTAGCGCGTGGTTATTCCGGTATTCGTTTATCGGTTATCGAGGCGCTAATGCAATTGGTCAATGCCGAAGTTTATCCGTGCGTACCGAAAAAAGGTTCTGTCGGCGCATCCGGCGATCTAGCGCCTCTTGCACACATGAGCACGGTATTGCTGGGTGAAGGTGAAGCGCGTTATCAAGGTGAAGTGATATCTGGTGAAGCTGCATTAAAAATTGCAGGCATGGAAAAGATAACCCTCGCACCGAAAGAAGGTTTAGCGCTACTAAACGGCACGCAAGCATCAACTGCGTTCGGTTTGGAAGGTTTATTCGCGGCTGAAGATCTGTTTGCATCCGCTACCTTATGTGGCGCAATGACAGTGGAAGCCGCGCTCGGCAGTCGCCGACCGTTTGATCCAAGAGTACATGAAGTACGTGGTCATCGCGGTCAAATCGATTCAGCCAGCATGTATCGACATATGTTGGATACGCAAAGTGCAATTGGTAATTCACATACTGCTTGTGAAAAAGTTCAAGACCCTTATTCACTGCGCTGTCAGCCACAAGTGATGGGCGCCTGTTTACAACAGATCCGCAATTCCGCTGATATATTTGAGATTGAGGCAAACTCTGTTTCTGATAATCCATTAGTATTTGCTGATGATGGCGACATTATTTCTGCAGGTAATTTCCACGCAGAGCCGATTGCCATGGCCAGTGATAACTTAGCTTTAGCGATCACCGAAATTGGCAGCTTATCAGAACGTCGTATGGCGCTATTAATCGATAACAGCTTAAGTAAATTACCGCCCTTCTTAGTTAATAATGGCGGCGTAAACTCGGGCTTCATGATCGCCCAAGTAACTTCTGCGGCGCTAGCGAGTGAAAACAAATCACTAGCACACCCAGCCTCAGTAGACAGTTTACCGACTTCGGCAAACCAAGAAGACCACGTATCTATGGCTACCTTTGCTGGTCGCCGCCTCAAAGACATGGCTGAAAATACCCGTGGAATCCTAGCCGTTGAGTTGCTAGCGGCAGCGCAAGGCTTAGATTTTAGAGCGCCGCTGCAATCAGCGCCATTAATTGAACAGGCAAAAGCCGAACTGCGTGAACGAGTCGATTTTTACGATAAAGATCGCTACTTCGCACCCGATATTGCCAATGCCAATCAGCTCATCTTGGAAGCAGCCCACAACAAACTTGTCGCAGCAGAAATGTTACCAAGCTTTAGTTAAGTGACCCCTTATTTTTTACTTTTATATAGATAATAATTTCTGAAATAAAAAAGACGCTAACAGATTCATTAACTGAACTTGTTAGCGTCTTTTTCTAAATGTGATTAATTACCACGCATAGCTTAAACTAGCGATGACATTTCGACGGTCGCCATAAAAACAGTTACCAGCAGAACACGTAGATACATACTTTTTATCTGCGATATTTTTAGCTGCAACTTGAATTTTAATATTCGAGATAGTGTAACTAACCGTTGCATCCATTAAAGTATACTCTGGTACCTTAGTTTTTTCGGTATCGTCAGCGTAAGTTTCACCAACGTATCTTCCGCCAATACCGATAGCTAAGCCAGATAAATTATTTCCAAGAAAACGATAGTTAGCCCATACCGACCCAAGTGTATCGGCTATTTGTGCAGGGCGCTTTCCAATTTTTTCGGTATTGGTATCACGTTTAACTTCGGACTTCATAAAGGTCGCATTCGCAACTAAACTCAGTTTAGATGTTAGGTTAGCAACAGATTCAAACTCAATACCTGTATTTTCAACTTCACCAATTTGTACCAACTTACCTGCGGCGTCTGTACTTGCCATATTTTCCTTGTTGATTCGAAAGGCGGCAACATTAAATGAACCTTCAAATGACTGCGGTAAATATTTCAAGCCAATTTCATATTGAGCGCCCTGTTCTGGTTTTGCTGAACGACCATTTTGATCAAGTTTTAATATCGGTTGAAAATATTCAGCATAATTAACATAGGGTGTTAAGCCATTTTTAAAAATGTATGCCGTTCCTGCACTTGTCGTCCATTCTTGATTTTTAACTTCTTGCTTTAGCCCTGTCGTCTTATTTTCATAAGTTGATTTGGTGTCATCAAAGCGGCCACCTAATGTAATAATGATACTGTCATCAATCAATAACTGTTCTTGTAAGTAACCACCGAGTTGATGTCTTTCGCGTGTCTTTGTTTCACGATCGGCATCCGTCACTAGCTTGCCAGTCGATAAGTCAATCAGCGCCACATTATTGGTATAACTCGGGTTATAAATATCAAAACGCGGATCAGGAATAAAACCGAATGGCGAATTTATGATCTTATTACCGTCTGCTGTAATAACCTGACTACTGTCAGCAAAACTTTGACCTTTAATATCTAACAAGCGATAATCTAGCCCTGCAAGTAAGGTATGCTCGATACCGCCGGTCACAAATTTATACACCATTCGGTTATCCGCAGAATAACTCTTTGCCGTCCCTTCGTCTCGGCTTAATCCGCGTACAATGGTCGTTCTTTTGGTATCTAAACCAGAATCCATGGCATAACCCGCGCTATACATCTGGGTTAAATCGATATCAAGCTCGCTATAACGTACTGATTGAGAAAAATATAAATCGTCATTAATTTGATGAGTTAACTCATAACCCAGCGCAGTTTGGGTACGTTCAAAATTTTCAAAACTAGGATTCCCGACAGCAACATCATCACCGATTTGACCATTCGTATTCGCCGTTAAAGTGCCTTCGACAGGGAGAAACTGTAAATATGGGTCAGAATCGTCTTTTTGATAACTAGCTAAAACAGTCAAGTTCGAATTTTCACCAAAATTAATACTCAGCGAAGGCGCTACATATAGTCTCTCGGCATCAACGCCACTCACTTCGGTACCATTAGTACGCTGTAGCGTCACTAAACGCAGAGCCACATCGTCACTGATATCAGTACCAACATCGAGGCTAAACTGCTTACGATCATGCGTGCCATATTCAACTGCAGCAAATCCAAAACTATCGCCATGCTGTGGACGTTTACTAATGACATTAATCACACCTCCAGGCGGGTTTTGCCCGTATAATACCGACGCGGGACCACGTAAAATCTCGACCCGTTCTAGACCAAACGGATCTGCTTGATAACTATAAAAACCAGCAGAATCTAAACGAGTGCCATCTTGATATAATCCTGCATTGGCTTGCTTAAATCCACGAATAACAAACCAGTCTTGTTTGTTATCGTCCCCGTAGAAATTAGCTTGAATACTTGGTGTGTATTGCAGTGCATCCGCCACACTCACGGATGCCCGATCATCCATTTGCTCCCGTGTAACAACAGATACCGCTCTGGGGGTTTTACTTAATGGTAAATCTGTTTTTGTGGCGGTCATGCTATTTTCGCCAACATAACCCAAATCAGGTCCGATGGGATTACTAAACTCTGCAGTAACCACCATATGTTCCTCATCATTACTCTCTGTATTTGCCAGTGAAGAATTAACCATCATCCCCATCATCACCGCGACAGATAAGGTGTTTTTAACGAACCCACGCCTAACCAGTGTTGCCGTTCCCTGCTTTTCCAACATTATAAAGACTCCAATATATGACTATAAATTAATGGTTACTATCTTGCGCTCTTTAAATAAACACTGAAACATAACGCGCTATGCCTCGGCTTTAATGACGCTTAAATTACGGTTATCCAACTCAGTTAACTGGCCTTCATCCATTCGAATAATACGATCTGCAATACCAAAATATTTATCATCATGTGTAATTGCGATGATAGTTTTACCGCGGTTTTTAAGTAAGGGCAGAATGTCGTGATAAAAAACAGACCGAAAATGAGGATCTTGATCAGCAGCCCATTCATCAAGCAACAAACAATCGCGCTGTTCCATTATTGCCATTAGCAATGCCAAACGTTTACGCTGTCCTTGCGAATAACTCACTCGACTCAAACGCCCATCGTGATGACTCACCTTATCTTGCAACGCAAACACATTCAGCCAATAATCCACTGTCTGTGGATCAATAAGCTCGCCTTGGCCATCGAGCAACTGATGAAATAAGTGGAAGTCTGTAAACACGGCTGAAAACAATAACCCGTAATTTTTTTTGTTCGCCGCAGTAACATCTTCCCCGTTCAATAATATCTGCCCTTGATGCGGCTGATATAAACCGGTCAGCAAGTGGGCAAAGGTTGATTTTCCACTGCCATTGCCTCCGATAACAAAGATCATTTGGCCTCGTTCGACGGTTAAATTTAACGGCCCGACAACAAACTCAGGATCATGACCATCAGCGCAATGGCTAAATGTAACCTGTTGCAGTTGCAGTTTTTGAAATACTTGCTCTGGCTGATGAGGGGGTGAAACAGAAGGCATGGGATGAAGATTAAGTTGCGATAATTTATGCATTGAAACATTGGCGCTAAGTAATGCAGGTATAGCGGCTACGGCAGACATCAACGGAGAGCGTAAGAATAAAATTGCCAGAGCAAATGTGCCCGCAGACTCAGTACTTGCCCAGCCGAGTCCAGCCGCAAGGTAATAATTAATCCCGATCAATGCCAAGATCGCAATGTTAACTAGGTTACCAGCAAAGCCATTATAGATATCAGCTATAGTCACTTGCTGTTGATAACCTTTTGCGTGCTTAACAAACTCATTCCGGAAAAATTTCTCCGCGCGATGTGGGTTCAAAGCAAGCTCTTTGCGACCATCGAGCATCGCTTGATAGTCACTAAACAGCGCATCATCATATTGTCGTACGACTTGAATATAACCGTTTATTTTAACCACAAGCCAATAGCCAATAGCCAATTATGCCAGT
>Ga0209396_1006874_pt1 | contig 10300 bp, 6 predicted proteins | sample GOMGulsemesocosm_6_FD_184638 | JGI IMG/M metagenome (GOLD analysis project Ga0209396, IMG submission 184638) | Methane-oxidizing microbial communities from mesocosms in the Gulf of Mexico - GOM8C Gulf of Mexico (SPAdes) (version 2) | ecosystem: Environmental > Aquatic > Marine > Cold seeps... | reverse complement strand
ATTAACAATTTTAGAAATAGGGCTAAAAACAGGACCAAAGGCAAGGTAGCTGGGTTGTAGGCTGTGGGCGTAGGCCAATTCTGTTTCATTATGGCAGCTAATTCCTAAGCGTAATCCTTGTTTTCGTATGCGCTTAAGGTCTTGTATTTGGATGAGTTCAAGATCTTCTTGACCTAAATGAATGCCGTAAGCTTTAAATTCAAGGGCGAGCTGCCAGTCGTCGTTTATAAACAGGCGGATGTCATTTTGCTCACATATCTGAATCGCTTGTTGCAGTGTGGCTTGATGGTTACCTATTTTATCTTTATCGCGCCATTGTAGAGTATTAATACCTTGCTGGATCAAACGCTCAAGGTCGCTGAGGTTATCGACTATGGCGTATAAGCCTAAATCTGTACAAGAATTGAAGCTCTCATTCTCAGCTTCTGTTGGTTCTGAAAATGCGCAGAGTGATTTATTGAGTACGGCTAAATCACTGGCTTTATGCTCTAAGGGCGCTTGCCAAACGGGGCCTGCTCCTTGGCCTTGGCTTGCAGCTAAGCGCAGGCTTTGTTGGATGTAACGGTTGCCCAATACAATGCTATCACTAAGGCCTTGTTCGTGAGCAATAAACCCGGCGATAGCTGAGGCTAGCGTGCAGCCCGTACCGTGATTATTTGGTTGCTTCTGGCGCGGGTGGCTTAGCCAAAAGCTTGTGGTATTTGAGGTGAAATAATCACGGCAGACAGCGTTTTCGCTATCGGAAAAGCTATGCCCGCCTTTGATCAGAACATTTTTCGCCCCGCGTTCGATTAACTGCTTTGCAGCCAGTTCGATATCGGCAAAGGATTGTATTTTAATCTTGGTCAGCATTTCTGCTTCGACTAAGTTGGGGGTGATTAAATCGATGCTGCGTAATAATGGGTCGATTTCACCACGGTCAAAAGCATCGAGGAAGCGGGCCCCAGTACTGGCTTTAAGTACGGGATCCCAAACGCAGAAAAAATCGTGTTTTAATCTTAATTCAATCAGATGGCGGGCTAACCAGCGCAAGGTGCTGGGCTCAGGTAATAAACCAATTTTAATCGCTTTAGGGGGTAAATCTTTTTCTAAGGCTTGCCATTGCGCTGCAAGATCGACCGCTGAAATGGGGTGGATCTTTTCGACGGCGATGCTGTTTTGTGCGGTGATAGCCGTAATGATAGTGCAGCCGTGACAGTCAAGGCTATGTAAGGTATTAAGGTCCGCTTGAATGCCTGCGCCACCGCCCGAATCGGAAGCGGCAATGGACCAAACAATCGGCCTTGATGATAGTGCGGCGGATTTTATAGGATTTATGTTTGCTGCCAAAATGGAGTTCCTAATAATGGGGTTGATGGGCTCGCCGTTTGACGGCTTTCCATGAGGCCCGCTAAATAGGCTTGGCGGCCACCATTGACTGCTTGGGCAAAAGCTTGGGCCATAGTTATTGGCTCGTGGGCTTTGGCGATCGCGGTATTTAATAAAATGCCGTCATAGCCCATTTCCATAGCAGCCATCGCTTGTGAGGGTTTGCCGATTCCCGCATCTATGATTAGGCTGGTGGTTGGGAAGCGCTGACGTATCGCTTGCAAATTATACGGATTCATCAACCCTTTTCCTGTACCGATAGGAGAGCCCCAAGGCATTAAAACTTGGCAACCCACCTCTAACAAACGTTGACATAATACTAGGTCGTCAGTGCAATAAGGCAAAACCTTAAAGCCCTTATTTATCAGAATTTCAGCTGCCTTTACTGTCTCAAAGGGATCGGGCTGAAGATTGTAATCGTCGCCAATAACTTCAAGTTTAATGAAATCGGTATTGAACATTTCTCGGCTCATTTCTGCCAAGGTGACTGCTTCTTGGGCGCTGTGGCAGCCTGCAGTATTTGGCAATAGAGCGCAGCCACTTTGCTGTATGTGCTGCCAGATAGCTTGCCCTTGATTATTGCTTGGGTCTTGGCGACGTAAAGACAAGGTCACCATGTCGCTGCCTGAGGCTTTTATCGCTCGGGCCATTATATCGGGTGACGGATACAGGGCCGTGCCGACTAATAAGCGCGAGTTGAATGTTTGATCATAAATTTTTAACGAGTCATTACTTTCGATATCAGTGCTTTCGATATCAGTATTTATCCAGTCTGTTGGCATATCTAGCCTCCTGCCATGGGGGACAATAGCTCAATGGCATCATTATCTTGTAGTTGTGTCTGTGGGTATTGGTTGCGAGGGATGAAATTCTGATTAAGTGCGATCACAAAATTTTTTAATTCAGTTTGAGTCGCGCTATTGTGGGTATTTGAAAGCGCCAGTGCTTGAGAGATTGAAGAGCCTTCTTCAATCTCATAGGCAATACCATTAATGCTGATCTTCATGGGCATTCCTCCAATACATGCTGCTTGATTGTTTGCTCGACTAAAGCGGGGCTAATGAGGTAACCATGTCGGTACAAACCATTGATGCGAATAATGGGTTTATTAAAGCTGGATGTAGATTTTTCTACTCGCGGAAGATTATCCATATAGGCTGGGCGGAGGTTGGTATCTTGTTTAATAATGCGAGCTTCAGCAAATGCAGGGTTGACCGCATAGAGGGCAGACATGAGTTCTAAGGAGGAGCGTAGACTGATATTGGATTTGTCTTCGCTCTCAATCTCAGTCGCACCAATAATAAATTGATGATTGGGCTTAGGAACGATATAGAGCTTGTAGCGAGGGTGCATTAGGCGAATGGGGCGTTTTAATATGACCTCTTTACATTCAAGGCGAATGACTTCACCACGAACACCGCGAAAGCCTGGTTCTTTTAACCCAGTTCCCCGGCAATCAAAAATCATATCGTAATCTTTTAATGATTCATCATTGGGTTCTAAAGGATGATTCTCTTTGAAGTTAACCCCCAGTTTTTTGGCTTGTGTAATTAAATTGCTTAATACTTCATCGTGATCAATATGAGCTTCTGTCGGCAGCAATAAGCCAGATTGGAAATGAGGGCTAATGGCAGGCTCTAGGGCCTCTAATTGACTGCGGTTATCCAGTGCCTTTAATTCATTGTCATTTTTATGCGGTAGGTGATTAAGCTTGTAGCTTAAATCTCGCTTAAATTGCTGTAGCTCAGCCATGTCGTTAGGGTGGGCTAAGACTAGGCTACCTTGCTGGTGGTAGTGCTGGGAGCTTTCCATTTGAGCTAGCCATTTTGGCCACAGTTTTAGTGACGTTTGCCCGAGCTGATAAATTTCTAACTCACTGGCGACTAATTCACTCATCGGGGAGATCATAGCAGCCGCTGTAAAGGCAGCCGCTTTATCTCTAGTGGAGGCTGAGGGCGCGAGGGTATTTTTTTCAAATAGCCAAATGTTAGAGCTTCCTCCTGAGTTTATACCGTTATCAGAATTGCTGTCTAGGATGCTCGATATATCTGAGTCGTTCGACATTTGTATCCGCGCGAGTCGCCACGCGAGAAGGCGGCCGACTAAGCCGCCTCCAATAATAGCGATTTTAAGCTCAGATATTTCGCCGCTAGGCTTTTTAGCTAGCAGCGGCTCATCTAATCGCTTAGATTTCACTATACAGCTCACTCCCTTGTTGCTTGAACTTTTCAGACATCTCGTCCATACCTTGTTTGGCTTCTTTATCTGCCGCGTTTATTGCCGCGATTTGTGATGCATCTAAATCACGAACTTCTTGGCTTATTTTCATCGAGCAGAATTTAGGACCGCACATAGAGCAGAAGTGAGCGACCTTATGGCCTTCCTTCGGTAATGTTTCATCATGATATGCGCGGGCGGTATCTGGATCGATGGCCAGATTGAACTGATCCTGCCAGCGGAATTCAAAGCGTGCTTTTGACATAGCGTTATCACGGATCTGAGCGCCGGGGTGTCCCTTGGCGAGATCTGCTGCGTGGGCAGCAATTTTATACGTCACCATCCCTTGTTTAACATCGGCTTTATTAGGTAGGCCTAAGTGTTCTTTGGGGGTGACGTAGCAAAGCATGGCGCAGCCATACCAGCCAATCATAGCGGCACCAATTCCCGAGCTGAAGTGATCGTAGCCCGGAGAAATATCCGTCACTAGTGGGCCCAATGTATAGAAAGGGGCTTCATCGCAGTGTTTAATCTGTTCGTCCATGTTTTCTTTAATCATGTGCATTGGCACATGACCAGGACCTTCGATAAAGACCTGAACGTCGTGGGCCCAGGCTTTTTTAGCCAATTCGCCTAAAGTACGAAGTTCACTAAACTGCGCTTCATCATTTGCATCGGCAACAGAACCTGGGCGCAGACCATCACCCAAAGAGAAGGTGACATCATAAGCTTTCATGATTTCACAAATGTCGTCAAAGTGGGTATAGAGGAAGTTTTCTTTGTGATGAAAAATGCACCACTTCGCCATGATAGAGCCACCACGAGAAACGATGCCGGTCATGCGTTGGGCAGTCATTGGCACATAGCGTAAAAGAACACCGGCATGGATAGTGAAATAATCGATGCCTTGTTCGGCTTGTTCGATCAGGGTATCGCGGAAGACTTCCCAGGTTAGATCTTCGGCAATGCCATTTACTTTCTCGAGTGCTTGATAAATCGGTACGGTGCCAATCGGTACTGGGCTATTACGCACAATCCATTCACGAGTCTCGTGAATATTTTTACCGGTCGATAAATCCATTACGCTATCGGCGCCCCAGCGTGTTGACCAAACCAGCTTTTCAACTTCTTCTTCAATGGAAGAGGAGAGAGCGGAGTTACCAATATTGGCATTCACCTTGGTCAAAAAGTTGCGGCCAATAATCATTGGCTCACTTTCTGGGTGGTTAATGTTGGCAGGAATAACCGCGCGGCCACGAGCAACTTCGCTGCGCACGAACTCGGCTGTTATGTAGCTTGGGGTTGCGGCGCCAAAGTTTTGCCCAGGGTGCTGCTTTTTATTGTGCTCAGCCATTTCATCTTCAGCGATGGCTAAGTTTTCACGGATGGCGATGTATTCCATCTCGGGAGTGATTATGTTTTGGCGAGCATAATGTAGTTGGGTAACATTTTTGCCAGATTTTGCGCGAATCGGCTTACGCTGTAGATCAAAGCGCAGAGATTCTAGAGCGATGTTCATTTCACGAATTTTGGCGTATTCCGAGCTATTGCCACTCAGTACTTCGGTATCTTGGCGCGCTTCGATCCAGCTTTTACGAATGCCTGTCAGGCCTTTGCGAATATCAATGGTTTGTTCAGGGTCACTATACGGGCCAGAGGTATCGTAAATCCGTACAGGGGCATTATATTCTGTTTTATCATCCGCCAAGGTAGTCGGGGTTAATTGGATTTCACGAAGGCCAACTTGTATGTCGCTTTGACTGCCTTCAATATGCAGTTTTATGGAACCAGGGAAAGGTTGGGTAGAAAGCTCATCAACTTTGGCGGTCTCACTCAGATTTTTCTGAATGGTATAAGTTTGTTCAGACACAATTGTTTCCTATCTCATTATTGAGAATAATTAATTGATCTGTCTAACTTGAATTCTGAAGGTAGGGCACGTCATGGAAGTGTTTACTAACCGATGCTGATTAATAGCGGGTTAGTAAGTGACGGCTATGAAAGAGTAGTAATAAGCGCTCAAGAATTGAACAATACGCATTTATTGATTTGTAAATGGGCATCTCAAATACTCTTTCATCTTGTTTCCTACGCTGGTATTAACCAGATCAGGTTCAACGGGATCCACATTCGTGATCTCAGCCTTTTAATTAAGGCACCCCGACAAGACATTTACCTACTAAAAAGATTTGTGTTGATTCTAGTAGGTAGGCATAGTGTATTATGAAGTTATAAATTGGACAATGGATTTATTTAATCCACACTGTAGATAGCCCGAAGTTCTTCTTAGAAAAGTTGTATGGAGTTTTGCATGGATGAAATCATCAATCTATTACCTGATCGCATTCCGGTGCTGGTTGTGGATGATGATGAAACTGTATTGCAGGTGACGCGTTTAGTCTTGTCGCGTTTCCGCTTTGATAACCATGCTTTAGATCTTATTTGTGCCAGTTCAGGCCAAGAAGCCATTCAAATTCTTTCTCAACGCTCAGATATTGCTATTGTGTTACTCGATGTTGTTATGGAATCGGATGATAGTGGATTTGAAGTTGTCAGTTTTATTCGTAATCAATTACATAATTATATTACCCGCATATTATTGCGTACTGGCCAGCCTGGCTTAGCGCCTGAGCGACAAGTGATTAACGATTACGATATTAATGACTACATAGCCAAAACCGAGGCTACAACAGATCGATTAAACTTATCGATGACCAATGCCTTGAGATCTTATCGTGACATATTGCGGGCTGAATATTTAACCCATAGGGTTGTCAGTGCTGAACTTGAACAGCAGCAAGCTTTGCAGGCTTCACAAGCAAAATCGGCATTTCTTGCGCATATGAGTCATGAAATCCGGACACCGTTGAACGGCATTATTGGCATGGCGGATATCTTAGCGGATACGTCTTTATCTTCAGAACAGCAGGGTTTTCTAACGGATATCCATAACTCGGGGCGGGCTTTGCTGGGTATTATCAATGACGTATTGGATTTATCAAAAATTGAAGCTGGGAAGTTAGAGCTCGATCCTAGAGCCTTTAAAATGTTGGATGTTGTTGCTGAAGTTAATTCGATGTTTCATGCTCCGATGATGAATAAATCGATAGACTATCAGCAGGTGATTTCACCCTCCGTTCCTGAGCAAATGTTTGCAGATAATATTCGTTTACAGCAATTATTGATGAACTTATTAAGCAATGCTCTTAAGTTCACTCCCAAGAATGGCCAAATAAGCTTGCGAGTTGATGCAGAAGACAATCTGCCATCTCTACAATCTGGTGAGCTTCAACTCGTATTTACCATAACGGATACTGGAATTGGTATTGATGAGTCTCGATTGGCAAAAATATTTGATGCCTATCAGCAAGCCGAAACTCATATCTCGCGAATTTATGGTGGAACTGGCTTGGGTTTATCCTTGTGTCGCCAGATATCTCAGTTAATGAAAGGCGATATAGAGGTTAGCAGTACCCTGGGTGAAGGCTCAACGTTTATCGCGCGTATAGTGGTTGGAAATGGAGATGCTAAACAGGTATCTACGTCGATACAAGGTGCTGAGTTAGCTTCTATTGAAGGTATGAAGGTATTGGTGGCAGAAGATAATCCGACTAATCGCAAAGTTATTCAGATGTTGTTGATGAAGTTAGGGGTTAAAGTGACAGTTGTCGACGATGGTCAGCAACTGTTGGATTGTGTGGCTGAGATTAATCCAGACTTAATTCTTATGGATTGCCATATGCCAGTAATGGACGGTTTTGAAGCTACTAAGGCTTTGCGTCAGCGCAAAATGTCTGTGCCTATCTATGCATTAACGGCTGGGGTAAGCACGGAAGAACGAATTGAGTGTGCCAATATTGGAATGGACGCAGTGCTGACTAAACCAGTAACAATGCAGTCATTAAAAACTGCATTGCAACAGGTACTGCAGGACTAGTGTTTCTTTTTACTGCGACTTTTTCTCTCTGTTTTATTGTTATTAGCAACATCGGCAATTTGTTTTAAGCGGTTAATGACTTCAAAGTTTATGCTTCCATCGCTGAAATAGTGCTTATCGCAAGGCTCGCCGACTTCTCTATCCATAAGCAGTACTAAGGCGTCATCTACTTTCTTAATACCGTAAATAAAGAATTGGCCTGCTTCGACAGCGTCAACAACCTCTTGCTTTAACGCTAGATTGCGAATGTTTGCAAAAGGGATAATGACCCCGTGCTCACCGTTCAATCCCCGCGCTTTGCAAAGACGGAAAAAACCTTCGATTTTTTCGTTTACGCCACCGATGGCTTGTACTTCGCCATATTGGTTGATGGAGCCGGTGATGGCGAAAGTCTGCTTAAGAGGTTGGTGGATGAGGGCTGAGATTAAGCAGCACAGCTCACCTAAGGAGGCGCTATCACCGTCGATATAACCATAGGATTGCTCCATGGCGAGATTGGCTGAGATGGCAAGAGGGAAGTCTTGCGCGTATTTATGCCCCAGATAACCGGATAGAATCATGATGCCTTTGGAGTGAATCGCTTGCCCTAAATTCGCTTCGCGCTCGATATCAACAATGCCCCGTGAGCCAGGGTAAACCGTGGCACTAATGCGCGCGGGGGTGCCAAAGCTAGTATCGCCCACGGTCATGACGGTGAGGCCATTAACCTTGCCAATGGCTTCGCCATCGGTTTCGATTAAGATAACGTTATCGAGCATCTGCTGGTGGATGCGGTCATATATTCTTCCGGTGCGTTCTTCTTTTGCACTCAGAGCTTGATCAATATGACGTTTTTCAACTAATGGGCTAGATTCAAGTTTGCGTAAAAACTCTGCTTCTGCGAGTAATTCAAACAGGTCGCCAATTCTGGCGGTTAAATATTGTTGGTCTTCGGCAAGGCGAGAGCTGTATTCCACGAGGCGAGCAATACCGACATCGCTTATGTCGGCATATTGCTGCTCTTTAATCCTGCTTTTTAATAGGCGAGAAAATGCGTGGATATGTTCGCTAGTACGAGGGATTTCACTGTCAAAGTCCACTAGGGTGCGAAATAGCTCATTGAAGTCTTCATCGTATTCTTGCAGTAGATAATAAACGTTGCGAGAGCCGATCAGCACCAGTTTGATATTAAGGGGGATGACGCCTGGCAGTAGTGTCGTGGTCGAGACTAATCCGAGCTCAGAATAAGGCGACTCCATTTTCAATTGCTGGGATTTTATGGCTCGCTTTAGGGCATCCCAAACCATGGGTTCGGCCAATAATTTTTCAGCGTCCAGAATTAAAAAGCCGCCGTTAGCCTTGTGTAATGAGCCCGGGCTGATTTTACGATAGTTGGTGGTAAGCGCCCCCTGGTCACTTGAAAACTCTATGCGGCCAAATAAATTCCCATAGCTTGGGTGCGGTTCATAGATTACCGGCACACCTTCACTATGGTCGTGACAAACGGCAATGTTAGGCTGTATTGTTTCTTCTAATATGATGCGTTTTACATATTCATCTCTATTTTCAGAAATGCGTTCATCGATCAATTCTTCTAGTATTATCTTAGGCAAATGCTCGCGCATCGTGGCTAAAAATTTTAATACCGTTGGGAATTCTAAATAGGTTTCTTCTATGGGCTCTAATAATGGGACGAGCGCTTCGTTGATCGTGTTTTGGTTTAATGTACGTAATTCATTCGTCGACTCTCGCTTCCATTGTGGCAATTCTGATAGGGCCTCGTTGAGGAACTGTTCCAGCGTTGCAATATTTTGATGAAAGGTTTCACGTTCACTTTCTTCAAGTTGAGTAAACTCTGTTTCATCTAAAGCTTTGCCATCTTTCATTGGCGTAAAGCTGATGGCGGATGAATCTCTGAAGACGGCAGTATTCGCTTTGAGTGCTTCTTTCTCTACCAGTTCTAAGGCTTTATCATATTTACGGTTGAAGCCATGGTCGATTGTCGATTTTTGTTGCTGGTAACTCGGGTGTTCAAATACCGCGGGGAAGGTAGCCAATAAATTATTGATTAGTTCATCGAGAGTACCTTTAAACGCTAAGGCTTGTGTTGGTGGTAGTTCTAAAACTTTAGGTTCTCTGGGGTTGGCAAAATGATTGACGTAGCACCAGTCGCTAGGAGCGGGCTGTTTGGCTGCTTGTTCTTTAAGGTATTCGCGGATGTAAGAGGAGCGGCCGGTACCGTTTTCACCCATGGCATAAATGTTATAGCCGGGTCGATCCATACCCACGCCAAAGCGTATGGCATTTTCTGCACGTTCTTGGCCAAGAACGCCGTTGAACGGCTGTAATTCAGCAGAACTTTTAAAGGCAAGTTGTTGCGGGTCTATGCGAGTTGAAACTTGATCTGCGTGTAACGGGCTTGGTTTTATCCCAGGCTTTGGCATGAAGTGTCCTTATCTTTTGCATTTTCATGATTCATTACCTTCTAAGTTAGGGCTAAGGTGCGCTTTTAGCAAGAGAGATTACACGTTGAGTATTGCTTTTTTTGTTCTTTTTCGGATAATGGCCGGCTCTCAAGTGTTTGTTATTACTATGTCTATTCAGCAAGACGATCGCACAACGATCGATATGTTCTCCCGCCCAGAGCGTGGACGACCTAAAACCAGTCCTTATGACCGCAGTACTCAATTAAAATTGAGTAAGCGTTTACAGCGTAATCGCGATAAGCATAAAGGCATGCATCGTATTGAAGTGAAGTTGAATTCCGATATCGTTGAGGTGTTGGATGCTTTGGCGGAA
>Ga0209396_1006869_pt1 | contig 10305 bp, 7 predicted proteins | sample GOMGulsemesocosm_6_FD_184638 | JGI IMG/M metagenome (GOLD analysis project Ga0209396, IMG submission 184638) | Methane-oxidizing microbial communities from mesocosms in the Gulf of Mexico - GOM8C Gulf of Mexico (SPAdes) (version 2) | ecosystem: Environmental > Aquatic > Marine > Cold seeps... | reverse complement strand
ATCAAACGCTTTTTAGTCAACTCAATATACCAAACAGTAGTGTTACCTTAATCAAACATGCGCATACAATAGATCATTGTAAAATAATGAATATTTCCGTGCCGATAAAAAGCGTTGCTAAGTTTCCAGCCGATTATGGCTTAGGTCACTTTATTGCTGGCGAAGCCAAGGTAGAAAAACATAATGGATAAAGTAGCGAGCTTGTCTCCTAATAAATCTATTTCTTCTAACAATGCGTCTGCGCCTTGTAAAACCTTAATGGTACAAGGCACTACCTCCGATGCAGGAAAAACCACTTTAGTGGCGGCACTTTGTCGAGTACTGGCACGGCAACAACAAAAAGTTGCCCCGTTTAAGCCACAAAATATGGCGTTAAATAGTGCTGTAACCCCATGCGGTGGGGAAATAGGCAGAGCTCAAGCGGTACAAGCAATTGCAGCTAACATAGATCCTCAAGTAGATTTTAATCCTATTTTATTAAAACCTAACTCTGACACCGGCGCGCAGGTGATCATCCATGGTCAAGCAATTTCAGACATGGAAGCAGAGGCTTACCATGACTATAAAAAAGTCGCGATGGAAGCCGTATTAAGTTCGCATAAACGTTTATCTGAATCATTTAATTATATTATTGTTGAAGGTGCAGGCAGCCCCGCAGAAATTAATTTACGCGAAGGTGACATTGCCAACATGGGCTTTGCTGAAGCGGTTGACTGCCCTGTTATTATTATTGCTGATATAGATAAGGGCGGTGTATTTGCTCACCTAGTTGGCACACTTGAGTTACTGTCACCCAGTGAGCAAAACCGTGTTGTTGGTTTTGTTATTAATCGTTTTCGAGGTGATATCGCTTTATTGCAATCAGGTCTTGATTGGTTAGAAAATAAAACCAACAAACCCGTTTTAGGTGTTCTTCCCTACTTACACGGATTACATATTGCGGCAGAAGACGCGATTGACGAACAACAAACTCATACCGAAACCAAACTAAGAGTCATTGTGCCCGTTTACCCTCGCACCAGTAATCATAATGATTTTGACGCCCTACGCTGGCATCCAGAAATAGACTTTACCTTTGTTTATGCCAAAGAGTCTCAAGAAACTCGACTACCCCCTGCTGATCTAATTATTTTACCGGGCACTAAAAATGTACGAGCAGATATTGAGTTTTTAAAAACACAAGGTTGGGATAAAGACATAGCAAAACACTTGCGTTATGGCGGAAAAATAATAGGAATATGTGGCGGCTATCAAATACTCGGCAACACCATTTCTGATCCTCTAGGAATTGAGGGGAATATTGGCGATTCAACAGGTTTAGCTTACATACCTATACACACCACTCTAGCTGCCAAGAAAACGTTACTAAACGTGAACGGACAAATAAAATTAAATGGTAAAAGTGCGGCTATTTCTGGTTATGAAATACACGCAGGTCAAAGTCAATTTGCTACAATAACTCATCAAGATATGCCGCACCAATGGTTGCTCAAACATAACCAGAGTACATCTGGCTATGTTTCAAACGACAACCAAATTGCAGGCAGCTATTTGCATGGACTTTTTGATGAACCAGCAGCATTACAACTTATTATAGAATGGGCAGGCGCAACAGTAACCTTACCGAGTAGTTATGAACAACAACAAAATACAGCTATTGACGCCCTTGCTGATGCCTGCGAACAACATCTACATTTGACACAATTGAACAACATATTAACCCAATGGAACAAACATCATGATTAATGACGAGCAAAAAAAAGAAAACCATAAAAAACGTCAACAAAAATTGAAAGAAAAAGTTGATGAACGTATCGCAGCAGCTACAGAAGATAAAGGTTTACTGCTTGTTATTACCGGTAACGGAAAAGGTAAATCAACATCAGGTTTTGGTATGATCACCCGTTCTGTTGGCCATGGTTTACAAGCTGGCATTGTTCAATTTATCAAAGGCACATGGGAATGTGGCGAAATGAACTTACTTAAACAACATGGTGTACAGCACCACGTGATGAAAACCGGCTTTACATGGGAAACCCAAAATAAAGAAGCTGACACCGCGGCGGCACAAATTGCATGGACAGAGTCAAAAAAGATGTTAGCCGATGACTCTATCGATATCGTTTTACTAGACGAATTAACCTACATGGTGACATATGGTTATATTGAATTAGAGGATGTATTAACTGCGTTGAAAAATCGCCCAACTATGCAACATGTCGTAATTACCGGTCGCGCCTGTCATCGACAAATTATAGAACTTGCCGATACCGTGTCTGAAGTGCAATCGATTAAACATGCGTTTGACAATGGCGTACGTGTTCAAAAAGGTGTGGACTGGTAACATGACTCGTTTATCAACAATGCTTAAGCACGCTTTTACGCTGATATTAATTTGTGGTTCATGCAATGTTTTAGCGAATGTCTTAGCTTCTGAAAAAAGCCAACAAGATATAAGCAGCAAAGAAAATCAGCGGATCATCGCGTTAGCACCTCATATTGTAGAAATGCTTTTTAGCTTAGGTGTTGGTGATAGAATCGTTGGTACAACCGAGCATTCTGACTACCCTAAACAAGCGAATAAGATCCCACGCATTGGCAACTACGCACGCTTAAAAATAGAGAAGATCCTTGCTTATCAGCCCGATATTATTATTGCCTGGAAAACAGGTAACCCAAGTGACGATTTAGCACGATTAGAAAAGCTCGGTCTTAATATTGTTTATTCTGATGCAAAAGAATTATCAGATATCGCCAGAGAGTTACGACGATTCGGTGAACTCACTGGAGTAAATCAACGTGGTGAAAAACTGGCTTTAGCCTTTGAGACCGAGTTGCAATCAATCAAAGATACCTATGCCAATAAAGCCCCCATTTCTGTTTTTTATGAATTATGGTCAAACCCATTAACAACCGTTGGGAAAAATGCACTACCCCAGCAACATCTTAATGTATGTGGTGCCAGCAATCCTTTTGAAAGCAGCGCAACAGATTATCCGCAAATTGGGCTAGAACAAGTGGTGATCGCAAAACCACAAGTCATTGTACAACCTATGTCGATAGGAGAACCTAACCCAAATGCCATAAAATGGTCTCAGTGGAAGGAAATTCCGGCCGCACAACATAACAAATTTATTCAACCCAATTCAGACAAATTACATAGAACAACCGCAAGGCTGTTACCTGAACTAAAAACTCTATGTAAAAACATTGATAAAGCTCGACAATATTATTCAACATTAACTCGAGCTGAAGTTAACTAAAAAGAATTTGAGTGCTCTTTACATCAAACAATAAAGAACACTCAACCGCCAAGTGTCAATAATGACCGAGGTAAGCGCTTATGTAGCAATGCGTTACGTAAGCACAAATACATGGTAAAGGTGTTCGTTTTAAACGAATGAAACGGGAAACAGGTACGTCATAGCAAACGCTAAGTCAAAGCCTGTACTGCCCCCGCAACGGTAATTTTATAATGGCTAACACTGTCATTTTAAATAAGTCCGGAGACCGGCCTTTATTATTAATTCAATCTCTTAATCGAGATATCAACAAGGTGCGGTGGGCACCTTAAATGAGGAAAACATGAAAAAAAACATCTTAACTGCAACTTTAATATCAATCGGTTTAGCAGCGCCAACCTCCGTTTTAGCTTTTGAAGAAAGCGATGAAACATTACTGATCACTGCCAGTAGAACTCAGCAGGAACAGTTCTTGTCTTTGTCTGCTTCAACCATTATTGACGCTGAACAAATTGCGCAACTACAACCACAAAATGTAACCGATTTATTAAATCAAGTAGCAGGGATAAGCGTTGTAAAACAAGGTGGTGCTGGCCAATCTAGCACTGTTTTTATGCGTGGTACGAATAGTAACCACACTCTCGTTTTAGTAGATGGTGTACGTATTGGTTCTGCAACATTAGGCACAACTAATTTCGCAGCTATATCACCAGCGCAAATAGAGCGTATTGAAGTGGTAAAAGGTCCTCGTGCCGCATTATGGGGATCAGATGCTTTTGGTGGTGTTATTCAAATATTCACTAAAAAATTAACCTCGGGTGAAGGTAGCGTTACATTAGGTACTGGTAGTAATGGTTTAAAGAAAGCGAGTGGTTCAGTGGGATTAGGTAATGAACAACATTCACTAACGTTAACATTAGCGGGTGAAAAATCTGATGGATTTACCGCGTACCAAACAACATCATCACCTTATGATATCAATGAACCTGATGAAGATGGTTATGATCGCCTAACATTTAGTGCAGTGGGTAAAAGTGAAATAAATGAAGATGTAACATTAACATTAGCTTCAAACTGGAATGAAGGCAGTTCAGAACATGATGCATCATACCCTGATTCACCTTGTTGGGATGACGCCACTAAAGCATGCCCAAGCTTCTATGCAAATGAAGAAGAGCGTGAAAATTATCATGTAAACCTTGGTGCAGAATACAGCGTAGATAAGTTTTTTGGTTCTATCAACTTGTCTAAAAGCCAAGATCAAGGTCAATCATTTGGTAATGGTATTGCGAAAGAAGATGGCGATGTAATACAAACACAACGTAATCAACTTTCAATACTAGGCCAATATAACTACTCAGATGAAACATCTTTAACGGCTGGTTTAGATTCTTATGTTGAAAAAATTTATGGTAGATTCCAAACTTGGGAGATCACTGAACGTGATGTTAACGCGGCATACCTGCAAGTTCGTCATAATCAAGATGGTTTTTTATTAGAAGGTGCTGTTCGCCATGATGACGTAGAAACCGTTGGCACAGAAACCTCTTACAGCCTTGCAGCTGGCTATCAAGTTAACGAAAACTGGCTTGTTAGTATCAATAAAGCCACTGGTTTTAAAGCGCCAACGTTTAACGACTTATACTGGCCTGGTTCAGGTAACCCTGAGTTATTACCAGAAAACATCGACAATATTGAGTTACTTGTCAGAAACCAAGGTGAAAATAGCCAATTCGAAATCAGTATTTTTGACTCTGAGATTGAAAACTTAATCGCTTGGGCTCCAAATGCGCAAGGTCTATGGCAACCAGCTAATATCAATAACGCAAAGATCAAAGGTGCTGAACTAAGTTGGGGTTATAATACTGAGAGTGTTAGTCAACAACTTGCGCTTGCTTACGTTGAAACTGAAGATGTAAGTACTGAGAAAGAGTTGTTACGCAGACCAAAAATTACTGCAAACTATACAATTGGTTATCATTTTGATGACTTTACCGTTAATGGTATCGTTAGCTATCGTGATGAATCAATGGACTCTACTAAAGTAGAACCTTTAGATGACTATTGGTTGTTTGATGCCTCTGCAGATTATCGAGTTACAGATAACTTAACAGTCGTAGGTAAAGTTAATAACGTATTCGACAAAGAGTATGAAACGGCTGCTAACTACTTATCTAACGGAAGAACGTTCCAATTAACAGCAACCTATACATTTTAATAACCGTTTTTATTAAATACGCCACCTAACTTGTTAACTAACTGTTAAATAAAAGTAATATCCCATCATTAATTCACTATGATGGGATATTTACTCTTAAAATCCCCTAAACTTTTTTAACAAAACTGCTAAACTCAATAATACGATTAATTAAAGAAAGCGTATTATGAACAACGTTGTAACTTCCCTATTAATATTCCTAATAAGTTTTTCCGTATTTGCCGAAGAAGAAGTTAAGCCGCCTCCGCCATTAGATCCTAAATATATGGGTATTCATGGCATGAAACTACTTAATAAAGGGTCTTCAATATTTGCTTCTTATATGTTTTCTTTGGAAGAACCTAAAAACGTTCAACTACTTTATAAGCTTGAAGTAAAAGACCTAGCATTATTACAGTTGGTAAAAGATGCTCCGTTAGTGACTATCAAAACCGATGAGTTCAACTTAGAGCGTTTGATCCGCGGAAATGAAGTAGAAATAAATGCTGATGTTTATTCAGGAAATTACAAAAAAGACGGCATGGAAGTTTATACCGATATGAAAATAACTTTTGGTAAGCAGTTGTTTTCTAAGTTAATAGATGAGCCAAAAGAGTCAAATAAAAGACAAGAATATCATATTGTACCGCTTAGAAATAACGAACGAATACTGATTCATAAAATACAACAGTCCCCCAGTTATGAACATTTAATCTATTTGTCTGATGATGTGAATTGCCTTACAAACTTCACCTCTTCTTCAGCCGTACCAAAACAGAATGAAATTCATTATAAACTCACTTATTGCGGGTCAATGAAACCACTATATTACAACAGTGCAGAGTTTCAATAGTTTGTAATTCAACATATAAAACAACTAACTACAGCCATTACCTCAACGTTATTTTCGATTGTCGAAAATAACGTTTTTTTTTACTTTATTTTTTGATGACCTTTTGTTTTTTTTGTTTTTTTACTATAAATATATTACTAGCCATTGAGTAATTGAGTCTATATGCCACTTTCATTTTTGAATAAAAGTTCGGAGCCTACGTTAGCACCCTGGAAAATAGCCATTGTTGATGATGAAGAGGATATCCATACGATTACCAAAATGGCATTAAAACGCTTTGAGCTAGATGGAAGAAAATTAGAGTTTTTTCATGCCTACACCGGCAAAGAAGGGCTTAAATTAATGACTAAAGAGGCAGATATTGCTTTAGTTTTTCTCGATGTGGTTATGGAGTCTGACGATGCTGGTTTAATGTTAGCAAAAGCTATAAGGCAAGACTTAAAAAACGATTTTACCCGAATAGTACTTCGCACAGGACAACCCGGACAAGCCCCTGAAGAACAAGTTATTGTTGATTACGATATTAACGATTACAAAGAAAAAACCGAGCTCAATCGTAAAAAACTTTTTACCACTGTCTTTGCAGCACTTCGAGCCTATCGCGATATCATAACCGTAGAAGAAGCTCGTATGTATCAAAAATCCTATCGAGAAGGTTTAGAGCGTGTCATCGCATCAACAACAGATGTATTAGAACACAGAACATTACGACAATTTTTTAGTGGTTTACTTCAACAGGTTGTTTCACTGTTACACGTTAATGAACCTAGTATGTTGGTGCAAGTAAAAGGCCTTGGGGCTATTTATTCAGAAAACGATTATCAAGTCATCGCGCAAATTAATGAGGAAAGTGAGCCCTATTCTATCGATGAAGAGGTGCAAAATTTTTTAAATAAAGCGATAGAAGCTAAACACAGTATTTTTGAAGAGGACACCCTTGTTGGTTACTTTCCTAGTAAGTCAGACAAAGTCAGTTTACTTTACTTAAAAGGTATTAATAACATCAATGAAATTGATACGAAATTATTAGAAGTATTTTCAGGAAATGTCAGCCTAGCCTTCGATAACCTTTTATTAAACAAAGAAATAATAGACACTCAAGAAGACTTAATTTATAGACTAGGTGATGTAGTTGAATCACGTTCCCAGGAAGCAGGAAACCATATTAGACGTATGTCTGAGGTAAGCTATTTACTTGCTGAACGGTTAGGCTTAAGTGAAGAAGATTGCAACTTACTTAAACAAGCAGCTCCCATGCATGACATAGGTAAAATTGCGACACCTGATTCCGTACTACTAAAACCCGGTAGGCTTGATGATTCTGAAATGGATATAATGAAAGAGCACCCTTCGGTAGGTTTTAATATATTAAGTGGCTCTAGTCGCCCAATATTAAAAACAGCGGCTATTATTTCACAACAACATCATGAAAAATATGATGGTACTGGCTATCCTTCAGGGCTGAAAGCTGAAGATATACATATATTTGGACGAATAGTAGCGGTAGCTGATGTCTTTGATGCGCTAACACATAAACGTTGCTATAAAGAGGCGTGGTCGATTGAGGAAGTAGTCGCATTTATGCATGAAGTGAGTGGAAAACATTTAGATCCAAAGATCGTTGATATATTGCTAGAAAACATTGATGAAGCTCAAAAAATCAATAATGCCTACCAAGATTAATAACAATATAGCGCTTAAGTTCATCGGTTATGAGTTAGCCTGATATGAACTTCGTTTACCCTGGTTGCTTAGGTTTATCAGTACTCATTGAAAACTTGATCAAATAAGCTAACCCTTTACCAAGTTTACTCTGTACCGTAATTTTACCTTTAAGCGCCGTGTTGACTAAGTTATAAACCAAATGTGTACCAAGTCCACTACCGCCTTCGCCGCGTTTGGTGGTATAAAAAGGCTCAAAAATCACTTTAAGTGCCTCCTCATCTACTCCTATGCCATTATCTGCAAATTTAATAAACATAAACCCTTTCTTTTCGTAGCATTCAATTAATATTTTTCCTGGTTCTTCAGGCTTAAAACCATGTGTAATTGAATTAAGAATAAGGTTGCTAATAATTTGGGATACTGCTCCAGCATTAACATCTACCGAGATGCCCTCATGACATTTCACTTGAATATCAACTGGCGAACGTTTCAATGTCGGTCGTAAAGAAAGAATGATATCGTGAATATAATTATGTAAATTAATAGATCTAACATCATTAGAAGATTGGTCAACGGCGACTTGTTTAAAACTATTAACAAGCTCAGCCCCTCTTACCGTATTAGTTTGCAATATCGCTAGAACCTCTTCGACATCTTCAAAAAAATAATTAAGATTTTCTTCGGTTAATGTATCATTATCTATCGCTTTTTTTATTGTTTTATATTCTTCTTGTAAGTGGCTAACTCCAGTTACACAAATACCTAACGGTGTATTAATTTCATGAGCTATACCTGCCACTAAACCACCTAAACTAGCCATTTTTTCTTTTTGAATAAGCTCTTTCTGGGTAGCCTTTAATTTTGCCACCATTTTATTGAGATCGTTGTTAGTGTCTTGCAACATACGATGTTGTGTTGCTAATTTAAGCTGAGACTCAGTTCGTTGGCGAGTGTTTATCGTAGATTCAATAGCATTAGCAACATTATTAGCAACAAAACTCAACAATTCTAAATCTGAGTGAGAATATATAACTTTTACATCGTAGCTCTGAATAACAATAATGCCATGCATAACACCTGTTGATGACATCATCGGGGCTCCTATCCAAGAAGTAAAATCAGTGCCTATTTTATCTTCTATAGTGCCTTCAGCGATCAGTTGGTCATATCTCCCCCCATCAAGTAACTGGGGTTTTCTTGTAGAAACCACAAACGAACTGATGCCTTTACCTAATTCCACCGTTTGATTTTGTAAAGTACTGCCATCCTTTTCATCAATAAAATAAGGAAAATTTATTACCTGAAGCTCTTCATCGTATAAACCAATTAAAAAGTTTTTTGCAAAAATCAATTCATCAATAATATTATGAATATTTTCATAGAACGAAAACATATTATTTTCGTGAAAGCTTAAAGAAGCAATTTTGAATAAGGCACTTTGTAGTTTTTCAGAGGTATTTGTACGGGTAAGCTCCCTTTGCAAAGTTCTGATCTTATCTTCGCTGTCTATATTGGTTTGGTTAGACAATGACTCTTGCTTAACTAGAGCCTGCGAAATATTCCTTGAAGCAATCTCGAATATTTTTAGCTGCTCGTCAGTAAAACGGTCTTCAACCTGGTAATTTTGAATAACTACCGCCCCAAAACACTTTCCTTGCACAGAAAGTAAGGGAATACCGTACCATTGATGTGCTTTTGTCCCTCTCCAACTTAAACCGACAACGGGGTTCTCCGTTGCTTTATTCGCTTCCATCAATAATTTCTTTTTGTGCCCAATAACCCACGCAGTAGGAGATTGATTAGGGTCGTTATAAGTAAATTCACGATACGCATCTATTTCTCCTTCAAACTCATCGATGTTGAAAGGAAAACTAATAACATTTTTTTGTTCATTGTATAAAGCGACATAAATATTCTTGAGCGGGATAACTTTTAAGATTTGATCATGAAAATAATAGAAGTAATCCATAAGACTAATATCATCATGTATCTTTTTTTCAACATGCTCTAAAAAATCAAGCGTACCGGTTAATAGAGTTGAATTGGAATGTTCTTTTTTCAAACCTAATTCTCATATAGATCTTTTAAATAAGTTTAGCTAACCTTGATGATTTTTCTAATTTTTGAGCAATATATCGTTAATTTCTGCCCACTATTGGTTATTTACAGTTTTGTTGATGAATTAATGACTAAAAAGGCACAATTTAATACCAAGAATATACAAAACTGTCTATTATTAATCATGCGGTAAACACCTAATAACACAAGAAAACTATTTAACGTTTGGGAAGACTATGCACAACGACAACAACCCTATCCCTGAATCCTCAACTAGATATTCAATATGG
>Ga0209396_1006866_pt1 | contig 10307 bp, 8 predicted proteins | sample GOMGulsemesocosm_6_FD_184638 | JGI IMG/M metagenome (GOLD analysis project Ga0209396, IMG submission 184638) | Methane-oxidizing microbial communities from mesocosms in the Gulf of Mexico - GOM8C Gulf of Mexico (SPAdes) (version 2) | ecosystem: Environmental > Aquatic > Marine > Cold seeps... | reverse complement strand
TTTGTTCAATACGGTATATGAATCCATTCCACCGGAATAAATAACAACAACTTTTTGCGACATATTTCTCAGACTCTCGTATAATAGATGTTTTTGTCAGGGCGCAATATTCTACACCTACGCTTTGATAATGACAATTTTAGTTTATACCTAGAGCGGAAATACCTTTGTACAAGATCAATGAAATATTCGAAACTATCCAAGGTGAAGCAAGTTTTACTGGCACACCTTCAATTTTTATCCGTTTACAGGGGTGCCCTGTAGGCTGTTCTTGGTGTGATACCAAACAGACTTGGGAAGCATCAGATGTTTATAAAGTTGATTTACAAAAAACAGTCGAGAAAAAAGCAGACTCTGAATTATGGGCTGATAGCTCTGCAGAGCAAATACTCTCTTTAATTCAAGATAAAGAGTATCAAGCTAAACATATCGTGATCACCGGTGGTGAACCTTGTATGTTTGATTTGATCCCTATGTGTGAGTTATTACATGAAAATGGCTTTTCAACGCAACTAGAAACAAGTGGTACTTTTGAAATTAAAGTTCCTGAAAAAACTTGGGTAACAGTATCTCCCAAGATTAATATGCGTGGTGGTTATCCGGTATTAAAATCTGCCATGTTAAGAGCAAATGAAATAAAACACCCTATTGCGATGATGAAGCATGTTGAAGAGCTTGAAGCTTTATTAGAAGAAATGGATATTCAACCATCGTTAGTCTATCTGCAGCCTATAAGCCAAAAAGCTAAAGCGACTCGTTTAGCAGTAGATGTATGTATTGCTAAAAACTGGCGTTTATCAGTACAAATGCATAAGTATTTAGGTATAAATTAAGAAACTTGCTACGCAAGTTTCTTTAAGGGCCACTGCGTGGCAATGCTTAAGTAAAGAAAAAATTAACCATATAAAAAGTAAGTATTTATTTTTATTGGTTAATTTTAAAATCTATATTTTACCGCTGCGTAGTCTTATAATTGACTTTTTTTGTTATTTTATATTAAGTATTTTTATCTTTTTTAGCGAAGCTACTTTAATAAAATATCGCCTTGTGTGTTTTTACAAGTCGAGATTTTATCTGGTTGTTTGTTTACAAGTATTTATAAAGTGTCGGTAAACCGGATTGTCTTTCATATTCTTTTTCATCGCCAAGTACATTGGGCGTGTTAACCCTAATGCGCCTAAAGGTATTGACTTTATAAGGCCTTGGCTCTCATAAGGAGTGACTAGCCAGTCAGGTAATGCTGCAACGCCCATTCCAGCACTAACGAGTTGAAAAATTAATAATCCTTGATCAACTGTTTTTAAATTGCCTTCATATCTGGCATTTTGTATGAAATATTTAAATATATCTTGGCGTTGGCGTGGAATAGGGTAAGAAATGATGGTTTCATCTTTTAAATCAAGCGCCGTTACATACGCTTTTTTAGCAAGTTCATGATCCGGCGCTACAATTAATTTTAACTTAAAATCAAACATATGGGCATATTCTAAATGCTCTGGTTCACGCATATCTGAAGTTAAAACCAAGTCCAATTCGTCGTTTAATAGCTCCGGTATTGCGTCATAGCTAAAGCCGCGTTCATAATCTATATTTATATCAGGCCAAAAATTATTAAATTCTTTAATCGTCGGTAAAAGCCAATGAAAACATGCATGACATTCCACACTCAATCTAAGTTGTGAAATAGGTTGGTTTAAACTTTCTTTTATACGGCATTTCGTTGCTTCAACTTTAGGTAAAACTTCTTGAGCAAGCTCAATTAATAACATGCCTTGTGGTGTAAAGCGTACAGGATGAGTTTTACGTTCAAATAATTGGCAATCTAATTTATTTTCTAAATCTTTAATTTGATGTGATAAAGCGGATTGAGTTAAAAATAATTCACGTGCCGTATTCACCAACGAACCCGTTTCTTTAAGTGTCGAAAGTGTTTTTAAATGCTTAACATCAATCATCTTTAGTTTTCCTCATCTTTATGAACGTTTTTTTTAATACTTAGATATCTTATAGTGTACTCAACACTCTTTCAACATCTAGATGGCTATAACTTATAATTATTTCTTTGGGTTAGTGTTTTATTTAAACAAATTAATCATAAACTACAATTTAATTCAATTTAAATTAATACTTATGTCTAAATTGGTTTTTTTAACTGAATTTTATTCAACAGTGAGTGCAGGGGGGATCACTAAAGGTTAGGTAGTGAGATTTTAAAAAGTAGGTAAAGCGTTATTATATAATTTTAATTGAAGCTAAATATGTTTACCAAATAACTTTTCAGCTTCAAGTGCTTGTAATGGTCTCGCTTTTAAATAGCCTTGGCCATAGTTGCAGCTTGTGAGTTTTAAGATATCTAATTGCTCTTGAGTTTCGATGCCCTCAGCAACAACTTCTAAGTTAAGTGATTTTGCTAAGGTTAATATTGCTTCAACAAGTGGGTTGTTATTCCCATTTTTTAAATTATCAATAAAACTTTTGTCTATCTTTAGTATTTGAATAGGTAGTTGATGTAAATAGCCTAAAGCTGAGTATCCTGTGCCAAAATCGTCTAAATAAAGTTTAACACCTAAAGATTTTAAACCTTCAATGATTTGAGTGGCTAAAGATAAATTTTCAATTAAGCCCGATTCTGTAATTTCTATACAAAGCGTACCGGTTTTAAGTTGATAGGTCTGGTAGAGTTTTTTTATAAAAGTGACAAACTCTAAACTTGAAAAGTGTCTAGATGAAACATTTACAGTTATCGTAAAGTCCTCATTAGTTTGTTTTTGCCAAAGTGATATTTGTTTTGCTGCTTGTTTAAGTAAATACAAATCTAGTTGTAATATTTGACCGCTATCTTCGGCCGCTTTGATAAAATCATCTGGTAAAACAAGCCCTTTAGTTGGGTGATGCCAACGCACTAATGCTTCAAAACCGGTTACTAAATTAGTAGAAATTTCAAAAATTGGCTGAAAGAAGAGTTCAAATTCATGATTTTGTATTGCATTTTGTATATCAGTTTCTAAAATGGCAGCGCCTTTCATTTTTTTGCGCATAGATTCATTAAAAATTTGAAATTGACCTCGGCCTAATGATTTTGCTTCATACATAGCCGTATCAGCACATTGTAATACTTGATAAGCCAAATCAGCTGAATTAAGCGCATATGATATACCTATACTCGTGGAAGCTTTTAAAATATGGCCATCAACAACGAGAGGTTCGGATAAAGAATTTTTAATTCGTGATACTAAGTTTGTAACTTGCGTTTCGCTATCGAGATCTTCCATTAAAATTGCAAATTCATCTCCTCCAAGACGAGCAAAGGTATCTATTTGACGAATATTTTCATTAATTGTTTTACAAATGGTGATCAAGAATTGATCGCCCACTTGATGTCCTAAAGTATCGTTGATAATTTTAAATCTATCAAAGTCTAAATATAATAATGCATGGAATTTTAAATCCGCTTGTCTACCCAATCGGTTAATCGCAAGCTCTAATCGATCTATTAACAATGCTCTATTTGCAAGACCTGTTAGTTGGTCATGCATTGCTTTATGTGTCAGTGCGTTATGAGTGAGCTCTTTATCAATCGCTAAGCTAATTTGGCGACTAATATAAGTTAAAATATCTTGATCATGGTAAGTATAAAAAACGGACTTTTCGTAGCTTTGTGTCACTATAATACCGTTAAATTGATCATTTATTTCAAATGGTACTCCTAACCAAGAATGAGGGGAGTCGCCAATTAATTGAAAGTGTTTTTTTGTAACATGCGATTTAAAATCAGCCTGATTTAGCAATAAAGATGTCTTCGTTTTTAACATGTATCCTGATGCGGTATTATCAGTTTGCTCTGCTGAAAACGTTCTAATATCTGAGCTACGTACTCCTGCTTCTAAGACATAGGGTAATTTAAGTGTTTTTGTTTTTTTGTCGTATAAACCGATAAATAAATTTTTAGCATTAAGCAAAGAGTTGATGATTTCATGTAAATTTTCGTAAAACTCAGCCATATTGTTGGCTTCGTAAGTTAGGTTCGCTATTTTCAGTAGCCCTTGTTCAAGCTTTTGTGCTTCATTTAATTGAACAACTGTTTTATTAAGATCGATTAATGTTTGGCATTGATTGATTTTGGCACTCAGCATGGAAGCAACAGTCGTTAATATTTCTAAATGGCTTTCATTAAAATAATTTTTTTCAGGGTGTTCGCAATCAATAACACCAATGACATTATTATTGTCAATTAATGGTACACAAATTTCTGACTGCGCCGGGGTGATATCTGGTAAATATCGATCACTAAGAGATAAGTCATTTATCATCTGCGATTGGCCTGAAACAGCGACATGACCGGTATTACCAAGTGAGAATGGGATTTTATTTTGTTTTATATAGTATTGACCATCATCATTTGTTTTACCCATAGCTGCTACTTGTTCTAATTCTTTCTTTTCATGATCAGCTAAATAAATAACACAATCAGGAAAACCAAGCTTGCTTACAACTTCATTTACAACATAATTGAAAAGCTGCTCAAGATTATTTATTTGAATTAAAGAAAGTGAGAATTGATTTATTATGCTTAGCTGTTGTGATTTTTGCTCTAACTGATCTAAATTATCAGATGTCTTAGAGTAACTTTTTTCATGAGTAGCTTTAGGCATATCAAATATCGTTAAGGGTAAAGTATCATTATGATCAGCATTGAATAAATATACAAATGAAAATACCTTATCATTTGTAATAGAAGTGTAAAGGCTTGTGGTCAGCCTTTACATCTTGTATGTGAATTTTACATAATATGATTATGTTTTTGAGTTAGTTTTAAAGACTTTGGCATTAAATAATCACGATATAGGTATCGGTATAATTTTCTAGGGCTTTTATCCTTTTTAACTTGGGTATCTTTGTTTGCCCCATCTTTTAGCTGTTTATCTAAAAATTGAATAAAACCAGTTTGATGTTTTTGTGCCAGTTTATCTAACTGTGTTTTATAGCCATCAAAAAAGTCATTTTTTAAATATTGCGATAAAACCTGCACGCCTTCAATATCAACTTGGCTTAAATAATTAATTGCTAAATAAGACCATTTATATACGCGCTTACTACCGTCATTATATGTGGTTGCAAATATATCTTCTAATGTAGGCCATTCTTCCTTAGCCGTTTCTTTTGCTTCTTGATACGCCTTAGGATTAACTTTTTGTCTTGAAACCAATTCAGCCAAACCTTCGCTCCACCAGACCAAATGTGAAGGAAAATGACCAAAACTACCATATTTACTAAAACGACCATCAAGGTAATGTACATATTCATGATTTAAGTTCCAAACTTTAAAATCAGGACGCTGCCAAAATACTTCGTAAGAATAAAATGTAGCCTGGTTATCAGGATCACTTGGTGTTCCTTCGATATACATACCGCCATTGTCTGTATGAATATCAAATACCATTTGACCATATTGGTTATATTGGCTGTAATTATCAAAAATTACGACACGTAAAGATTGATTGTGATCATTCGCTGCAGGTTGTTTATTTGTATTTAATAGAGAGTGAAACTGACTTTCTTGTGATGTTAATTTATTACAGCTGGTTTCAAGTTGAGTTTTGTTCATCTCGTTTGCACGGATAAATAAACTCTCTGAACATTGATGATTGATAGGTAGCGCATCATCAATTGTTGGAAATGAGCATTTGCCTTCAAAATCACTGTTACATTCAGATAAACCTCTAAAGCTATTTACTAAATATCTTTGTGAAAATAAAAACTGCTTCCTATTAATATCAATATCCATATTATCAACAAGCTGCCAAACATCAGTATCTAATTGTTTTATTGTATCTTCATCTAATATTTTATGTTGGTAGGCGAGGGCCCAAAGTGCATGCTCCGATTGCCACCCTGCTTGCTGAGTCAAACCTTTTAAGCTAGGTAACCAGTTTTTAGTTGCTAAAATTGCATCAGCAAGGACTTTATTGTTTTTAGCTTCATAGGTTAAAAAAGCCATAGAGCGAATCAATTCCCATTGTGCGTATTGATAAGGTGACTTTTTACCTTTAGTTGGATGCTGTACTAGTTGGGACAATGAATTTAAATGAGGGGCAACTTTAAGACTTAAAACCTCTTGATTATAAAAACGATAAAGCGCCACTGCATAATGTTCAACTAATCGAGCATTGTAATCATTGTTTAGATTTAATAAACCCGATGCATTTAGTGCTGTTAGAGCTTGTTCAAGCTGTAACCAACTTGAATCTGGCACTTGTTTAATATCAGCATAATAACTAAAACCACGAAGATAGTATAAAAGAGAATCTAGCTCTTGGTTATTAAGCTTATTTTCACTTAAATATGTGATGCGAGCTGTAACTTTATCTAAGTACTCAGGTGTGGTTAATTCAAAACTCCAATTGTCTTTTGCATTAAGTATTTGCATTACATTGATGTCAGCACTTGTTGTTTTTGTATTTTCTGAGGTGCTATTACAGGCACTTAACAATGACAGACATAGAGCACAGCTCAAAATGGTGAGTTTATTTTTTATCATGTTTATCTTTATTTATTTTTAAACCTACAGTGAGATTAACAGTAATGAATATTGTATACAATAAAGTTATTTTAAATTTGATTTGTTTCTTTACAGCTATATTTATACCTCATATGATCATAGAAATTTATTTATAGAAGATAGAGCAATGACAAGTATCACAATAGTTCGTCCAGATGATTGGCATATCCATTTACGTGATGGTGATCAATTAAAAGACACAGTGCGCGATGTAAGTCGTTATATGGGTCGCGCGATTATAATGCCAAACTTAGTACCTCCTGCAACATGTACAGAAACAGCATTAAGTTACCGTGAACGCATTATGGCTGAAAAACCTCAAGGGAACTTTAAACCTTTGATGGTGCTTTATCTTACAGATAAAACAACACCAGAAGAAATCAAAAAAGCAAAAGCGACAGGTCATATTGTTGCGGCTAAGTTATATCCTGCAGGCGCAACAACTAACTCAGATTCTGGTGTGACTAGCGTTAAAAATATGTATCCAGTATTTAAAGCGATGCAAGAAGTTGGCATGTTACTGTTAATTCATGGAGAAGTAACAGATTCAGCTATTGATATTTTTGATCGTGAGAAATTATTTCTACAGAGCGTTTTAGCGCCAGTGGTTGCTGACTTTCCAGAGTTGAAAATTGTACTTGAGCATATTACAACTAAAGATGCGGTTGAATTTGTTGAAGCCGCTTCGAATAATCTAGCTGCAACGATTACTGCTCATCATTTATTATATAACCGTAATCACATGTTAGCGGGTGGCATTCGTCCTCACTTCTATTGTTTACCAATTTTAAAGCGTAATATTCATCAAGACGCATTAAATAAAGCGGCAACAAGCGGTAGTAAAAAGTTTTTCTTAGGTACAGATTCTGCACCACATTTAAAAGATAAAAAAGAAGCGTCATGTGGTTGTGCTGGATCTTACACTGCACATGCTGCAATAGAGTTATACGCAGAGGCATTTGATGCTGCGGGTGCCATTGATAAATTAGAAGGTTTTGCGAGTTTAAATGGCCCTGACTTTTATAATTTACCGCGTAATAGCGATACCATTACTTTAGTTAAAGAAGAGTGGAATGTGCCTGAATCTTATCCTTTAGGTAGCGATAAAGTTGTACCAATTCGCGCTGGTGAGACTATTCAGTGGCAGGTTAAATAATAGCTCTGTTTCGCATCCCTATTGAGGTCACTACGTGACAAAAATCAAAGAGCATTTTTATAAGCTTAAGATTCCAATATCAATTTTTAGATATAAAGTAATGTGATATTAATAAAACCCTCAGTTTCTAAATATGTGGGTTTTATTTATCAGCCTTTTAAACGCCTCTTAAACCAGTGATCCCACATTTTACTTTGGATAATCGACCATTGTCGGCCATAATCTGATAGTTTGTATTTCTCAGAGAGTGGGGGCGGTAATTAGTCACTTTTTTAAATCTTAGAGCAACACTATGGTGAATTTTTGCTGTATTCTCATTTGAGATGTGATCATCTTGATTAACGCAAACTAACCTAGGAGATAATGTGCGATCTGCGATAATTTGAGTACGTTGTTGTTGATGCATCGAACCTTCAGGTATAGGCTGAATTTCGAGATCATCGATACATAAAAAACTATCACTTTGTTTAAGTCGATTAAAATCAATTTCTTCAAGGTTTAAAATATTTAAGCCCTGTTGTCTGGCATGTAAACACATAAATTCTAAGCTTATATCGGATAGACCGTCATACCAGTAGCCACCACCAATATCAGAATGAACACCTGCAAACCAGACTTCTAGAACTCTTGGATCTTGATTAAACAATACAGGCTGGAAGGCGACACGTTTTTCATCTAAGGCTATTATATGTACTGCTTTTTGAATATTAGCTGCTAAAGTACCATTTTCAAAAACAACATCGCTGGCGGGGCGTGTTTCTATATTTAAATCAGGTGAACCTATTGAGGCAACAGTATCAAATACACCTAAAAATTTAACTTGGTGTTTAATTTGACTGGCAAAAATACGCGCTATGGCAGCACCTCTACTAAATCCAAAAACATATATTTCATCACCCTCTTGGTAGTTTTTTTCGAGGTCTCGTTTCGCTTTATTGATAATTGACTTTATATCGGAAAATGCGGGAGCAAACAAAGAGTTAAATGTTTTTTGTAGCCAGTTACCGTAAGTACCGACCCCAGAATAGTAGAAGCTATGTTGAGCATATTCATCATTATGAGGAGAGTTGGTTAAACTGCCGCCAAAATAGGCGTGTAATTTTAAGATATTACTGATGCTTAAATCGACAGCGTAATCCATGCTATCGCTGGGTTCATTGCAAGTGCCATCAAAACAAAAAATAAATTTATTCATTTTACACGTTATTGTTTTGCTATTATTTGAATAAGTGTACTTGATAAATCGATAACAGTGATAATTTTTCTGGAATTTTTTTGTTTAATCTGTATCCTGATAAACAGATGTTTTTGGATGATTTAAGTTTTGAATAAAAAAAGTCATGTTTTTATTGTTATATTTCTATTGATGTCCTTTTTAGGTCAGTCAATGGCGTATGCTATGGACTCATGTCAGCTTCAAAACCCAAGCCACTTAACATCAAAAATGAATATGATGTCAGATATGGATCATTCCATGGATTCATCAGATATGAGTTGTTGTGAAACAGAACACTTATGCTCGATGAGTGGTTGTGTTTCAATGGCCATCCCTTCTATTTACACGCTTTCACAAGTAGATTTTATTTCACAAAAAATAAATCAACAAAATATTATTTTATTTAGCCAAACCCCTTCATCTTTATATCGTCCTCCTCTTAATAGCTAATTACAAAATAGATCCGTCTGAATTTTCCTGATTGTTTCAAGGAAACTTCAAAACTGTATTTAGAGGGACATTTCTCATTATGAGTAATAGCTCCCAAACTATGACTATAAAATGGTCTTGGAAGATATCATGTATAAATCAATTTTAATTATATTCACTTTAGTTGTGCTTATTGCCTGTACTGACAGCAATAAAAGTAACCTAAGCACTCAAGCTAGCAAGCAAAAAATAGAATTAACCATATATAAACGTGAATCATGTGGGTGTTGTAATGATTGGATCACCCATTTAGATAATAACGACTTTCATACACAAGCCGTTAATGATGAAAAACTAACACAATTTAAATTAAATAAAGGCATTGCGCCTCGTTATCACTCTTGTCATACCGCAATATCTACAGATGGCTACGTATTCGAGGGTCATATTCCTGCAAAATATATTCAACAGTTTTTAGCGAATAAACCAAAAGGTGCGTTAGGTTTAGCTGTACCAGCTATGCCTGTCGGTAGTCCGGGTATGGAAATGGGCGATAATTTTTCGCCTTATAAAGTTTTACTACTTGACACAGATGGTACCTATAGCACATTTGCGAGTGTTTCAAATCAAAAGGAGCAATATTAATGAGAGATATTATGATTTGGCCTAAAAGCAAAAGTTTAATTACTTTAGCTTTATTTACTCATTTTAATTTGTTTGCAGCAGATATGAATGGCGAATCTTTGCTCACCTTGAAAGAAAGTATTATCAAAGCACAAAAAAATGATCCTTGGTTGGCGGGTAATCGGCATCAACAAGATTCAGTTAAGTCTTTGAGTATAGCCGCGGGCACATATGCAGATCCAAAGATATCAATATCTATGGCTAATTTACCTACTGATACTTTTAATATGTCGCAAGAGGGAATGACGCAATTTAAACTTGGT
>Ga0209396_1006865_pt1 | contig 10308 bp, 6 predicted proteins | sample GOMGulsemesocosm_6_FD_184638 | JGI IMG/M metagenome (GOLD analysis project Ga0209396, IMG submission 184638) | Methane-oxidizing microbial communities from mesocosms in the Gulf of Mexico - GOM8C Gulf of Mexico (SPAdes) (version 2) | ecosystem: Environmental > Aquatic > Marine > Cold seeps... | reverse complement strand
GAGTTAACATGGAAGAGCAGGGCTGTAATCTAAGAAGAAAATCAGTCTTTGTTGGTGATGATGGATGTTCTGATAATAAGGGTTCATCTAAATTAATGTTAAAAATATAATGAAACAAGATGAGTTATAGTTTTACGACTGGGCACAAGTCGATCTTGAAGCTACTTATGATAAAAGTAAAGTATTTTTAATTTCGTTCAGAACTTAAAAATAAATTTTCTACTATATAAATATTAATAAAATATAGAGACGTTATTTTAATTTAGATTAATTAAGGCTCCATAATAACGTAACAGAACTAGGTATTAGGTAGTTTTAAACAAGTTGGAGAAATCATCTGTTTAGCTAATTAGTCGATTGTGTTTAAGTAAGCGCAGTTTGTTCTGGTATTTAGATATAGATCGTGTATTTCAAATGCATTTTATCTGTATTATCAAAGGTATATCTGTATAGTGTGGGTATGTAATTATGGGTAGTTATTAAGGTTGTATGCTTACTTATGTTGGAGCTATTTACAATTAAGTCAATAATACAGTTACCTCGAACATATATCGACCGATGAGTATGGAATATTTTTTTAGTATATAGAGTGCTGCGAACGGTTAATTTAAAGGAGATTAAACAAATGGCTATAATTTTTGATAAAGATATTTTAGATTTAGTGATTAAGATTGTTGCATGTGTTTGTGGGAAAGATGGCTTAATTTCTCAGGCTGAAGAAGACGCAATATATTATGGAATTAAGCAGAGAACTTCGGATTACTCATTTGAACGATTTAATGAAGTATTAGAGACATTCTTTGATGAAAGTTATCAAATTGAGGATTATTTAGAAAAAATAACAGACTCAGAATTAAGTGAGTTTACAATTAATTTATGTGAATCGAGTGCAAGTGCCGATGGGCTAGATATTAAAGAAAACATAGCTCTAAATAAAGTGAAATTAATTTTAGGTAGAGGGTTATGAGTCGATACACTGACGCATCCCCAGATCCAAGTTCACACATAAAAACCCTAATGAGAATAGGCTATACAATGCCTTCAGCAGTGTCTGATATTTTGGATAACTCAATTACGGCTAATGCTAAAAATATTGAAGTGCACTCATTACCTGGCCTGCAAGAACCTAACATATCTATTCTAGATGACGGCGAAGGTATGTCTCTTGAAGAGCTAATTCATAATATGAAAATTGGCTGTAAAGATCCTAGTCATGAAAGATTTAGGGGAGATTTAGGACGATTTGGCTCAGGAATGAAAACTGCTAGTTTTTCTCAATCCCGAAAGCTGACAATTATTTCTAAAAAAGCAGGTAACCCGATTTGTGCGGCAATTTGGGATATTGAACGCATTGAAAATGAAAATGCATGGTGTTTAGAGGTTCTCGATGAGGATGAAGTAAAAGCACATCCATTGTTACTTATTGATAACCAGAAAGAGCATGGTACTCAAGTCATTTGGGAAAAGTTAACTTGTATTAACAAAACGAATCACTCGTTAGATGCTGAGGCCATAATGGCTTCTAACCTTAGTGAGTTGAGAGGTTATATTGCGTTGCATTTTCATAAGTTTATGGATGGTAAAAATAAACGAAACTTTTTTATTAATAATAGTCAACTTCAAGGAATTGATCCTTTTATGACTAGATCATCTGGATATCAAGAAGGAAGATCAGAAAGGTTAAGATGTAAAGGTGGATATATTGAGATTAATACACATGTATTACCCCATTTTAAAAGAATGGAAGGTAGAGCTCTCGAAAGGCTCGGTGGTGCTAATGGTATTGTTCAAAACCAAGGACTTTATATATACCGAGAAAATAGATTAATTAATGCTGGTGGTTGGTTAGGTTTAGCTAAAACTAGCCAATTAGGGGCTTTGGCTAGAGTGGAAGTGAATGTTCCATCTTCACTCGATCAAGAATGGGCAACGGATGTTAAAAAATCGAGTTTACAATTACCTCCTAGAATCAAAAAAGAACTACGAAAATTCCTTTCAGATCCAATAAAAAGATCTAAACGAGTATATACGTACCGTGGAAAGCAAGATCAAGCCAATAAATATTGGAATATACAAGAGAACGAAAATGATAAAACTATCAGTTATCAAATATCAGCAGAAAATGACTTTTTAACAGATATTTTTAGAGTTATATCTGAAGAACAAAAATCACAGTTAATTAAATATCTAGGGCTGTTGGCAGAAAATATTCCATTAAATCATATTTACCAAAAAATGTCTGAATCACCAAGAGATATAGATCAAGAAATTGTAACTGACGCTTTATTGGAAGCAATAATGAGTAGAGTTTTTGAGGCTGAACTAAATGAATAATTCTTTTTTTAATAAATTAATAGCACAAATTGCATCAAAACTTAAGATGATGGAAGAACTAGGTGTACCTATCACTCCTCTATATATAGATGAAAAAGTTAATGAGTTAGTTAGCGAGTTCAGGAGTATTCCAAATTTTTCATTTTCGAAGGAGGATTTAAAATTACTGAAATTTAAACTAGAGAGTATGTTTAATATCAAAATAGGAGAAAGGGCTATTAAGCTCCCGAATCCTGAGCTACCACTATGGTTTCATAATAAAAAATCACAAATTGATTGGTCCCATTGGAACGCATATAGAGATATGCTCATCTCTCAAGCTAGGTCTATAGATGTTATTAATGAGAATGAAAATGTTATAGATTCGATATTAGATTACTCTGGTGACCCGAAAACACCCGGAACATGGTCTAGAAAAGGTCTAGTCATGGGCAATGTTCAATCGGGTAAAACTCAAAACTTTCTTGGACTAATTAATAAAGCAATAGATTGTGGTTATAAAACAGTCATCGTCTTAGGTGGTCATCTAAATGATTTAAGAAAGCAAACTCAAGAAAGAATTGATGAAGGTGTTTTAGGAAGAGAGTCTAAACATCTTATTTTAGAAAACAAAGCAGTTGCGGCACCTATTGGAGTTGGTATTTTTAATACTAATAAAATTCATACGGGTACATCAACGATGAAAGATTTTAATAAGGCTTCTGCGGAAAGTTTTGGTATAAAGTTAAATGGTTCTGATCCTGTGATTTTTACAATTAAAAAACATACAGGTGTTTTAGAGGGGTTATATAATTATATTAAAGATGAGCATATGCTCTCTCCTGAGACTGGTAAAAGATTGGATGGTCCTCTTTTGCTTATCGATGACGAAGCCGATTACGCATCTATAAATACTAAACATCAAAAAGAAGAAGTAACTAAAACAAATGATTGTATTCGTAATCTTTTGTCATTATTTAATAGAAATACTTATGTTGGTTATACAGCAACCCCTTTTGCTAATATTTTCATAGATCCTGATGTTAACTCTTATACAGACAATGATGATTTATTTCCTAGAGATTTCATGATAAAAATTCCTGTCCCAGATAATTATATGGGACAGGATTTCTTTTTTGGTAATGACTACCCTCTAGAGTTAGATGAAAAGGAGGATAAAGAAACTACATACTCACCTGCTATTATAATAAAAGATTACCTTCCAATTTTTGAATTAAAGAAAAATCATGATGTATCTTTCTTACCTGAGAGTTTAAAAGAAGCAATAAGATCGTTTATTTTAGTTGTAGCGATAAGGTGTATTAGAGGGGAGAGTAGCTCGCATAATACTATGTTGGTTAATGTTTCTCACTTAAAAGATCATCAAAATCAATTAGAGTTTTTAATTGAAGAATACCGAAAACAAATATATCAAGCTTTAGAGAACTATTCTGATTATGGACTCGTTGTATCTAGAAATAATAAAAGACTTTATGAACTTGAATGTACTTTTAAGAAAGTATTCAATGTGGATGAAAATTATGATCAGGTTTTTAGTTTTCTTAACGAAGCAGCAGGGAAAATTAAAACTTGGGCTATTAACCAAAGTAACAAAAAATCAGATAATAGGGAGTTAGACTACTCTAAGCATAAAGAAAATGGTCTATCTGTAATAGTTATCGGTGGGCATAAACTTTCTAGAGGCTTAACATTAGAGGGTCTATCCATTTCATATTTTGCCAGAAATTCAAAAGCATATGATACATTAATGCAAATGTGTCGCTGGTTTGGCTATAGACCAACTTATAAAGATTTATGTAGGGTTTACCTTCCTCAAGAGTCCCAAGATTGGTATTCATTTATTGCGTCTTCAATACGAGAGCTATATCAAGAATTAGACTTAATGGCTAGAAGAGGCGATAGACCAAGCGAGTTTGGTTTAAAAGTTAGAGAGCATCCCGGTGCGATGATAATAACAGCCAAGAATAAGATCGGAGCTGGTACATCAGAAATTATTAAACAAGACCTTTGGGGACAAATTCAAAGACGGTTTAAATTTAAAGAAAATAATGAAGTAAATAATAAAAATTTAAGCTATGCAGATAAATTTATAAATAAATTGATTGAGAGCAACAAGGTGGATAATGTTCTCTCTAAAGGCACACAGGGTGATCCAACTATTTTTTCTGACGTTGATTACGGTGATGTAATTGATTTTATTAAAAATATTGATTTGCCAGAAGATGATATAGGCAATCGTGCTGTTATATCACACTTGAAAAAAATGGAAGTTGAAGGGCTTCAATCTCCTAAAGTATGTTTGTTTAATCAAAATAACAGCCGAGTTCCTAGTTGGTCAGTTCTACTTGAAACGGATGATAAAGCATTTTTAAATAAACCGTATAAATTTTGTGGTAAACATATCAATTTGCCGAAGCGTGCGATGAATTTCAAAGATGGGAATTATTATATCCCTAGTGTGCAATTAGGTAATCCTGATGATGAAAAAGTATTTCTTAAAAATCCAGAATTGATCGTTAATTCTATGGGAAAAAAACCCGTTAATTTTGATTACCTATGTTCAGATGAAAGAGATTTCCCTGCATTAATTATTTATTTGTTTGGAGTCGTTAATGTAACTCCTTTTCCTTTTAAAGAAAATAAAAATTCAACACTTAAGTTAGCGCATGGGCATAAACCAACATTAGGTTTTACTTTATCTTTCCCTAGAATTGAAAAGTTAAAAGGTTTAACTAATAAAGAAATTATTAAATTAAACAATTCAACTAAGCATGAATATAAAGTGAATAAAATTCAAAGTAAGTTGAGAGAAATAGCTGATTATGACGATTATGATGAAGAATAAGTATAATCAATTTTTTAATGATGACCCTTGGGAGTCTCTTAGTGGTACTTGTTATCCGGAAGGGAGAAGGCTGTACTTAAATGATGAACGTTTTTGGGTGTCAATCGATGATGCCGGAAGAGTTATGTTTTTTGTTCATGAGGAAGGTGAAGCTAATATAAAAGTCCTTGAAAATTTGGCCTCATTAGATATTAAAATAGATTACAGTTTTGTTGGTGCTACTCGGTTATGTTGTATTTTAAACGACCTTGATGATGAGTTGAAACATAAATTTTCGATAGTTTCGAAAGACATTGCTTATAGTTGTAGTAAATTTTCTGGAAATGAATTATTGAGTAAAGTCCAATTAAGGATAAAGTCTTGGGCTAATTTTCTTAAGCCAGCTCGTACAGGTTTATCTGATTCTGAATATGTAGGATTTTGGGGGGAATTATATGTGGTATCTCAATATTTGATGAAGCTGCATTCTCCAAACGATGCTGTAAGATTTTGGATTGGGCCTTTAGGAAAGAAACAAGATATAACATTAAACTCTTGCGCTATTGAGATAAAAACAAGTATGTCAGGTGATGCTCGAACTATAAATATAAGTTCTATAGATCAGCTTGAAAAGGTTACGCCTTCTTTGTTTTTACTTCATTTGGTAGGTTCTCCTTCATCTGATGGTCACGGTTTGTCGTTAAAAGAGTTATATGAGTCATGTATTGAACGAGTTAAATACGATATGGAAATCGAAACTTTGTTTTTAAATAAAGTTTATCAGCTTTATGGTAAAGCAAGTAATGAGCAGCTGAATAATTCGATCTCAATTATCTCTGAAACGATGTTTACGATAAGAAATGATTTTCCTTTTTTAACCCGTAGAAATCTCCCTATAGCTGTAGCGAAAGTTAATTATGAAATACTGATTTCAGAAGTGAAAAAATTTGAGTCTCAAGAGTCAATTGAAGAGGTTGTTCAACATGGATGATGTTTTAGCGTATAAGAATGAGCTATATAGTATTTCTAACATTGATGCCGATAAAAACTCTATTTTTCCAGAAGAAAGTTTTTTTGAGCATGTAAGTGAAATGCTCTCTGAAGCAGGGATCTTAGATGATGTTCAATATTGTCCATATAGAAATAGAATTAAAGGCATGAGGTTAGATGGCTATAGCTGGAATGCACTTGAAAAAACAATTTGTGGGATTATTGTTAATTTTACCAATGAACCTGACTATATTGATACTTTAACTAATACACAAATTACAGATATTAGTAAAAGAGTTACTAAATTTTTTGAAGGCAGTGTAGATAAAAATTTCATTGACAATCTTGAAGTTACAGATCCAGGTAGAATGGCTGCTGATGAAATCAGCCATTACCTTGAGGATGCGATCAAAATTAGAGTCGTGATATTTACAGACCAGAAACTTAGTACTCGAGTTAAAAAGCTTTCTATAGATAACATATTAGGAAAAGAGACTTCGATTGAAATTTGGGATATAGATAGATTAAAAGATCTGTCATATTCAGGTAATGATTCTGAAGAATTTACTGTTGATATTAAAGCTTTAGGTGGCGAATTAAAGGTTTTACCTGCTAATAATCTAGAAGAAGGTGTTAGTACTTATTTGGGGATTATGCCTGGTTCATTACTAAGTGATATTTACGATGAATTTGGGCAAAAACTCTTAGAAAGTAATGTTAGAACTTTTCTAGATTTTAGAGCTGGTACTAATAAGGGGATGAGAAAGTCTTTATTGACTGAGCCTGAACGCTTCTTTGCTTATAATAATGGTTTAACTGTCACTGCGACTTCGATAAAAACAGAAGCTATAAATGGGCAAATGGTGGTTACAGAATTAGAAAATATGCAAATTGTTAATGGTGGCCAAACTACAGCATCAATATATTTTTCACCTAGAGATAAAGGTAAAATAAAAGGAAAGGATCGAGATTACGCATATAGTGAAATAGATTTATCTAAAGTATTTGTTCAGATGAAGTTGACCGTCGTTGGTGAAAAAGAAACTGCTGATATATTAAAAAGTAATATTGCTACATTTGCGAATTCGCAAAATTCAATTCAACAATCTGATTTGGTATCGAACCATCCTTTTCATACGAATATTGAAACTCGCTCTAGAAAGCAACTTATGCCACCTGGAGAAACTGGTTTCCCGACAAAGTGGTATTATGAGAGGGCTAGGGGGCAGTATTCAACTCAGTTACGAGCTATGAGTGCTAGCAGGCAAAATAAATTCATTGCAGAATACCCTAAAAAACAAGTGTTTACAAAAACAGATATGGCGAAATACGAAAATACTTGGAGGATGAAACCTCATGAAGTTAAAAAAGGGGCTCAGGCAAACTTGAAATTATTAGGCCAGTCAATTTTGAAAGAGTTTGAAAAGAATGAAGATGAATTTGGCGCTGTGTTTTTTAATGACTTGGTAGCAAAAATGATTTTATTCAGAATTGCTGATTTTGAAATTCCTCGTTCAGATTGGTATAAGGCTGAAAAAGGATTAAAGGCTGAGGTTGTAACTTATACATTAGCCTTACTTAGATATTCGTTGAGAAAACAAAATATGGATATTAATTTAGATCGGATATATAAAAAGCAAGGGGTATCAAAAAAGTTAACTGATTTTATTGTAGAGCTTGGCCTATTTGTTCGTAATAAAATAACGGACTCGTCCTTTAGAGGTGGAATAGCAAATCCCTCAGAATTTTGTAAGTCTGAAAAAGGTTGGCTCAAATTTCAAGACCTTGAAATTGATTTAAAAAATATAGATCCGCAAGATTTATTAACTAACAAGCAGTTGCTTGAAGTAAAAGATGAAAAAAAAGAGTTAAAAAAAACATCTAGAACAATCAATGATCTAGAGTATGTTATGAATGTGTCAGCGAAAGAGTGGTCTTTTATATCTGAATTCTATTCTGCAACATATGAACCCATGCATATGAATGTAGGTGTACCACTTAAATGTGTCGCATTACTTCAATATGGGAAAATACCATCTGATAAGCAGTTAAAAATGGCTGTTAAAATAAGGGATAAAGCATATATAGAAGGATTTGATTATATCGCTTCTTGAATTGTGCGATATGTATAGTCACAGCTTTATGCTGTAAAGCTGTGACTCAGCTATTAATAATAGTGCTCGATGAGTTAAGCTGTATGCTTCCCTCTTTATATTACTTAATCCCGCTTCCTTAATTAGAACAGGCACTCAGGGGCTCAATCGAAAGCTTTATTGAATGTCTGGAAAAGTTGAGCTAAATTTTTAGCTATTTTATTAGCCAATAAAGGCGGTACAGCATTCCCAACTTGATGGAATTGCTGTGTTCTGTTTCCTTGAAAGAAATAATTGTCAGGGAATGTCTGTAATCTAGCCGCTTCCCTAACCGTTAAACTTCTACACTGAGTTGGATCATAGTGGATAAAGTAATGACCATCTTTTGAAATGTGGCTAGTTACCGTAGTTGAAGGTAAATGGCTTAACTGAACCCTAAATCGGTCAGAAAATTTACCTGTTTCCCAATTTTTATGTTCGGGTCTGAGTCCGGGCAAATCGAATTCTTTATGGCCTTTAGGTGAGCGTTTATTTATCTGAGCAAATGTTGCGGCATAGCCATACCGACCTAAATCGCTATCCATATGACCACGTGTTTCACTGTTAAGCCATACTTTTAGTTTTTTATCTAATAGCCATTTATCTAGCACTGCGTTTTTTGTGTTTCCTTCTACAACTTTAGGATGTCTTAGGCTCCCTGTAGAGGTTGTTTTTGTGACCGCTTTAGCTGAAAACTCTAGTTCATTTGCTAATTCTTTATTTGTTGCCACTTGAGATAATTTTTTTAATTGGTCGACTACACTTTCTCTCCAGCGTTCTGGTGAGTCGCCACCTTTACTCAATTTACTACGGAGCTCAGGCAGGCCGCCGATAGTTTGCTCTACCGTAACCATTGTTTTTTTCTCAAGTAGTTTAAGCTCACCTATAGTATCTTCTCTGATTCCAACAAGTATGACCCTATGACGTGCTTGAGGTATTCCATACTCCTCAGACTTAATAACAAATTTCTTTGGATCAATATTATTAGGATCATCACCATACCTAAATATTTGATCGTTTACTAAAGAGCAAATGCGGTATTTGTGACCTGATTTTTTTATGCCTAATGCATCATCTGGAGCTGAAAGATCGTTTAGAATGTCGTGGAATACTCTGCGACCTGAAACTTTAGATGATAGAATACCTTTTACATTTTCCATGACAAAAACAGTCGGGTGGTATTGCTGAATTATTCTAAGGTATTCTTTATAAAGAAAATTACGGTGATCTTCTTCTGCTTTATATTCACTGTTGCCCTTATTTCTGGCTCTTCCTACTAATGAATATGCTTGGCAAGGTGGACCACCGATTAATACCCAAGGTTTCTCGGAATCTAATTTATCTTCGATAATCTGATCTAATTCTAAATTTCCTTCAGGCGAGCCAAGTGTTATTTTTTTAGCTTCTTCTGCAGATAACTTCCACTCTTTGAGGGTATTATCTGAATAGGGGAATTCAGACTTTCCGTTACAAAAATTATAATAGTCGTCTAGACCTTTCGGGTTGTATTCTTTTAATATTCGATAAAATGCACGTAATCTTAGAGTCTCGTGTGCACTTTCATCTTTTTCGGCAGAAACTATGATATTAAATTCTTGGTTGTCACGGTAAGAAGAAAATCCTTCTCCTAGTCCACCAGGGCCAGCAAATAGATCAATTATTGGGATTGGTAGTGAATGCATTATTTGTTATTTTCTAGCCTGAAGTAAAGAAGCACAAGATACCAGGAATTGCTTTTATTAGCTAGATTTATATGTAAGTGGTTATTTCTTATTTAAGATCACATGATGCTATAAATATGAACCATATAGATAAGTTTGTTAATAACGACGAGTATTACTTATTATGTGAATCCCAAGATAAGATATTTCAGCTGAGAACTCTTCTGTCATTAACCATTCTTCAATAGTGTCTGTAAGCCTTACTTGATCGAGCTTTTTACGCCCTTGTAAGGCACACTCCCAAATATAAAGTACCCGCCAGCCGTTCGAGATAAGCTGTTTATAGGCGAGTTTGTCTCGCCGTCGG
>Ga0209396_1006863_pt1 | contig 10310 bp, 7 predicted proteins | sample GOMGulsemesocosm_6_FD_184638 | JGI IMG/M metagenome (GOLD analysis project Ga0209396, IMG submission 184638) | Methane-oxidizing microbial communities from mesocosms in the Gulf of Mexico - GOM8C Gulf of Mexico (SPAdes) (version 2) | ecosystem: Environmental > Aquatic > Marine > Cold seeps... | reverse complement strand
CCCTGTTATACAGTACCTTGCGCAGTTATCGTGACATTCGCGCCATCGCCGCCAATCGACAAGGGTTATACAACCTCATCGAAGCCACCTCCAAGATTGTGGACGCCCATAAGCTGCCCATCTTCGCCAGCGCCGTATTGGCCGAAATAGGCACGTTGCTAAATTTGGATGAAGATGCGGTCTGCACCCACACGCCGGTGGACGCCATTGCTGCCCAGGCTACCCAGCAAAAGTATTCCATTCTGGCCGCAACCGGTAAAATTAAGGAGCAGCTGGAGCACGATCAAAACCTGCCCAGCCAAATTGTTGAGTATTTTGATAAAGCCAAGAACGAACATCACAGCCTGTGTGAAGACAGTGTGTATATTGGTTATTACAACACGCCCCTAGTGGGGGAGAACCTGCTGTATGTAAAACCCAATTCCCAGCTCGATAAGATGGGCAGCCACCTGTTGGATATCTACACACGCTGTGTGGCCATCACCCACCATAACCTCAGCCAAAAAAGTAAAATCCAGGGCAGCCGTGCCGAGCTGGTATATGTATTGAGTGAAACCATCGAGAAGCGTTCTGCCAGTGACGCCAATCATGTGCGCCGGGTTAGCAAGATGGCCTTTTTGCTGGCGCAACGGGCCGGCTTAAACGACAACGCTTGTGAGCGCATAAAGTTGGCCGCTCCCCTGCATGATATAGGCACCATAGGCATAGGCGATGACTTACTCACCAAACAAGGCACGTTCAGCCCTGAAGACCGTGCTGCCATGGCTTTACATACCGATATTGGCGCCACCATTCTGGGGGTATCACGGCGACCTATATTACAAATGGCCAGTACCATCGCCGCGCAGCATCACGAACACTGGGACGGTAACGGCCACCCCAAACAATTAAAAGGCACGCAAATTGATATCGCAGCGCGCATTGTCTCTTTGGTGGATGTGATCGATGCCCTGGGACGTGAAAAAAGTTATCGTCCGGCCTTTAGCCAGCAAGAGATTGCCCAGTTTATCAGAGAGCAAACTGGCACTCAGTTTGACCCGGAGCTCGCGCCCATGGCATTGGAATTACTGGAAGATTTTCAAAAGATAAGAATGCTTCACACTGAAGCTTAGAGAGAGGAATAAACCCAGGTTAGTGTTACCACCTGGGTCTTTGAACAACCGACAATATCGTTGGCTAGTCTATTTTTTGCAGCAAGCTCACCGCCAGTTCTTTACCCAAACTTTCGGCCAGGTTATGCACTGCCTTTACCTGGGCCTGGGCACTGGAAGCACCACTCACACCCTTGGCTTCCTTGCTGAACTCACTCAACAAACGGCCACCGGCATCTTTAATTTGCACTTGCCCGGAAGCAAACACCACGAAGCGCCCGCCTTTTTCAACTTCACGCAATTGCGCGCCGTAGAGTAATTGCAAATCACCCTTAGTGTTACTGATGCGCAGCCCCATGTCGGTGAGGTATTGCGACAAACCGGAACGAATCTTCTTGCCCTGGTTATCGCTGGCCGACAGGGTCACTACTAAGCTGTCTAGCAAAGACTGAATGCGTTTTTCAACACTCACTAACATCTCATCTTTACGGGGACGGCGACTGTTCACATCCACCAGCTCAGCCTGATCGGCCAACTGCTCGCGCTGCTCAATAAAGGTTAACGCCGGCAATAAACCTTGCAACTGCTTAAGGGTTGGCAAGTTATTGGCTACGCTGGTATCCAGGTCGGTGGCTTGCATGTCCAGCTCGCTAATGCGACGACGCAACAAACTTGCAGCCTTCACACGATCCAACGACACTAGACTATAGGCCACACCCTGACTCACATGGTTTTCCTGAACTTTCAGGTTATCAAACTGGGCCTGGGGAATACTGCTGGTGACGGTATTGCGCACGGTTTGAACCAGCTTGGTTTGCTCACCGGTTTTGCGTGTTTCCTGGGTATCTTGGCTGAAAGAGCCAGACACGGTGACCTTGAGCTTTTGCACCATGGCCACCCGAGCCGCATCGCGCGCTCGTTGCAGGGCCTCGGCGTCGTTGGTATACACCTGCGCACTTCCCACTCCATAAGCATGGCCCGCCTTCACTGGTTCATTAACGATCCAGTCTGGCTCGGCCACCGTCTTCTTAGTGGGGTTAGATCCGCAGGCGGCCAGCAGCACGCTGGCGGCCAAAGCAGGGATGATTAATTTAAAATTCATCATGACTTAGGCCTACCAGCCGTAGCTGGATTTTTCCTGGAATTTTTTGATCTTCTTCTGACCGTTCCATACTTCTTCGTTGCTTTCCATGTTGATCAGCTTCAAATCAACTTGATAGGTAGTAACACGATCGCCGTCTACCTGATCCACAAACGAGTTGATGCTGCCAGATAACGCAAAGTCGGCGGCAATTTCGATGCCCATTTGCTTGGCCTTTTTAGCGTTTAATTCCTGATCGGCACGCTCGCCACGAATATCATCACGCTCGGACCCTGCAGCAATAAAACGGGCATCGCCGGTACGAATAATGGCGCGTTTTAAATCATTTAAGAAGGTATCGGCGGCAATGTGTTCATGGGACTTGTTACGTACACGTTGAATAATCACGGTGGGCTTGTCGCCGCCGTTGGAGGCCTTATGGTCACGAATCCAAGGGAACGACAGCATGTCGCCAATCATTTCTTTAGAGACCAGCTGAGAGTCTGTGTCGTTCCATTTATCGGTGAGGGCAATCTCTTTATTGCTGTCCACTCGCTTCACCTGAGTGCCGCCACACGCGGTTAACATGCCGGTAGACATGACCGCCACCAATGACAAACCTATAACTTTTTTCATACTGAGATCCTTGTGCTGGTTTCCAATTGTTCTTTGATTTTAAATGCTGGATTTAATTCATTTTAGGAGCTTGCCCAAGAATAGCGAGTTAAGCCACTCTCGAGCGTACACCTATTTTACAGACCGGCCTGCTGGGTTTTCGCCCCTGGCTTATGGCCAAAACTGCGAACCTTCCAAACCGACATCTTACCGGCTTCGATGTTAACGCTGGTGCTGTGGTTGGATGATTGGCCATCAGTGAGTTCACTGGCCAACGTCACATCATGCTGGCCTGGGGCCAGAGGGATGCGGGTAATCTTGATTTGCTTGGGCAATAACAACCAGTTACGAGTCTCGGCGGCAGCGCTGGCATTGGCGGCGATCTTGCCAATGAAGCCTAATACCGCGCTGGCATCGCCACCCAAGGAAGCCACCTTGGCGGCTGACAAGTTTTTAAAGGCGGCGCGGGCCATGGCTTCTTGTAGATCGGTGCTGGAAGACAACAACTGCTGCTGAATGGCCAGATTTGAAACCGACTGCCCCAAGATAAGCTTGTGGTTTTCACCGCCCACGGTAAGGGTAGACGCCCCCGACTTAGTGAAATCACTTACCCGATAATAAGGTACGGTGATGCGCATGCCATCTTTAAGCACGTTCACTAAACCCAAGCCGTCGGCCACATCCCATAGGGGGCCTAAATATTCGCGTTTCACCAAACCAAACTGCATGAGGGCTGGCACCATGCGCTGCTCGTAGGCGGCACTTAGCAAGTCTTTGATGCCCTTATCGGCATACAAGGCAAAGAACCAAAAGCGCTGATCCATTTGGCGGGTCTTATCCCCCACCAAGATAGGGGACACCACCACTTCCTGAGTATTCAGGTCGGCGGTTAAAATTAAATTCATTTCATCACGCTCGGGCACGATGCCTGAGTGCTCTATGACCATTAGGTGACCATTACGATTAAAATCACGCAGGGAGGTGCGCTTGGTTTTACTTAACTTGCTCTGGCTTAATAACGGCCATTCGTTTTCCCAGCCACCGGCTTTTTGCATCATACGAATGGTATCGAACCAGGCTTGTTCGGTCATGCCGCTGTCCAGCCCGTATTGTTTCTGATAACCCTTTTCGTAAAGGGAAGCCGATTTTTGATAGGCCACACGAGCATCGTCATATTCACGATGTTGCTCATAAATCACGCCCGCCAAATAATGGCCAAAGGCATCGTTGCGATAAACGATTTTGTTTTTATCTATGATTTCGCCACTGATCATGTCAAAGATGCGCATGAGTTTGCTGAACATGGATTTTTCTTTGTCGGCCTGTTCCTGGTAGCTGCCTTTTTCATGTTCGATGGAGCTCAAAATCATATCCATGCGGCGACTTTCCACGCGGGCGCCTTCCAATGCTTGTTCCTTTTGTGCACGGGTTTGGCCATTGGCGGCCATCATGAAATAGTTAAGGGCTTTGTAATAATTGATGAACACTCGCTCAAAATCTGGCGCACGATAAACCCCCTGGCGAGGATTGGTCATGGCGGTGGTGAGCATGTCGCTAATGCGTTTGGTATAAAGATCTTCGGCGATGCGCTCGGCGGTTTGCAATAACTTGTTGGATTTTTCGTAGTCACCGGCCAGGTGGTACACCACACCCAGTTCGGTGTAATACAACAGGCGATCATCTCCTTTAGGATCCAGGGCTTTTTCCAGGGCAGTGGCGGCCTGATCATATTGACCATTTTGTGCCAAGGTTAAACCGCTGCGAACATCCTGACCATAAGTGGCGCAACCGGCTAGGGTAAGCGTGAAAAGTATGAGGGCAACTACCCGAAAAGGCCTAAACATGACTGCCGTGCTCCATGATATTTATCATCTTGTTATTAATATTCCTGAGCGCGCAGTGTAACGGCAAACCATGGCCAGTACCACTTGGTCGACCTGAAAGTGTTTGTCGGGCATGCCTACAGCCATGTAGCGATCGTACGAGGCCACCTTGTGGCCGACCCTTAGACCAAAGGGGTTAGGGCACTTAATACCTGCTGTAGTTTTTCTGAATCTTCATTAACCAATTGGTGGCGCCCTTGCACCACATATTTCACCCTAAACCCGCTAAACTTTTTTTCCAGTACTTTCATATTATATCGGTAGTCCACCGTGCCATCGTCGGTGCCCTGAATGACGTGTACATCCAGATCCACGGGCTCACTAGCCTCGATGATTTTAATCCATTTTTTTAACGCACCCACCCAGCTGGTGCGCAAAAATAACGGCTGCAACGGATCATTTTTACTAATAAATTTTAAAAAATCTTCATTACCCGAATTTACCGCAAATACCCGTTTCACTTTTTCGGTAAACGGGCGTACCAGATAATAAAAGAATTGCCCAGTGCCCCAGCTTACCGGGCGCACTAACGGGGCCATTAACACTATTTTTTTAAAGGGAGAGCTTTGGCGAGTAATGCCGCGGCTTAACAGATAATTGATTATCACCGCGCCGCCAGTACTTTGCCCCATGAGCGCTAATGGCTGCGGTAAATTTTTCTGGATTAAATTAAGGCCAGCATTAAAAACCTCATCGTATTGAGAGAACGATTCGATACCGGCTCGCTCACCGCTGCTTAAACCATGGCCGGGCAAATCGTAAATAAAAACGTTAAAACCCTGCTGTAAACAGTGCTCTATGATATTTCCGTATATGCCCACATGATCGTAATAACCATGATGTATATAAGCCGTGCCCTTGCCGTGCTCAAATTTGTAAACATGGGCCACTATGTTAAAACCTGCCACCTCAAACGTGCCAACTGTATGGCTAAGATTTTCAAAACGGGTTTCGAAATCCAGGCCGTAATATTGATTATAAAGCCCCACCTCTTTTGCCATGGGACCATCTTGGCCTTCGAAACCCAGTGGGGGAATCTGTTTTTTAACCTGTTCGGCCTGCCATAACATGGCGCTTTCCTTTTGGATTGAGTGTTTGCCTGCAGTATAGCCAAAGTAATATTTATTTATAAAGCTTAAGATCGTCACATTTTGGCCGATAACGTCCATGTAAGTCATCATTTACACTCGGGGAGTCTTACCTAGCTGCATGACAGCAGGCTAAGTTCTTAACTGGGAGAGCTACATGAAAATTGGCAGCAGCCTGATGCAACAAGGTACCTATCTGTTAGATAAACAAACCTCCACAACAGAACAAATAAACACACAGGTGAGTGACTTGGATTCTTTACGGGAGGGCACCGTCAGCGGCACTCAGGATACTCGTACCCTTCACACCTCAATGTTGGCCCGATCCCTAGGCACGATCTCAACAGACCAGGAAACCACCTCCGTCTCCCGCCAACATATGCTGGTTAGCCACGAGGAAGTGAAGAGTGAAAGCGAGGTGCGTATCTGGGGTTGGCGCTCCGGCGACAGCCTTATTCAAACAAGTGACGCGAATGAAAACCCAGCTGAGGTCACCCACACCACCATTAATAGGGTGACGGAGCGAGAGCAGCGCATGATTTTTGAATCTGTGGGGGAGGTTCAAACCGAAGATGGCCGCTCTATTAGTTTTATGATGCAGCTGGATTTTCAAAATGATTTTCGCCATGAAAGCCAAGGGGAAAGCTTTACCGGCAATGCCCAATGGATAGATCCTTTGGTAATTTCCTTAACCGGTGAAGTGCCTCAAATAAGCGACGGATCATTTGAATTTGATTTAAACGGTGACGGCACTATCAATAAAAGCCAGGAAACCATGGGCAGGTTATCCAGCGGCATGGCATATATTGCCTTCGATAAAAATAGTGATGGCATCATCAACGACGGTAATGAATTATTTGGCGCTACTAGCGGTCAGGGTTTTGCCGAGTTGGCCGCTTACGACAGCGATGGTAATGGCTGGATAGATGAGAACGATGCAATCTTTGAGCAGCTTAGTGTATGGCAGCCGGATGCCGAGAATGCCCTCACCTCTTTTGGCCAAGCAGGCGTAGGCGCCATTTACCTGCATGCCGAACAAACTCCTTTTGAACTTACCAATATCAGCGGCCAGGCCGATGCCCGCATCACGCAAAACAGTGTGGTGTTAATGGAGTCAGGGCTAGCCAGCAATGTGTTTCAGCTTGAGTGGGCACAAAGACCACAAGACACTTTCACCATTAATCAGGTTAATTTATCGATGGCAGGCATGGCCATCAATGGTGCAGGGGCTGGACAAGTGGGCCTTACAAATTCAACTAATGTCATAACTTCCGGCGCCGCTCCGCCCCATGTTCAACATACCAGTACCCAAAGCTATCGAGACACGTTTATGCAGCAGTACAGCGAGAGTTATACTCACCAGATAAAAGCTATTTTGGTTCAGCCCGAAAGCTTAGGCGGCCAGCTTTTACAAATACAATTCAGCTCTACAAGCACTCAGCAGGTTAATTTTTGGGCGTCACATTTTGAAGAGAATTTACAGGGCAGTGAAGATGGTAAGTTTCGTTCTTTGAGTGCGGTCATTGAAGTATTACGGGAAATGCGCGAATCGAATTCAAAACAGCAGAGTTTATTAGGACGGTTTTTGGTTACCTGAATCTGCCAATCAAAACCGTTTCCTGCGTTTCCAAACTCTCAAGATAGAAAGGCGCTCATCCCTGAGCATACCCTTCGAATTGCTCCTGCATTCTCAGGATACCGCTCATCCCTGAGCATACCTTAAAATATTGCTCCTGCAATTTTAAGATACCGCCCTTCCCTGGGCATAAAAAAACCCACCAGAGGTGGGCTTCTTATTTATCAGCGTAGTGACCTCTAGTGAGAGATTACTTAACCTGAGCGATTAGCTCACCAGCCTGATAACGATCAAACATGGTATCCAGTGAAACCGCCTTAATCTTGCTGGCGTTACCTGCGGTACCAAACACTTCATAACGGGCAACACAGATTTCCTGCATGGCTTTAATAGAAGCTTTTAAATATTTACGCGGATCAAATTCGCTGGGGTTTTCAGCCAGGAAGCGACGGATAGCGCCAGTAGAAGCCAAACGTAAATCGGTATCAATGTTTACCTTACGTACGCCGTGCTTGATGCCTTCGGCAATTTGCTCAACCGGAACGCCGTAAGTTTCTGGAATTTCACCACCAAACTCATTGATGATTTTTAGCCATTCCTGAGGCACTGAAGAAGAACCGTGCATTACAAGGTGAGTATTAGGAATACGTTTGTGAATTTCTTTGATGCGGTCAATGGCCAAGATGTCACCGGTAGGTGGACGGGTAAATTTGTAAGCACCATGAGAAGTACCACAGGCAATGGCCAAGGCATCTACCTGAGTTTGCTTAACAAAGTCAGCCGCTTCTTCCGGGTCGGTTAACATTTGGTCGTGGGTTAAAATACCTTCAGCGCCAACTCCATCTTCTTCACCAGCCTGACCGGTTTCTAACGAACCCAACACACCCAGCTCACCCTCAACCGACACACCACAACCGTGGGCCATTTCAACCGCACGTTTGGTCACAGCCACGTTGTACTCGTAGCTCATGGGAGTCTTGCCGTCTTCGCCCAAAGAACCGTCCATCATTACAGATGAGAAACCCAATTGAATAGAACGCTGACACACAGTAGGAGACGCACCGTGATCCTGGTGCATACACACAGGAATATGCGGAAACTCTTCGATGGCCGCCAAAATAAGGTGGCGCAAGAAAGGCGCACCGGCGTAACCGCGAGCACCGGCAGAGGCTTGCACGATAACAGGGGAATCGGTCTGATCGGCGGCCATCATGATGGCGCGGATCTGCTCCAGGTTGTTCACGTTAAAGGCTGGTACGCCGTAACCGAATTCGGCTGCGTGATCCAACATTTGGCGCATGCTAATAAGTGCCATCTTGATTCCCTCTTTCTTTAAACTGGTTTGAATCCGCACAGCAAATTCAATTAATTTTAATCTAACTGAGAACTATTCTAAATTACCTGAGGTAATTTTAATACATTAACGATACGTGGTAGTCGCGTGGTCGTATATGCCGTTAATTCTCTGGCTTTGCTTGAGGCTGTCGTTGATGCGCTCAAGCTCAGTATAATTACTGGGTCCACCTGTTTGGTGTGCACAGGCCCCAATAAACCCTGTGAGTACCAGGGTAAATAAACACTTTTTCATGATTCTGCTACTACTTAATGCATCAACTTCGAGCGCGCTTATTTAGCGCGCTCTTCCAACATGGCCACGGCTGGTAATACCTTGCCTTCTACAAACTCAAGGAAAGCGCCGCCGCCAGTTGAGATGTAAGACACTTTGTCGGCAATATCGTATTTATCCACAGCAGCCAAGGTATCACCACCGCCTGCGATTGAGAAAGCATCCGAGTCGGCAATAGCCAATGACAAGGCTTTGGTACCTTCGCCAAACTGGTCAAATTCAAACACACCTACCGGGCCGTTCCAGATGATGGTTTTGGCATTTTTTAAAACTTTCGCCAGGGCTGTGCAAGAGTCCGGACCGATATCAAAAATCATGTCGTCATCGCTAACGTCACTTGCATCTTTTAAGGTGGCCGCAGCGTCTTCGGCAAATTTCTTGGCACACACTACGTCTGTGGGTACAGGAATAGACACTTTTTCCATCAGCGCTTTGGCGTTAGGCACTAGGCTTTCTTCATATAAAGATTTTCCCACTGGCTTGCCAGCAGCGGCCAGGAAGGTATTGGCGATGCCGCCACCCACAATAACTTGGTCACACATGTCGGCCAGGGTCTCCAATACTTCAAGCTTAGTAGACACCTTAGAGCCGCCAACAATGGCCACCATTGGGCGCGCTGGATTATCCAACGCTTTGCCGAGGGCATCTAATTCAGCAGATAATAATGGGCCAGCTACTGCTACAGGGGCAAACTTGGCTACGCCATGGGTTGAGGCTTGGGCACGGTGAGCGGTGCCAAAGGCATCCATCACAAACACGTCACACAAGGCCGCGTAAGCTTTTGATAATGCTTCGTCGTCTTTTTTCTCGCCTTTGTTAAAGCGTACGTTTTCCAATAACACGAGCTCGCCGTCGTTTACTTCAACGCCTGCTTGAAAATCTTTAACCAAGGGCACACTTTTACCTAAGGCTTTCGCCAAGTAATCGGCCACGGGCTGCATGGAGAATTTTTCTTCAAATTCGCCTTCGGTGGGGCGGCCCAAGTGAGACATAACCATCACTTTAGCACCGGCTTCTAACGCCAGTTTAATAGTCGGTAAAGAAGCACGAATACGCGCATCGGATGTGACCACGCCACCTTTAACCGGCACGTTTAAATCTTCACGAATTAAAACGCGTTTGCCTTTAAGATCTTGATCCGTCATGCGAAGTACAGTCATGCTTATCTCCTTTGGTAATTCTGTGTCCATGACTGAGTCATGGCGATTAATTTAATTCGTTAAAATGTGATTATTTGAGCTGTAACAAACCATCGACCATGCGATTGGCAAATGCCCATTCGTTATCAAACCACACCAATAGTTTTAACAAGCGCTTGCCGCTGACTCGGGTTTGCGTCGCATCCACAA
>Ga0209396_1006862_pt1 | contig 10310 bp, 7 predicted proteins | sample GOMGulsemesocosm_6_FD_184638 | JGI IMG/M metagenome (GOLD analysis project Ga0209396, IMG submission 184638) | Methane-oxidizing microbial communities from mesocosms in the Gulf of Mexico - GOM8C Gulf of Mexico (SPAdes) (version 2) | ecosystem: Environmental > Aquatic > Marine > Cold seeps... | reverse complement strand
CTATGGCTTCCTTCAGACCCCACCGTTAGCCAGTGACGCCCTTGCCATTCAGATTGTCTTCCCCTCAGACGGGGCGACTCTGCTTTCTTTCAAGCAGATGGGTTTGCTGGCTTCGCCGAGCAAACATCGAGTAGGGTGAGGCATTATTGCCTCATCCCTCTCACAGAACCGTACGTACGGGCCTCGTATACGGCTCATGCAGTCTTCTATTCTTTAATCATAAAGAGCAAGCTCGCCTGTCTTTACTTTGCTTAAGTCATATAAGCCTATTTCGTCAAAAAACTTATTGGGCATCGAGTAATTCGCCAACGGACTCGCTGCATTACGCCATGAGTTCATCTTTATCGACTTAAACGGTGGCTTATATTTACGTTGTTTCAGCACTTGGTGAAGTTTACTCACTCGCTTCCACAACCTCAGTTGCACCGCTCGCAGCCTGCGCCTTACCCAACCCGACAAATTTGTCAGTATTCGACTTATATTCGCTATCTTAAAGTAGTTAGAAAAACCCCTCAGTACTGGATTTAAATCCTTTAGCACTAATGCTAAATTCTTGCCCCCATTACGTTTGGTCAGTTCCTTCACTTTGTCCTTGAAGTTCTTTAGCTTCTTTTCTTGGATTTTGGTGTGGCGACTGCCAATCACTACGCCCAAGAATTTTATTCCCTCATCACTGTGTGCAATGTGGGTTTTTCGCTCGTTCACTTTAAGCTTAAGTGTTACCTCTAAAATATTTCTCGCTACCTGTAGCGCTTTGTCTGCCGCCGTTTTAGAGCAACATAAAATCAAGATATCGTCGGCATATCTCACTATTCGGTGATTTCGCTTCTTCATTTCTTGATCGAACGCATCTAGGTAGATGTTTGCTAATAATGGGCTAATCACTCCGCCTTGCGGACTGCCCAACTCACTCTTTTGCCAACTTGAGCCAACCATTACACCGCTTGTTAAGAACATCTCTATCAACTTTAGAATGCTGCCGTCTGTGATGCGCTTTCTCACCGAGTCGATTATCAACTGGTGATCTAACATATCAAAGCATTTCGACAAATCCATATCCACAACATGTTGCCGTCTATACTTGCGTATAAACAATGTCGCTTTACTAATAGCATGGTGTCCACTTCGTCCCGGACGATATCCAAAACTCGATGGATGAAAGCTTGGGTCGAAAATTGGTGTCATTATGTTGGTTAAGCATTGCTGTACTATACGATCTCGAACCGTCGGGATCCCCAGTAATCGCTTACCGCCATCATCCTTGTCTATTTCAACTCGTTTAACTGGCTGCGCTTGATACCGCTTTTCCTTTAGTTCGAGCAATAACTGATGAAGATTTCCTTCCAAATTTATCGAAAAATCACTCACGCTCTGCCCATCTACACCAGCAGCACCTTTGTTCTTCTTGACTTGTTTGAATGCCTCAAATAGTGCCTGCATCGATAGCAGTCGACCATAAAGGCTATAGTATGTCTTCACTGTTATTTACTCACACCCCTCGTTGTTGATTGCTTTAAATAGGATTGGGTTTATTTTACCACCGCTGTTAAGTGTTCTAGCTTTATGCAATCTGCTTAACCTGCCTTAATGCTTCTAATAAAGAAAACCGGTTACTCCCCGTGCCTAGCTCCGGATGGTCGCGCCGATATCACTCTTTGCCACCAAGGGATGCCCAGACTTATTCGTCTGCTTGTGTGCACCTATTTAATCTCGTCAATTTCTCGTGGATTTAAAGACCACTTCACCCCTTCGCAATTAGTTAAAGCTTTTGACTAAAACTAATTCCATCAAACGCATTGCTGATGGTCGGCTTGGTTTTTCCCTCCACACCATTACTGGCTTTCACAGGCCTAGCCTTATTCACTACTACGGGTTCATCTGCCATCTCACACCAACATGAGCCTTGAGTCACCTCTTGAACTTATGCTTCCAGCGTATGGCTGGATCTGATGCCAGACTTCCTCGGTTACTACACCAACTCCCTGTTAGAGATCCCACCCTCAAGCACAGCATTGGTCTGTCTGAGTATAGAGCTTCGCGCTATTATGGACGCTTACTCACCAATACCGCCGAATCAGGTTACGGTTAGTTGTGTACCTCTAACTTCCTATGGCTTCCTTCAGACCCCACCGTTAGCCAGTGACGCCCTTGCCATTCAGATTGTCTTCCCCTCAGACGGGGCGACTCTGCTTTCTTTCAAGCAGATGGGTTTGCTGGCTTCGCCGAGCAAACATAAAAAACCACCGCATGCGGTGGTTTTTTATGTTTGCTGTAATAGTTTTTCTATTTAGTATTAAACACTAAATGAAGAACCACAACCACAGGTAGCTGTTGCGTTCGGGTTATCAACCAAGAAGCGTGAACCTTCTAAACCTTGGGTAAAGTGAACTCGACCACCGACTAAATATTGCAAACTCATTGAGTCTACCACCATGGTCGCGCCGTCTTTATCGACCATCATGTCATCGGGATTAGTTTTATCATCAAAGGTAAAACCATACTGAAAGCCAGAGCAACCACCGCCGGTAATATAAACACGTAATCTAAGATCTTTGTTATCTTCATCTTCTAACAAAAATTTAACGCGCTGGGCCGCTTCTTGAGTAAACTCCAACGGGATCCCAGCTTCAACGACTTCTACAGACATAGCAACCTCATAAAAAATAAAACTCAATAAACCTGAGTGATTTGGTCAATTATCTTACAGCACGCGTGCTGGCGCAATCCTTTTATTGTTCGATGACGTGATCTGCCCCATCTAATATCGGTTTTAGCGGTAGATTAAGAATTTCTTTCCAACGGTAAACCTGCGGGCTATTAGTCGCTTTTTGACCACGGCGTTTCGACATTTTCAAGCGAACTTCTAATTGTTCAGGAATAAAATCAGCAGGTAACACAAATTCTGCTTCAACTGACTTAAAGTACAAAAAGCTAAATTTAAGTTTGCTGCCACTTAACATCTCTTTTTTTAATAGAATAGTCTTAGGTTGCCCCTGCTCACTGCCAATAACCGCTAATCGAACTTCACCTTTAATATAAAGTTTACGCTTTTCTAACTGAGCCAGTAATACCTCAAATCGATAATGGTTGGCACTAATGCCTGCTTCAAGATTAACATCTTCAATTCGAACACCATTTTCGGTGTCTTCCGGCGCCATCACTTTTTGATAAAACCGTAACGCTTGTTGTTGTTCAATCAATTCGCTCTGCTGACGCAACATGGTGGTTTTCATTTCGACTATGGTATTACGCTCAATCTCAAGCGCGATGGTCGTTTTTGATAACTCAAGTTTGCTGCTGTGATGAACGCTCGATAATTGCGCCAGTTGTGCCACAACATCAGGTTTATCGACCTGCCCAAACCAAAAGGCACCAGCGGCCAAACCACTGAGCACAAAAAGGGCTGCTTCAACCCAGCCAAACTTATAATTTAAAAAGAATTTCAACCTTAACATTTGTTCTAAAATCTGCTTCAATAATATGCAATAGCTTCGCATTCTATAGTAGTATCAATGGTCGAACAAATTTGAGATAACAAATCCGCAAAAATGAATTTTATTCAAGGTTTTAAATATCACCTAGCGCAGCCCAAAACATCATGGCAATTAGTCAGTTGTGGTGTTGCGGTTGGCTTGTTCGCCTCATTGGTTATTATCTTGTTGCGATTAGCCATCGCTGCCATTTCATCATTTTATAACGCCGAACATGGCAACTTTGTTGATGCACTGCCATATCAGCGCCTATTTCTGCCTTTGGGCGCCGTGACTTTTATCTTAATGATTGTGTGGGCAACTAAACATAAGTTTCACCGTGTCGGTATTCCTTTTGTCTTGTACCGTCAGCGTAAATATTATGGCTACATCCCGCTTGGTAATACTCTAAACCAGTTTTTCAGCGCCATTGCTGCCATTGCTGGTGGTTTTTCAGTTGGCCGTGAAGGCCCTGCGGTACATGTCGGTGCTGGCAGTGCTAGTGTGCTTGCACAGTTCTTTAAACTGCCTAATAACGCCAAACGTATATTGGCCGCGAGTGGCATTGCTGCTGGCATCTCTGCCTCATTTAATTCGCCGCTAGCCGCGGTGGTATTTGTACTAGAAGTAGTGCTTAGGCAATACCGGATTCATTTGTTTTTACCAATAATGGTATCGGCTTTAATCGGCACTGCGTTAAGCCGGATGGTCTTTGGTGATATTCATCAATATACCGATTTATTTATGCCGCAAATAACCATTCATTCTTTATTACCCTTTTTATTACTTGGCATTACCGTTGGTTTGGCTGCGGTTATCTTTAATCGTTCATTGCTTAAGCTCATTAAACATTCATCACCCATCAGCATTTATATCAGGCTGCCACTCGCTGGTTTTATTATGGGTATTATTGGCTGGGCACTGCCACAAACTATGGGCTCTGAATATGGCGCATTAAACGTCGCCTTAACTCATAACCCTGAAATTAGTCTTATTTTGATGATGCTGATCGGAAAATTTGTCGCGACCATATTTTCATTGGGCTTAGGCATACCCGGTGGGGTTATCGGGGTGCTTTACGCGATTGGCGCCTTACTGGGCAGCTTTATAGTCTGGTCATTAATCCCCTTTTTTCCACAACTGACCGAGTTTGCACCAATGGCGGTGCTGATTTGCATGGTAGCAATGATGGCAACCTGTCTTAATGCCCCTTTAGCGGCTTTAGTCGCGGTGTTAGAGCTGTCTGAAAATTCAGCCATTATATTCCCCAGCTTACTGGTAGTGGTACCGGCTATTTTATTATCGCAACAGGTTTTCAAGCTTAATTCGCTGTTTTATGCCCAACTCGATTTACAAAAATTAAACTACAAAGTATCGCCAATAATATACGAGCTCCAAGATACTGGTGTCGTGGTACTAATGCGCCGTAAATTCAACTTGCTAGAGGCCAGCTCTGCTTGGGCAAATATAAATAGTTCATTGCCAATGGTGGTGCATCAAAATGGCGATCACGGGCAATACTTAATGCCCTCCCATATGATGGGTTTACATAGTGACCAACAAACATTGCTCACTATAAATACCTTAACTGACAATGCCACTCTAGCCGAAGCATACCAGTTGCTTAGCCCTCAACAAAAAGGCTATGTCTTAATCTTAGCCCAAGGTACTAACATTCCTGTTGGCGTGCTTAGCTGGCGCGCTTTGCGCAAGCACCTACATAAAGGCCGCGGTTATTAGGCAGTATACTTAATCGACTTGGTATATTATTGAAATCTGCTTTAGCAAATCGTGATTTTCTGCTATATTTTGCCGCCATTATATATATCGTTTTCAGGTACCACTTCTTTTAAGGAACATCTCATGATTGATTTCTCTGGTAGCCACATTTTATCGGTCAACCAATTAGATCGCGACGCAATTTCAACTATTTTTACCACTGCCGATACCATGCTTCCTTATGCCCAACGCAAAAAGCGGACTCAAGTATTAGACGGTGCAATCTTAGGCAATATGTTCTTTGAAGCAAGTACCCGAACTCGTGTGAGTTTTGGTAGTGCTTTTAATTTGTTAGGCGGTTTCGTGCGTGAAACCACTGGCATTAGCAGCTCGGCGTTATCAAAGGGCGAGTCATTATATGATACCGCCCGTGTTTTAAGCAGTTATGCCGATGTTATTGCAATGCGTCACCCGCAATCGGGTTCGGTTGCAGAATTTGCTAAAGGCTCATTAGTACCTGTTATTAATGGCGGTGATGGTTCGAACGAACACCCAACGCAAGCATTACTTGACCTTTATACCATCGAAAAAGAGTTATCGAGCAAGTTAAGAACCATTGATAACATGCATATTGCGATGGTCGGTGATCTTAAGTTTGGCCGTACTGTCCATTCATTATCAAAGCTGTTAGCACAATACAATAATATTACCTTTAGTTTGATTTCGCCTAAAGAATTGGCGATGCCAGATGAAGTGATCTCGATCATTGAAAACGCTGGGCACAAGGTTATTATTAGTGATGAGCTGGAAGGCAATTTAGATGCTGATATTTTGTATTTAACTCGGATTCAGGAAGAGCGTTTCCCAAGCCCTGAAGAAGCCAATAAATATCGCGGCCAATTCCGTTTAAATCAGCAAATTTACACCCAGCATTGCAAATCAAATACCGTAATCATGCACCCGCTGCCTCGTGATTCTCGCCTGGAAGCCAACGAGCTTGATGTCGATTTAAATTTAAACCCAAATTTAGCCATTTTCCGCCAAGTTGAAAATGGTGTCTTAATTCGTATGGCGCTATTTGCTCTTACTTTAGGTGTTGCCGATCAAGTGCAACAACACGAAAGTGCAGTGAATTGGTTTAGCCGTAAATAACCGAACTTCCGGTTAAAAACTAAAAGGACTAAAAATGAGTCGCTCACAAGATTTATTTGAAAAAGCACAACAAACTATTCCCGGCGGTGTTAATTCTCCGGTTCGCGCTTTCACTGGTGTTGGTGGCAGCCCGCTGTTTATCGAAAAAGCCGACAAAGCGACAATCACCGATGTCGACGGTAAAGAGTACATTGATTACGTAGGTTCGTGGGGCCCGATGATTTTAGGCCATAACCACCCTGAGATCCGTCAGGCCGTTATCGACCAAGCTGCTCACGGTTTGAGCTTTGGCGCCCCCACTGAACTTGAAATTATCATGGCTGAAAAAGTCCGTGAATTAGTGCCATCAATGGAACAGGTTCGCATGGTTAGCTCCGGCACAGAAGCGACCATGAGTGCAATTCGCTTAGCTCGCGGCTTTACCAAGCGCGATAAGATTTTAAAGTTCGAAGGCTGTTACCACGGCCACGCCGATTCATTGTTAGTTAAAGCCGGTTCTGGCGCACTAACGCTAGGTCAGCCAAGTTCACCGGGCATTCCTAACGATTTTGCAAAACATACCCTAACAGCTACTTTCAACGACATCGCGTCAGTTGAAACCCTGTTCGAGCAATATGGCAACGAGATCTCATGTATTATTGTCGAGCCAGTTGCCGGCAACATGAACTGTATACCGCCTAAAGATAACTTCTTACAAAAATTGCGGACGGTTTGTGATAAATATCAGGCGTTATTAATTATCGATGAAGTAATGACTGGCTTTAGAGTCGCGCTTGGCGGCGCTCAGGCTTATTACGACGTTAAACCAGATATTACTACCTTGGGTAAAGTAATTGGTGGCGGCATGCCTGTTGGTGCCTTTGGTGGCCGTAAAGAAGTTATGCAATACATTGCACCAACTGGCCCTGTTTACCAAGCCGGTACCCTGTCTGGTAATCCAATCGCGATGGCTGCAGGACTTAAGTCATTAGAATTATTATGCCAACCAGGTTTGCACGACAGCCTAACGGCTAAAACCAAGCAAATCGCCGAGGGTTTTAAAGCCGCCGCTAATAAAAACGGCATCCCAATGGCGATTAACTATGTTGGCGCAATGTTTGGTATTTTCTTTACCGATCAGCCTGAAGTTAGCTGCTTTGAACAAGTGACTAAATGCAACATTGAACAGTTTAATCAGTTCTTCCACCTGATGTTGGAAGAAGGCGTTTACCTTGCACCATCGGCTTACGAAGCAGGTTTCTTGTCAACTGCTCACGGTGAACAAGAAATAGCGGCAACTCTAGCTGCTGCTGATCGCTGTTTTGCTAAGATGGCTGGTTAACCCCTTAGCCACAAAAAATAGATCGACCGTACTGCAAGTAAGTTAAGGCATATGCCACCGATAAAGCGCGGTAACTCCCGTTATTTATTGTCTTAAATTAGAAATTGACCAATGAAAAAATCAGGGATGAGTTTTTAGTATTTCCCGCATGCGAAGCCATGGAGGGCGAAGTTAGAGCGACGCATTTGTCCATGGATGGACACAGTAGGGCAATGCAGGGAGCATATTGCCGAGGAAGCCAAAGCCGAGATGCGGATTAAATACGGCATTGAATAGACAATTTATCATTTAAGATCAGCAATAAATTAGCGGGTCGCCTTTCTTTTGGCTACTTTTCTTTGGGATGCAAAGAAAAGTAGCTGGTGTGCATGTATAAATGTCCATTTAAGAGATGAAGCCTAAAAGCACATCATTCATTCCACTAAAGTTATAATCATTCACTTAACTGAGCAACATTACACGATCAACTAAACTTTTTTATTAGATAAACTCTAAAGATTAGGCAGAGTTAAGTATAAACTGCATTTGCTCATTGGCCCACTGCACCGACTGTTGATAAATCTGCGGTACACTATCTTCCTTGATGCCCAGATTAGTCAATGCGGTTAGCGCATCAGCCCAGTCGGTAGTTTCGTATGACTTAGTGATGCTAATAAGTTGAGCAAGCTCCCCCTCCCCTTCAATCAAGGCTAACTTAATCTCACTGGACAAGGGTAATTTGTCCATCACATCGCTCATGCTATCACCCAAAATGGCATCAATTAACGACAGCATTCCAGTTAAAAAAGCCATCGATGTATCATTCATTTTAGTTGATTTAGTTGCTAAGCCTTCACAGAATTTAGCGCGAGTTAACGATAGTGCCATCAGTTCAGCTGGCTTACCTTCACTAGTTTGTGCGGTAAATAATACCGAGACAAACTTCTGTAGTTCAACTTTGCCCAAAGTAACCAATGCTTGTTTAATCGTTGAAATTTCACTGCGGCGTCGAAATAATGGCGAGTTACTGTAGCGTAATAATTTATAAGACAAGTTAACGTCTAATTCAAACACACTAATAATTTTCGGTAAATCAAGATCAGCCTTGCTCGTTTCGTAAAGTAATTCTGCCAAACTTACCTGAGAAGGGGTTAGGCTTTTGGCTTTAATCATTTCTGGCTTTGAAAAGAAATAACCTTGAAAGTAAGCAAAACCTAAATCCAATGCTTGCTGAAATTGTTCATGAGTTTCAACTTTCTCTGCCAATAATTTAATATTTGGAAAGTCGCTAATCGCTGCAATTACTTCATTGATGGTTTCAATTGAAGTTGACAGAAGGTCAATTTTGATAATATCTATTAACGGATAAAAATGACGCCATACCGGCTGATGAATGTAGTCATCAAGTGCGATAGCGTATCCTTGCTGCTTTAATTCTTTGCAGTGACTTAGTAATTTTTTACCCGGTTTAACTGTTTCTAATATTTCGACCACCAATTGCTCAGGTGGGATCAATTGTGGATATTTTTTCTCAAGAGTTTCCAAAGTAAAATTAATAAAGGCGGGATTGTCGCCAGTAAAATCACTCATCGAAAAGTCAAACTGACTGGCTGCTACTATTTTTGAAGTCGCCGCATCACCATCAATATCAGGAAAAACGTTACTCACACCGTCTCGAAACAGCAACTCATACGCAAAGAGGTTCTGGTCGCGATCAAGAATAGGTTGTCTGGCAGCGTGAAAAAACATAGATATAAACGCTCTGATTAATTAGTAACAAACATCATAACAAAAACCCTGAATATTGTGATGTATTTATTACAGTTTGTCTGGTTTAAGTCTTACACAATCACTCAAAGATCACTCAAAGATTATTAAGCAACCAACGAAACTAGTTATTAATTTAATAAGACCAATATAGCAATTTAAATACTCTGTTAAACAAAGCCAACAATTCCCTTGTGAGTGATACCAAGTGTATTGGCTATGTACCCGTTAACTGTGTCTGAGTTTTTAATTTATTAAGTATCAATTAATTAAACTTTTAGACAACGTAACAGCGACCACCAAGTTCCCGCTTTAAGTTGCCTCACTATAAATGCCTGTCAGGAGAAAAATTCAGGGACGAATTTTTAGATTTCCGCGTTGCGAAGGCATGGATGGCGCAGGTAGAGCGACGCATTTGTCCATGGATGGACACAGTAGGGCAATGCAGGGAGCATATTTCCGAGGATGCCAAAGCCGAGACGCGCATTGAAATCGGCTGCGTTAAGACAGGAATTTATAGGGAGATCAGCAACTAACACGGGTCGCCTTTGAAAATAACGTCCCTGTTATTTGCCCTACGGACCAGCTAAAGCTGTCTTAAATTTCTCCCGAAAATTTAATCTTTTGGTTACTTATTCTTTGTCGATGCAAAGAAAAGTAACTGGTGTGCTTACGCCAAAGTTAAGAGTGAGGGAATATATAAAGCACATCAAACATCCACCGAACTTAGTTAGTAGCCACAGTTAACTACAACATAGCCAAGTGTATTAATGAGGAGACCTATTGTGTAACGAGGATAAATGACCTCGAGCAAGGCATTTAGACCATTGCCATTCGTAATGGAGATCTTTGTTTTGTCACAAAAAAAGGGCAGTCAATTGACTGCCCTTTTTGGAAGAGTG